>ERZ1026852.1616-NODE-1616-length-11755-cov-71.543077_pt1 | contig 11755 bp, 8 predicted proteins | sample MGYA00380156_ERZ1026852 | MGnify/ENA primary metagenome ERZ1026852 (study PRJEB33269, sample SAMEA4719792) | human gut metagenome | biome: human-associated habitat; feature: organic feature; material: feces | place: Cameroon | collected 2013-10 ...
GATTTACACTCGGATATTTCTGATTAGTTTTGGTTGTTCTATGGTTATAAATACAGCCTTCGAATGCGCTATAGCCTATTGAGGTAATACCGTCAGGAAGGGTTAAACTCGTTAATCCGCTACAAATATAGAATGCGCAATTGCCTATTGAGGTAATAGTAGCAGGAAGGGGTAAACTCGTTAATCCGCTACATAGTTAGAATGCATATTTGCCAATCTCGGTAACACTTGACGGAATGTTTATACTCGTTAATCCGCTACATTGTCTGAATGCGCTTTCGCCAATCTCGGTAATACTTGACGGAATGTTTATACTCGTTAATCCGCTACAGTATCTGAATGCGCTTTCGCCAATCTCGGTAATACTTGACGGAATGTTTATACTCGTTAATCCGCTACAGCCATAGAATGCGCAACTGCCAATTACATCATTAGAAGTATAACAATTATTACCATAATAATAATCCCCACCACCGTTTACAATCCTTGCCTCAGATAGATCTAACACAGAAAGTTTTCCTTCCGTAGGTTCGCCTTTATAATTACTTCCTGCCATCTCACGAATCATTTTCCAATCCGTACCATTTATCTCACCAGTAATCTTCAGATTCGTAATTTTATACATCTCGCTACTTCCAATCTTGTTAGGTAAAGTACCAGCCTTGTCCAAATTGATAGTGATTTGCTTGGTAATCAAGTCGTCATCTGCAGCTTGGATTGTTAAACAACCAAGCAACATAAATACAGCTGTTAAAAATAGTCCTTTAAAAGTAAAATTTCTCATATTTCTATTATTTTAGTATATATTCTTTTGAAACATGTGTACAGACATAGTCAGCTATCGCTTTCCTCTTTGCCCTGTTCTACATCAAAGGGGCGTACCATAATGGTACTTTTTAATGTGAAACAATTGATTTATAAGCAACAAAGAGAGGAAGCTTCAACTCGGCGTGAGCAGAATGGGTATCTGGTTGCGAAGGTAAATAAAATATTTTAAATGTAACACCTTTTTCAGAATCTTTTTTGATACAAAGGCGAAAAAGATAAATGTGAAGGCACACAAGGAAGAAGTAAACTTTTGCAATAGCGTTATAATCCAAAGCTCTTTTTGGCTTGCCTCAACGTGTTTTCTCCTACCGTATATGCATAGCAGGCAGAAGGGATGAAATGAAGACAAAAACGTGCATATTAAGGAGAATGAAGCTATGATTTGCCTGTCTCGTAGATTGATATGCACTTATAACTTGTTGAGTATCAGTATTAAAAATAAGGTTTGCAAATTAAGCATGTTTCAACATGCTTAATTTGCAACTATATAAAACTATAGAGAAAGAGCAGGATATTTTTTCTCTTTGTATTTCTGCCATAATTTCCTCGTTAATATGATTTTTTGGCAAAAATGCACATTTCTCATATCAAAAAGTGGCAAACTTGCACATTTTTAATATTAATTAGAATTAGAACCGATAAGACGGAGTATTCAAATAAAAAGCAAAGAGCGGAAAAACAACTGTAACCCCAGTTGTTCTTCCGCTCTTGATAATAATCTCTATAATAAGAAATCTGTTATTCTGCCAATAGCTTCTCAGCCATAGCCTTACCCAAAGCCTCGCATTGCTGGCGAACTTCAGGTGTGATGGCTTGCTTCATGTCTACAGGCTCGCCTACAGCCTCGTAGTGTAGGCGGTTGTCGTTCCATTCCTGAATCTTGGCAACAGCCTTGCTTGCCCAGCAATGAGAGCCATACCATCCGAGGAGATGGTTCTTGATGTCCTTGTTGGCAAGTTCTGAGAGCAGAACCTCCATCTCGTGATATAGGCCTGCATTATATGTTGGCGCGCCAACAATCAAGCCACGATAGCGGAACACGTCGCGCAGGATGTAGCTATGGTGAGTCTTCGAGATGTTGTACATCACGATATTCTTGACGCCAGCCTTGCTTGCAGCCTGAGCAATAATCTCAGCCATACGCTCGGTATTGCCATACATGGTGCCGTAGCAGATAACGAGACCTGGCTCCGTCTCATACTTCGACATCTTATCATACATGTCGATAACCTTAGCGATATGCTCGTGCCATACAGGACCGTGAGTAGAGCAGATGTAGTCGAGCTCTACGCCAGCCAACTTCTTCAACGCATTCTGTACAGGAATACCGTATTTGCCAACGATATTAGAATAGTAGCGCACCATTTCGAGCCAGAATGTGTCGCAGTTGATGTCGTTATCGATAACTCCACCATTCAACGCACCAAAGCATCCGAAGGCATCGCCCGAGAAGAGCACCTTGTGCTGAGCATCAAGAGTGACCATGGTCTCAGGCCAATGAACCATAGGAATGAGCACGAACGAAAGCTCGTGGTTGCCAAGGTTCAAAGTCTCGCCATTCTTAACCTCCACAACATCTTCTGTTACGCCATAGAAGCCTTCGAGCATGCCGAGAGTCTTCTTGTTGCCCACAATCTTGATGTTAGGATAATACTTCTTTATGAGCGCGATAGAACCGCTATGGTCTGGCTCCATATGGTTGATGATGAGATAGTCGATATTGCGGTCGCCTATCACCTCGTGGATATTCTCAAGATATTGTGTGAAGAAATCCACCTCTACTGTATCTACCAATGCTACCTTTTCATCATCGATGATGTAGGAGTTGTAGCTTACTCCATTAGGCAAAGGCCAAAGACCCTCGAAACGATGCTTGTTGCGATCGTTGACGCCTACATAATAAATGTTGCTTGTAATTTTCATAATCATTTCAGCCTCACCCCCAACCCCTCCCCATTAGAGAGGGGAGTGATTAGACTATTTTGCTTAATATGGGAATTGCGGCTTTGCTAAGTGGTTAATATATAAAGAATATTTAAAATATCTTGTTTGCAATCTCTTTCTTGTTTATAGAGATGTAGAAGTGAGATGTCTCTTTTCTCCAAACTCCTTAGATACATAATTATATATATCCTTGCAGCATTCGGCAGAGAACATTTGTCCATATTCTATTAGCTTGTCCCATTGGCTCTCCGAGAGACCTTTGTCTACATCGCTTCTGGTGATATCCTCTTTGATAAGACCATATACGAAGCCTGCGTTGAAGTTGTCGCCAGCTCCGATAGTGCTCACCACCTTGGTATCGGCAGTAGGGTATTCCTTGCGGAATCCGTTGTCGCCACGAACGATGATTGGTTTGCCACCATTAGTGCAGATAAACTTCTTGCTATAGAACGATATCTCGGCTTGATAAACCTTGTCGGCATCAGGCATCTTGTAGAGAATGCCGAAGTCTTCGCTTGACCCACGAACGATATCTGAGAATTCAAGGTTCTCGATGAGGTTTGGCGTAATCTTCATTATCTCGTTGCGATGCGAAGCACGATAGTTTACGTCGTAGTATAATATAGCGCCACGCTCGTGAGCATAATCCAAGAAGCCACATACTTGCGGACGCACCACGGGATTGATGGCAAAGAACGAGCCAAATACCACGATGTCGTCGCGATTTATCTCAGGGTATGAGAATTCCAGCTTGTCGTGAGGATGATCCTTGTAGAATATATAGTCGGCATTATTGTTCTCGTCGAGAAAAGCCAACGATAGAGGCGACTTAGAGTCGGGAAATACGTTGACGTTGTCTGCATTCACTCCGTTCTCCTTTAGAAAATTGATAACATAGTCTCCAACTCTGTCGTTGCCAGCCTCAGAGATAAACGTGGCGTTTATTCCCGAGCGTCCGAGCGATATCATAGCATTAAAAGCCGAACCACCCGGCACAGCCTCTATAGGCTTGCCATTTTTGAAGATAATGTCTAATACGGTTTCTCCTATTCCTATTACTTTACGCATGGTTTTATCTTTATTATCTTGGTTGCAAAGATAGTGCAAGTGAATGGAATGACAAAACAAAATACGCAGTTTTTGTTTTTCATTCCTGAACGCAGCCTATCTTATTTACTCAACTTTTGCAAATGTGGAAGTTAAAGAATTTAAAGAAGTTAGAGAAGTTAAAGCCATTAGCCTTTTTGCTGGAGCTTACAGCTAAAAATTAATCAATAAAACATTTGGCTTTAACTTCTTTACATCCTTTAACTTCTTTAACTTCTCTCCACATGCGAAACTTATATGTGATATTTTTCAGCATTAGGAAAAAATAGCTACTTTTGCATTTTATAAGTGTTATGGCTAAGCATAGCATGTTTTAAATTTAAAAAGATAACAAATGCAATATAATACAGCAACTCTAAATAATGGCCTAAGGATAATCCATTTGCCTAACAACTCGAAGATAGCATATTGTGGATACCAGATAAAGGCTGGTACTCGCAACGAGAAGCCTGGCGACGAGGGCTTGGCTCATTTCTGCGAGCATGTTACATTCAAGGGCACTCAAACTCACACTTCTACAGCCATCATAAACAAGCTTGAGAGTGTGGGTGGCGATCTTAATGCCTTTACGAATAAGGAAGATACCGTTTTCTATTCTGCCATACCTGTAGAGCATTTCGCCAAGGCTGTGGATGTGCTATCAGATATTGTATTCTATAGCATATTCCCACAGGAGGAGATAGATAAAGAGGTAGAGGTGATATGCGACGAGATAGAAAGCTACAACGATTCGCCTGCCGAACTCATTTATGATGAGTTTGAGAATCTGGTATTCAAAGGTCATCCTTTAGGTCACAACATCCTTGGCTCAGCAGATAGAGTTAGAGGTTTCGCTACTGCCGATGCTATGCGCTTCACTCAGCAATACTATCGTCCAGATAATGCCATATTCTTTGTGTATGGCAATATCGATTTCAAACGATTGGTAAAGACCTTGGAGAAGCTAACTCCAAAGCAACAGCAGGAACGCGTGGTTGATGAGGCTCTGGTGGTGGCAAACGGTAAATTGCCCAAACTAACGATACTTAACCACGACACCCATCAGGCACATGTGATGATAGGCAACCGAGCTTATTCTGCCACTCATCCTTTGCGCATACCTCTATATCTGCTCAACAATATGCTTGGCGGTCCTGGTATGAATGCTCGCCTGAATGTTATTCTGCGTGAGCGTCGTGGACTGGTTTATTCTGTAGAGAGTAGCATGGTTTGTTATGGCGATACAGGCTTGTGGTCAGTATACTTCGGTTGCGACCCACACGATGTGAACAGATGCGTGAGATTGGTAAAGGGCGAATTCAAGCGATTGATGGAAAAACCTTTGCCTGAGAAGACTCTTGCTGCTGCCAAGAGGCAGATTAAGGGACAGTTGGCTGTGGCTTGCGACAACAACGAAAACTTTGCCATCGACTTTGGTAAGAGCTTCCTGCATTTTGGTGACGAGAAGGATATAGAAAAGCTATATCAGAAGATAGATGCCGTTACAGCCGAACAGATACAACAAGTGGCGAAAGAAATCTTCGATAAAGACTCTCTCGCCACCTTGGTTATTAAGTAATACTTTGGCAGTTAAATACCTTTTTTATTCCTTCGCTTATGCTCTTTAGCCCGAACTCGTCAGGATTAATGTCCTTGGGCTCAAGCCACATACATTCTGCAGTATCGTCCATGGCTTTTAGCTGCGAGGTGTCGGCAACTTTGCATTCGAAGAACAGGTCGAGGGTAGGAACGTTTAACCCACTATATAAATAGGTGTTGGGTAGTGAGAACAGAAAGCAACATGATGTCACTATCAAGTTGGTCTCTTCCTTAACCTCTCTTGCCACTCCTTCTTCTGCCGTCTCGCCCATATCGGCAAAGCCGCCAGGCAAGTCTAATGTGCCTTTAGCCGGCTCGTAGAGTCTTCTTGTTACCAGCAGCCTACCTTCTGCATCGCGTATCAAAGCCACATAGGCTGCACTTGGATTCAAGAATTGCTCAAAGCCGCAGTCTTCACACTTCTTGCTTTTAAAGCTGTTGGATATATATCTGCTGCTTCCGCAACAAGGACAATATCTAAATATGTCTAAAGAGCTCATGGCATTTTCTACTTCTTGTCGATTTCCACCTCTGTTATAGCGTCGCCTATACATCCGTTAGGCATCTGAATTCTCAGAAGGTCGCAGATGGTAGCTGCAGTATCAATGATACGAGTAGGAGTTGCGGTACGACCTTGGCGCACGTGCCATCCCATGAAAATCAAAGGGATATGTGAATCGTATGGGTTCCAGTTGTAGTGAGAGGCACCACGATATTTGTCGTCGTATGTCCATGTGAAGCCAGCAGGACGAGGCAACACCATGATGTCGCCAGAGCGATGAAGGTTGTAGCCGTTTATCACACGCTCTCTTACTATCTGTGGCACACTTGCTGTTGCGGCATGCTCCATGTCAACAACCCATTGCAAATCCTTCTCTTTCTTCAGTTGCTTTATCGCGAAAGCCTTCACCTCGTCGGCATCGATATTGTTTGCTTCGAGCCATCCGTGGTTCAAGTAAACGCGGCAATCCATGATAGAGCTGATATATTTGCCCTCTTTGCCATATTTCTCGGCGAGCTTAGCGTTTATGTTGGCAACAACCTTATAGCCATCCCAGCCTACAGTAGCAATCTTGTGTTCGGCAAGATAGTTAGGATTGTGGCATCCGCCATGGTCGGCAGTAAGGAACAAAAGGTATTGTCCTTTGCCCACTTCCTTGTCGAGGAAGCTGAGGAAATGTGCCAATCCCTTGTCGGTTGCCATGTATACAGCCTTGTTGTCTTCGCCACGTGTGCCATATTTATGGCTCATAGCGTCGGTCGACGAGATGCTTACGCATATCATATCCGTATACTTTCCTTTGCCCAGCTGCTCATTCTTTACAGTAGCTTCAGCCAAGTCGAATGTCATTGTAGCGCCTTCAGGTATCATCTTTGGGTCTGTGCCTGGCTTAATGTTTATTTTGCCATTAAACTTGTTTACCCATTTAGGCAATTGTGGCATATAGTATGTGCTTGTAACAAACTTGCCAGCCTTTGTGTCGTACCAGTATGCAGCATTTGCCGAGCGACCAGCAGGAAGTATGGCTGCTCGATCTTTCAAAGCTACGCCAATAACCTTGGAGTTGAAGTCGGTAGCAAGGCGAATTTGGTCGCCAATAGTTGTCGACAGCAAATTGCATGGCGACATTCTGCCTGCATCATTCTTTGAACCTACCGACTCTACGGTAGTATCCTTGCAACAATACACATCCTTGCCATCTATCTGGAAGCTGTTGCCTGCTATGCCGTGAATGGCAGGTGTGGCGCCTGTATACGTACTTGTATGGCCAATAGCCGTTACTGTAGGCAGATAGTTAATCATGTTGTTGTCGCATGAGAAACCCTCGTTGATAAGACGCTTAAAACCTCCGTCGCAATATTGGTCGTAGTAATAATTAAGGTAGTCCCAACGCATCTGGTCGATGATGATGCCTACTACCAATTTTGGTCTTTTGATTTGTGCATTGGCAGCAAAGCCTGTGAGGGCTAAAGCCAATAGCAGAACGAACTTTTTCATATTGTTTGATAATGTTTGTGGTGATAGCTTATACGCTTTTACAGCAAAGCCTTTATCTCAGCATCGATATCCTTTATCTGAACATCACGCTTCTGCAAAACGTTGTTCTTGTCGATAAGGAAGTATGTAGGAATGTCTTTTACGTTGTACATACCAAGTTCTGCTGCATTCAAGCCGTCGTCTGAATGAACGCATACCCATGGCAAAGCAGCCACACTTGTCTTCCAGAAATGCTCGTCTGGGTCGATGCTCACCTGATAAATCTCGAAGCCCTGAGCATGATACTTGTTGTATAGTTCGCGCAACTGCATGATGCGAGCTGTGCTTTCCTTTGTTTCAAACAGATGGAAGTCGAGCATCACCACCTTACCCTTTAGGCTTGATAGCTTTCTGATGTTGCCCTTGTTGTCAGGCAAAGCAATGTCGATAACGCCAGTATATTCCACCTTGCTTGGGTCTACAGTCTGCTGCTGTTCAGCCTTCATGATGCGGATATTCTTCAATCCTTCGATAGCTATGTTGTGAAGGTTTAGTCCGCGCTCAGCCTTTGGATAATAAGTGTCCCAACTTGTAGCTACAGCTGCAAACACCTTTACGTCGTCTTCGTTGCTGCGAGGGTTGAATACCAAAACATTCTCGTAGCCTAATGCAATTGTCTGGAATAGAGCAAAGTAGGCATATGCCTTCATTGGCTCTTTAAAAATGTAGTTGTTCTTCACGCCCTCTTTGTATTGTGCGAGGATAACTCTTATAGAGTCGCGCATAACATCGTCGTTGAGGTTGGTGTTTCTTACAATATTATTAATAGAAGCCTGAAGAGCCATCTGACCTATTGCCAGTTCCTTAATCTTTGAACATTCGTCAGAACCCGACACCTCGTATTGGCTTGCCATAGTAGGGTAGGCTGCTTTGATGGTTACATGCTCCGTAGAGTCGGCAGCAACATTGATAATCTGGCCAGCTATACGCAAGCGATAGAACTCAGGTGCAGAAGGAGCATCTACAGCAAACGAGAAGTTGCCATCGGCATCAAGTTTGGTAGAGTCGACAACAACAGGTCCGTTGAGGCTCATGTTCTCAAAATACAATAGTGAATCCTTAGCGTCGGTAATGTTTCCGCTTACCTCAAATTTCTTGTTACTACAAGAAACTGCTCCCAACATCATTAATGAAACGGCGAGAGCAGAAAGTGTTTTTGATATATTCATTTTTAAATTCATTTATTTCTTTCGATAAATATTTCTTCCGATACAAAGATAGTGCAAAAGAGTGGAATGGCAAAACAATCGATAAAAAAGACGTTAAAACAGAGCAAGAAATCAAAAAAAACACATGTTTATTCTTATTTCTTCGTTTATTAATAATAAAATAGGTATATTTGCACGATTTATATTTTTAGATGTTTGACACAATCAACAACATTAAGATTTTTAGATGAACGTAATTACGAAAACAGTTCAATTGCCTGATGGAAGAACCATCACAATTGAGACCGGAAAAGTTGCAAAACAGGCTGATGGTGCTGCGGTTCTCCGCATGGGTAACACAGTGCTTCTCGCAACTGTTTGTGCAGCAAAGGATGCAGTTCCGGGTACAGATTTTATGCCTTTGCAAGTAGATTATCGTGAGCAGTACAGTGCTGCAGGTCGTTTCCCTGGTGGTTTCACCAAGCGCGAAGGCAAAGCCAGCGATGAGGAAATCCTTACCTCTCGTCTCGTGGACCGTGCTTTGCGTCCACTTTTCCCTTCTAACTACCATGCAGAAGTTTACGTACAGGTAATGTTGCTCTCAGCCGATGGTGTTGACCAGCCAGATGCCCTCGCAGGTTTCGCTGCTTCAGCTGCCATGGCTTGTTCAGATATTCCTTTCGAGTACTATATCTCTGAGGTTCGTGTAGCTCGTATCAATGGTGAGTATGTTGTTAACCCTACATTCCAGCAGATGGAAGAGGCTGACATGGATATCATGGTTGGTGCTACCAAGGACAATATCATGATGGTAGAAGGTGAGATGAAGGAAGTTTCTGAGCAGGATCTCATTGGTGCCCTCAAGGTGGCTGCCGAGGCTATCAAGCCTATGTGCGAGCTCCAGTATGAGTTGGCTAAGGAGAAGGGTACTGACGTGAAGCGTGAGTATGACCACGAGATCAACGATGAGGAACTCCGTGAGCAGATCAAGACTGAGCTTTACAAGCCAGCTTATGATATCAACCACCAGGCTTTGGAGAAGCATGCACGTCAGGATGCTTTCGACAAGGTTTTGGCTGATTTCCTTGAGAAGTATGACGCTGCTCATACTGATCTTTCTGAGGAAGACTTGGAGGAGAAGCACGCTGAGGCTACCCGCTACTATGATGACGTAATGCGCGATGCTATGCGCCGTTGCATCCTCGATGAGGGCTTGCGCCTTGATGGTCGTGCTACTACAGAAATCCGTCCTATCTGGTGCGAGGTATCTCCACTCCCAATGCCTCACGGAAGCGCTATCTTCCAGCGTGGTGAGACTATGTCTCTCTCTACATGTACTCTTGGTACAAAGATGGATGAGAAGCTTATCGACGGTGTGCTCGAGAAGAGCTACCAGCGCTTCCTCCTTCACTATAACTTCCCTCCATTCTCAACAGGTGAGGCTAAGGCTCAGCGCGGTGTAGGCCGTCGTGAGATTGGTCACGGTCACTTGGCATGGCGTGGTTTGAAGGGTCAGATTCCTGCAGACTTCCCTTACACAGTACGTTTGGTAAGCCAGATCTTGGAGTCTAACGGTTCTTCTTCTATGGCTACTGTTTGTGCCGGTACTCTCGCCCTGATGGATGCAGGTGTTCCTATGAAGAAGCCAGTTTCTGGTATCGCTATGGGTCTTATCAAGAACCCAGGTGAGGACAAGTACGCTATCCTCAGTGATATCCTCGGTGATGAGGACCACTTGGGTGATATGGACTTCAAGACCACTGGTACCCGCGATGGTTTGACTGCTACACAGATGGATATCAAGTGTGATGGTTTGAGCTTCGAGATTCTTGAGGAGGCTTTGATGCAGGCTAAGGCTGGTCGTGAGCACATCCTCAACTGCATGATGGAGACAATCTCTGAGCCACGTGCCGAGATGAAGCCACAGGTTCCACGTATCGTAGCATTCGATATTCCTAAGGAGTTCATCGGTGCTGTTATCGGCCCTGGTGGTAAGATTATCCAGCAGATGCAGGAAGATACTGGCGCTACAATCACTATCGAAGAGGCTGATGGCGTAGGTAAGGTTCAGGTTTCTGCTCCTAACAAGGCTTCTATCGATGCAGCTCTTGGCAAGATCAAGGCTATCGTAGCTGTTCCTGAGGTAGGCGAGGTTTACGAGGGTACTGTTCGTTCTATCATGCCTTACGGTTGCTTCGTAGAAATCCTTCCTGGTAAGGATGGTTTGCTCCACATTTCTGAAATTGACTGGAAGCGTCTTGAGACAGTTGAAGAGGCTGGTATCAAGGAGGGTGACAAGATCACAGTTAAGCTCCTCGAAATCGATCCTAAGACTGGTAAGTATAAGCTCTCTCACAAGGTTCTTATTCCAAAGCCAGAGGGATATGTAGAGCGTGAGCGTCGTCCACGTCCAGAGCGTGGTGAGCGTCGTCCTCGTCCAGATCACAACAACGGCGAGCGTCAGGAGCGTCGTCAGCCACGTCGCTTCGAGCACAACAACCGTGAGGACTATCATGATCCAATGGCAAATCGTGAGCCAAAGGATTTTAACGACAGCCTCGATCGCAATTCTGATATCGATTAATCAACAATAGGTTAACATATCCTTTAAGATGCCTGCGTAGCAATAAGCTATTGCAGGCATCTTTTTTATCCTTTATTATTTTCATTTTTATAGCTTATTATCTATATTTTTATAGCCCAATATCTTTATTTTGCCCCATTTCAACGTGTAACAATTTATCCGTTACAACGTTTTACGCTGTTTTTTACGTATTGACACCTTGGCTAATCAACAATTCTCTATCTTTGCATCATATTAATATTCTCTCGATTTCAGATAAATAGATTTCTGATAGATAATAGTGAATGATAAGACTTTAAAACGAAACACTAATACTCTTTCAAACTGATATTCAAAACATATAGTATCGTAATTTTAAAAAAAGGATTAATAAATTTGATGCTATAATGCAGACAAACATGACGATCATTCCGTAAGGAGACTTTGTCGCGAAGACAGGGTCTCCTTTTTCGTCTATGACCTATAAAAACAAGTAAGGGGGTGTGTCATAAGTCTGTGACGCACCCCTTTTTATTTTTTGCCTTTTCA
>ERZ1026852.1618-NODE-1618-length-11747-cov-65.945946_pt1 | contig 11747 bp, 13 predicted proteins | sample MGYA00380156_ERZ1026852 | MGnify/ENA primary metagenome ERZ1026852 (study PRJEB33269, sample SAMEA4719792) | human gut metagenome | biome: human-associated habitat; feature: organic feature; material: feces | place: Cameroon | collected 2013-10 ...
CCAACCTCTCTTATTCTCCTTAGGCTGCTTTAGAGCTTTATGTTAAAAAAACTAAGTCATAGTTTTTGTGATGAGAAAACTATATTTTGTAAATTGTTTCTCTATGTTTTGTGCATCTCAACCCTACGTTTGTCTTTTGCGCTATCTACCCCGATTTTCCCCAAAAAGTGGTTACGGTTACAGAAGTTACAGTTTTTCTTAAGCCAATTCCTCTCCATTCTTTAGAAGGAGATAATTATATTATATAATTATTTATTATTATTACTTACAATCTGAAAGTATTCCGAAACCCTTATACCCCCTCCGCTGAAAACTGTAACTTCTGTAACCGTAACCACAGTAACCATCTTCGCCCAGAACCAACGGTCACTGGTCGAAGTGAAGGGGGCAGCAAGGCTGCTCGCCCTGTCAAGTGTGATGTGCTGGGATATAAAAAGAGCGGATAACGCTGTGAGACTGCATATTAAGTCTAGCGATGCTGCAAAACGCTGCATTGCTAGACCTGCCAAAAACCGCTATGGCGTTTGCGAGGGGAAGGTGCTGTATTAACGGAATGCACCTTTGCGCCCTGTAAGGACAAAAGCCTTCAAACCAGATGATTAATAAAGCTTTTGCCCTATAACAGGGCGTGTGGGGCCTTACTTTCTGGGGCGTGTGGGGCCTCACTTGCGATAACGGCAGTATTGGTATCTATTTCAGGAGAGCTTCTGCTATCTTGATGTCAAACGGGGTGGTAATCTTGATGTTTTCGCGATTACCCTCTACCATTGCTACCTGGCAACCGAGACTTTCTATGACCGATGCATCATCCGTAAACTGCTCCTTGTATTCCTGGTTGAATGCCTGTTTCGCCAGACCGATATCGAAGGTCTGAGGAGTCTGCACCACACGGTAGTCGCTGCGAAGCACGTTCTTGCCACCGCCGTGCTGGTCGATGTAGCGCAAGGTATCGGTTACAGCATATACCGGGATGGCAGCATATTCCTCGCGAGCCGTCTCGAAACATTCCTCAATCACATCCGTAGAAACGAATGGTCGGACACCATCGTGAATACCCACTACGCCATCCTCATTGTCAGGAATGAGCGAAAGTCCATTCTTGGAAGACTGGAATCGGGTGTCGCCACCGTTGGCTATCTGGTGCTTGATGTCGAAATGATATTCTTCGCAGAGCTGATGCCAGTATTCCTGCTGGCTCTCCGGGAGAACCAGAATGATGCTCAACTCAGGGTTGTATTCATGAAAACGCTCAATGGTTCTCATCAGGATAGGCTTGCCGGCTACGGGCAAGAACTGCTTCGGAATCTCACTTCCCATGCGGAGACCCTTGCCTCCGGCTACTATGATTACGTAATCCATTTTCTTGTTTTTTGTTCTTTTGCTTGTGAGCTTAATAACTGGGGGGACAGGCGATGGAATCGCCTGGAACGAGGGCTTTTACTTGCTCTTCATGAGATGATCATACATCATGCCATCCTGCAAGGCTGCCACGGTTTCCTTGCTCACGAAGTAGCTCAATATCTTATAGGCGTATGGGAGGGTGGCGGCAGGACCTTCGCCCGTAATCACGTTGCCATCCTCCTGGAAGAGAGTAGCTGTATATTCGGTATTCTCGCTGAAATACTGCTCGAAGCCAGGATAGCAGGTTGCCTTCTTGCCTTCGAGAATGCCAGTGCTTGCCAGAACCATAGGGGCTGCGCAGATGGCACCAATTCGCTTGCCAGCCTTGTGCTGTGAGATGAGCGCCTGGCGAACGCCTTCATGCTCATTGAGGTGGCTGCTGCCCGGCATTCCACCAGGAAGGAGCAACATATCGGCATCCTCAAAGCTCTGGATATCCTCGAACTTCAGGTCAGCCTTGATGGTGACTCCATGAGAAGTCTCTACCCATTCACTACCTGTAATACTGACGGTCTTGATGTCTACACCCCCTCTGCGGAGGATGTCTACTGGAGCCAAACCTTCGATTTCCTCGAAGCCATTGGCAAGAAATTCATATACCTTTGCCATAATTTATTCGTTTTTTGTTTTGTTATTCGAATTATATTATTACCTTTGCAAAAGTAAGAATAATAATTGAAATAACAAAATAAATGGGACAACAACATTTGAAATTCGCAATTTTTGGCAATGAATATCAAGCCAAGAAGAGTGCTTCGATAGAGAAAATCCTTTCTTATCTGGAAAAGAAGGAAGCTGAAGTTTATTTTGAAAGCCTCTTCTACGATTTTCTTACCAAGGTGGAGCATCTTGAGGTGAAGGCTTCCGGCGTATTCGAGGATTACAATTTTGATGTAGACTATGTCATCTCTATGGGCGGTGATGGTACCTTCCTGAAGGCGGCGAGCAGGGTGGGATCAAAGGAAACTCCTATTCTTGGTGTGAATATGGGCCGTCTGGGGTTCCTTGCCGATGTGTTGCCTAGTGAGATAGAAACGGCGCTGGACAGTCTGTATGCTGGCGATTGCCTGATAGAGGATCATGCGGTTATTCAGGTAGAGGCTGAAGGGGGCGTCTTGGCGGGAAATCCTTTTGCCTTGAACGATATTGCGGTATTGAAAAGGGATGATGCTTCGATGATTTCTATCCGTACGCAGGTGGATGGAGAATTCCTGGTCACCTATCAGGCGGATGGTCTTATCGTGACTACTCCTACGGGTTCTACTGCATATAATCTCTCTAATGGTGGACCGATTATCATTCCGCAGAGTGGTAGCCTCTGTCTGACTCCCGTTGCTCCTCACAGTCTGAATATCCGACCTATCGTGATCAATGATACGGCAGAGATCGTGCTGGATGTGGAGAGCCGCAGCCATAATTATCTCGTTGCTATCGACGGACGAAGCGAACGCATGACCGAGCAGACCCGCCTGATTATCCGCAAGGCACCACATGCCATTAAAATAGTAAAGCAGCGGAACCAGAGATATTTCTCTACATTGAGAGAGAAGTTGATGTGGGGTGCTGACCAGAGACAAAGATAAAGTAATCGCAAAATAAAAAAAGAGGACTCTTAAGGTCCTCTTTTTTATTTAGAATACTTATCGTATGATTGATATCTTATCTGATTACCATCTTCTTGCCCTGGTGGATATAGATGCCTGGCTGGTTAGGCTTCTGCATCATCTTCATGCCGCTCAGGGTATACCATGCGTTGTCTTTACTTGCCGTATTGTCAATGGTAGGAGCAGCGGTGATGCCTGTAGTTGGCATATCAGCCGTAACATCCTTGATCTTATAGTGACCTTCATTGTCCTTCTCATTCAGAACCTCCAGGTAGGTATCCTTGTTGATATTCGTGAAATCAACGGTCTGTGGCGAACCGGTACCTGTACTGAATACGAAGGAAACTTTATAGTTCTTGCTCTTAATCTTGTAAGTCTGATAATACCATTTCTTTCCCTCAATCACTTTGCTTTGGGTCATCTTGTCGCCAGGCCAAACACCCTTCACGGTCAGGTTTTCCTTTGGAGAATCGCACCATGCCCAGAAGTTGAAGCCATCTTTCCATCCTACCTGGTCTGCGTTGGCATATACGGTGATATCGTATGGGTCGAAAGCAGCAGGCTTTTCTACCTTATAGTTACGGGTAAGAATACCGCTGACAGCACCATTCATCAGCAAGCCCACCTTGAGGGTTGTCTCACCGAAAGGAATCTCCAGCTCCTCACCGCTCTTAGCCTTCTTGCTGCTGGCTGTTGGTTCTGTGCCATCGGTTGTATAAACCAACTGTGCATCGTCAGCGTTGCTTACTGCCACGAGCTTTGCTTTTATCGTGCCTTCGTAATCACCCGAAGCCAAATCCACCCAAGCCACGTTTGCCTTCTTAGGCATGAAATAGCGGTAGTGGTAGCCGTTCAGCAGTTCGGCGTATGTGTTTGGTGCTGCATACTTCTTGGCGTTAGGACCTACGATGGCAATCAATGTTGCCTTGTCGCCTACGGTCCTGATGCCGTTATATCCTTCTCCCCTGAAGGCATTGAAGGTGGTGTTGCTGGTATTGGTGATACCTGCTAGCTGGCGGGCGTTGATCATCGCCTTGATATCCTGCTTGCAGTCAATCCAGTGCTTGTAGAATACGCATGGAGTTCCGCAGGATGCCAGAATGTAGGCATTGGCTGCCAGGGTATCCTTGCGGATTGGATCCTGCTGTTCGTTGGATGAGCGATATTCTGTATCGTGATTCTCCACGAAGGTAATGGCATACTGCTTGTAAGCTGGGTCGTTAGCCAAGCCGTCGGTCTTTACGTTTGACCAGTTGGCTTTGATAGCGTCACGTACCACATAACGGATAGGGAAGTCGAAGGCTGCACTTGTGATTTTATCATTAACCTTGGTAGCTTCGAGCCAGTTCTTGACTACGGATACATTTCCATCCCAATATTCTCCTACGGAATAAGTTGGTTTGGCTGCATCGTTGTAGATGCCAGTAAACTTTCCGCTGTATCCCTTTACCATATCATAGCGGAATCCGGCATAGCCGAAGTTGTTGAGGAGCATGTCGAGATAAGCCTTCACGATGGTCTGCACGTTTGTGCTGTTATGGTCGAGGTCGCGCATGCCGCCCCAGTCTTCACCGGTATCATTATTGCTGCTGAGCTTTACGCCCTGCTTATCTGCCTCTTTCTTGGTCTTGCCGCCATCATCGTTGGCACAGATATCGGTTGATTTCATCTCGTAAGTCACTCCCTTGTAGGTTTCTACCGGGAAATCAAACCAGGTTGATACGTTCTTACGGTGGTTGATTACCACGTCGGCGATGGTTCCGATGCCGTTATTTTTGAAGGTCTTGATGAGAGAGCGGAGTTCGCTTTCACTTCCGAAAGAACTTTCGTAGTTGGAAAACCAGTAGAGGTCATCGTAACCCATTGACTTGCCGCCACAGTTGGCACTCTGTGGAATCCATACGAGATTGAAGTACTGTCCCAGCTCAGGAGCCTGCGCTTCGAGATTGGTCCATTTGGAATCGCTGAAGGAATCCCAGTAGAATCCCTGCAGCATCACGCCGCTATGGTTGGCTGGCCAACCCTGGGCAAACATATTTGCGGTTGCCAATAGGGCAACGAGTGTAGAGTATATCTTCTTCATATTCAAGGATTAAGATGTTTTGTTTATTTGTTGCAAAGTTACGATTTATTCCAATAGGTATGCGCAAATATGATGTAAATCAAGCAAAAGATTTGCGCAAACGTTTGCATATTAGTTGATTTCCTTGCTTTTTCCGTAAAATCTCACCCGATGCAGTAGAAATTGCGTCCCGGCGTAGCATCGGATGCGTCCCGACGCAGTAAAAGATGCATCCCGACGTAGTACAAGATACGTCGGGACGTAATTTCAGAAGCATCCTGGTGACCATCAGGTAAGCCTTATTTGAAGTTCAAGTAAGCCTTAGTTGCCTTTTAAGTGAGCCTTATTTGAAGTTCAAATGAGCCTTAGTTAAATGTTACGTAAGCCTTACTCCAACATTACGTAAGCCTTACTTCAACCTTAAGTAAGCCTCATTCGGAAAAAGTATTTTATCAGAATTTTCGCATCAGGTTCAGGGGGTGGCAATAAGTGGCAATAAGGTGGCAATAAAAAATCCCTTATTGCCACGCGTTATTTGTTTATAATCAATGAGTTAAGTGTGAGTGTGGCAGATGTGGCATTAATTTGATAAAAAATAATTTTTCGTTTATGTAAAGGGTTAAAGATAATGAATCTGTGTAAATCTGTGGAATCTATGGGAGTTTTTTTATGTCCCACGGATTTCACAGATTTACACAGATTTTTTATGCCCTGGGTTAGCAGCTTCTGCCTTAACCTTTCCGCTGTAGTGTGAAGTACTTTTGCTTATTCCGTTGTCTGCGCATCAGATGCGGCTTTAGGAGATAATTATTATTAAAAAACTAGAAAACATTTGGCTATCTCGTTTTTTATTGCGTAATTTGCGTTGCGTAAAAAGCGCAATGGTTGTAAGTGTAACGAAAATAATAAGATAAAAGCAATAATATGGCAACATTGAACAATGGTTTATCAGAATTATTGTGCCTGGCTTACGGAGAACCAGCAGAAGCTGTTGCTGGCTATAGCTAGTGAGAGCCTGGTATCTTCGCCATTGAGCCAGCAGTTTATCAGCACCCACCATCTTCCTGCCACGAGCAGCGTGAAGACGGCATTAAAGGCATTGGTGGATAAGCAGCTGGTAAGCAAGACCCCAAACGGCTATTTAGTAAGCGACCGCTTCTTTTCGAAGTGGCTGGTGAAAGGGGGAATCATAGCCAACTGAGGAAATGAAAATTACGTCATTGCACAAGTTCATACGTTTCATTGAGTCGAAGGATACGGTTGCGCTGGGTGAAGGATACGACTTCACTGGGTGGAAGAGTCAATTTCGTTGGCGGAGCTTCTTTACGGCAAGATATAAATTCGGCGGTTCAACCGCCGAATTACTGTCAAGCATATCACATGCCTCGCCTTGAGAATTAGCTATGGTGAGATGGATGATAACAATGCCGCAACTTATACGATGCAAGGAAGCAATTATAACGATGCAAGGAAGCCTTTCTTACGATTGCGTGACATTTGTCATGCGTTTATACGACTCTTGTCGTAGGGTCGGATGACAAATGTCGTATAATCACATGACATATATCAAAGTATAAATAAACCTAATATTTTACACCAAAAGATACAAGTTATCACATTATTATATATATATGCATCATCTTTCATAGAAGACAAAGAATGCGAATTCAACAAGCAAGTGCAAAAATTCATCCCATTGTCTGTTAAAGAATATAATCATAAAAATCTTGAAAACGTGCAGAAGGCTTAATACGATTTGCATAACGTAAAGGCATACAAAAAAGGCGACTCCCGATATGTTCGAGAGCCGCCTGGTAATCTCTTCTTATTCCTTCATTTTCTGAATTTCCTCCAGTGGAAGCTCTGTGGCCGTTGCCACTTGCGCTTCAGAAAGACCCATTGACAAAAGGCGGTAAGCTGTGGCTATCTTTTCTTTCGCCATTCCTTTTTCCATTCCTTTTTTCATTCCTTTTGCCATACCTATTTCCATTCCTCTCTTCTCATCAAACTTTCTGGTGGCATATATATCACGCATATTCTTGATGTCCTCGTCATAAAGCTCAAGTTCCTCTCGGGAAAGCTTGCGGAGGTCGCCTATCTCTGCCAATTTGCGGAAGACAGGATACTTCTCGCTGAATGGCATCTGTTCAAACATGTTCATATTCATTTTCTCCTTTTTATGTTGTTTATTCTTTAGATTCTCTTGTGGTTTCTATAGAAAATTTCAGAACTCCTAGATTAACCCCAAAAGTCAATTTGCGCATTTTTAATGGCAGATTGTCTGCGAAAACTTCGTTCATCGCAGCTTGTATTTTTCCTTCTGTTGCTTTGTCTGGTAAAATACCATGCTCCTTTGCATCTTCATTCACCTTGTCTATCGTTCTTGCCAATTTGCGAAGTTTAGTGAAAGTATCAATGATGGCAATGGTAGTGCTGATGGCTAAATCACCTTTCAGAATGGTGGCAAGCATATAAAGTCCTTGCTCGGTAAAAGCATGTGGAGCAACAGTGGAATGCTTGAGCTTATTGAACCGATCAAAATTTTTGATCAGTTCATCTTTCTCTCTGTTATTCAACTCAATAACATAGCCTGGAGGAAACTTTTTAGGGTTGTTCCTTAGTGCTTGGTTGATTTCTCGTGTTTCTACTCCATACAATTCAGCAACATCTCTGTCAAGGATGACTTGCGTATCCCTGATGATAATGATTTTACTTTCTGTTTTTACAATATCTTCTTGATGTCCCATAATTTCTTTTTTAAAGCTATTCGGTGGCAAAGAAAATGCAAACGAGCGCAAAGAAAGCTTGCTTTCAATTTGCCGAGTGCAGCTTTTCTTCTGCAAAGAAAATGCAAACGAGCGCAAAGAAAGCTTGCTTTCAATTTGCCGAGTGCAGCTTTTCTTCTGCAAAGATACGACTTTTCCTCGTAACTTCCAAGATTTTTGGGAAAAATGTAGGGATGAGGAGAAAGAAAAATAGGCGGCTCTCGATATGTTCGAGAACCGCCTAGTATTTATAGCTTTTTGATATCTTCGATACTTAATCCTGTAGCTTGTGCGATGATTTCGGCAGAAACATTCTGGGGAAATTTCATCACCTCATGTTCACGAGGCATGAAAATCATTCTTTACCCCAGTTATTCAATCCCTCTTCTATTTCTTCTATGGAAGGAAGACTGCTACGGAAATCATCCTTAGGAAGAGCTTGCCCTAATTCGTAATCAGATACTCCAATAGGCTTCTGTATATCACGTAGAGCATATTCTGCCTTGATTCTATCTTTTGTTTTACAAAGTAAGAGGCCTATTGTACGATTGTCGCCTTCTCTGCATAGAGTGTCATCTATGGCAGAACAATAGAAGTTTAGTTTGCCGATATATTCTGGCATAAACTCTGTAGCTTTCAGTTCTATCACCATATATCTATGCATGAATGTATTATACATAAGCATGTCTATGTAATAGTCATCGCCCGATACTTCTATGTGGTATTGTCGTCCCATGAAAGCAAAGCCTGCCCCCATTTCTACGAGGAATTTCTCTATGTGCTTGATAAGACCGATTTCTATGTCTCGCTCATCATATTGCTCAGTAAAGGTAAGCATGTCGAAGATATAAGGGTCTTTTAGTAAAGACTGAACTTCTTGGGCTTCCTTTGCTGGGAGGGTTGTGGCAAAGTTATTAGCCAAAGCTCCATGCTTGCCATAATAGTCCAGCTTGATGGTTTCTGTCAAGTATTCTTTAGACCAATGACTAGTTATGCATTGTATCATATACCAATATCGAGCTTTTATATCTTTTACTCGTTGGATAAGGATGATGTTGTGAGTCCAAGATAAATGCTTGATAGGTAGTTCTTTATTACTACCTTCCAATTGCGCAACTGATGGTTGCGCAATTGCATAATTATGCATTTTTACCCAAGTTAGCTCCTTGTTATACTCCTGGTAAAACTGCATCATGCACTGCATGTTTCTTACGGAGAATCCTTTCCTTTCAGGATACTCATTCTTAAGATCTACAGCTAGGCGCTGTAGAGTCTTCTTGCCCCAACCATCAGTCTCTTGGCTTTTGGTAAGCATTTCACCGATGTCCCAATTCATACGGAGCAACTCCTCGTTTGCTGCGTACATGGCTTTCTGTTGGGCAAAAGAAACACGATGCTTGATTTGTCTCAACAAAGATGGATAACCTTGGAAGTTTCCCATGCCTAATTCTTTTTGTTCAATTTCTTGTTTCATATAGAAGATTGTTAGCTTCAATCTGTAAAGAAAATGCAAACGAGCGCAAAGAAAGCTTGCTTTCAATTTGCCGAGTGCAGCTTTTCTTCTGCAAAGATACGACTTTTCCTCGTAACTTCCAAGTTTTTTGGGGAAAATGTAGGGAGGGTGATAAAGAAAAAAAATAGGCGACTCCCGGAATGGAGGTCGCCTATTGAATATTGTTGTTTCGATGATGAAACGAAGGATTATTTATTCTTTAATTTCCCAATGGCCTCCAAATGTAGAAGAACCAACACGCTCTATTCTTTTTTGAGCCTTTAGCTTTTCTATGTGTTTTTGTATTGCACTTGCCTTGATACCTATTTTGTCCACGAGTTCTTGTCTTGTTATATACGGATTGTCTTTTATTAATTCAAAAACTTTTTCAATTGTTTTTGGTGATCCAGTTTGACCACCAGTTTGACCACCAGTTTGACCACCAGTTTGACCACCAGTTTCATTAGGAATAGGTAATCGTAGTTCTACCTCTTGTAACTCGTATTTATCTATTAATTCAGGCTTCCCCCAACCTGCCTTTTGCCAAGCAGAGATAATTTTAGGAAATCCAGAACCTATATTCTCACCATATCCTATCATACGGAGCATATTCTGTATTCTTGGGTTGCGTGCTTTTGAAACCCCACCTTCATAGATGTTTTCTATCGGAAGTTTCAAATTTCCAGGATTCCGTAAGCATAGGCAGTCATCATGCTTTTCTATTCTTAAGATACCACTATCCAAGAATAGGTCAGAGTGAATAATCGAGTTGGTAAATCCTTCTCTTACAGCTTTCATTTGTGGTGTGTCATCTACACGCTGATAACCTTCCATATGAAAAGGGTGAGGTAAGTCGAATGTCAACTTAGGCATAACAATTCTAAAGAATTGATACAAGTTGTTCTCCCAACGCCCATCGTAAGTTAGTCTGTCTCTATATCTTTCCTCACCTTCTAGATGGCTCATGTCGAGATAGTCCATGCGAAAATTTCCAAATCGCTCCCTTATGGCTAACCCTGTTCCAAACATCATTAGTCCTGCTACCGTCAGTCCTTCTTTTCCTGTTTGTCTATTCTTAGTATATCCACCTAAAAGTCGCAAGAATTCTTTATCGTCCTTATCGTTCCATTCATGGTCGGCATTTAGTATTCTGAATTGATTACGGTAACCATGGAGCGTATTTGTATCAATGTCATCCAGAGTAAAACCATCTAGTAATCCTCCGTCATTGCCATCTTCGTTAGCATCACGAATCATGGCTCTTACTTCCATTTCTGTGCAATGGTAATCACCCTCATGGTTGCGCTTGAAGGAACCTTTGTAAGGATTTTCATTTAAGAAGACAGGCTTCATTCGCCAATCTGCTTGTGGCACGTGGATACATACAATAGATTTCCCGTCTATTGTATTTACCTCTACATCTGAGTCTAGCAAAATGTTTCTATTTACTTTGTTACTATTGATGGTGTTCCATAAATCAGAGATAAGCTTAGGGATATTGTCAACTCCGATGATAGTAAAACGTTTGGCAACATCCGTTTCTTTTCTATTTTCGTCTATACCTAATAATATATAGCCACCAATAGTGTTGGCAAAAGCGGAATATGACTCCCAAACAGATTTTGGGAGCTCCGTCTTTGCTTTTTTGCATTCCAGGGTAAGTCGTTCGCCTTGGGCAAGCATTTGCTTAATTTCAGTTTCTGTCATGCCTTGTCTTTGTTAGTTGGTGACAAAGTTACGACTTTTCCTCGTAACCTCCAAATGTTTATGGGGAAATGTTGTGGGTTAGTGCAAAAAGAAAATATGCGGCTCTCGGAAGATCCTTGATAGAAGCACCTATATGATAAACGTCATCATCTATGCAAAGAAAGCGGTCATGTGATAAACGGAATGTTTCAACAGCTGTTTTCGAACGAAGGACACTACTAAGCATTGCCACGCCTTGTTCTGTAAAGGCATAAGTTGAGTATCGGTTACCACCTCTGCCGTTTGAGGTCACAATTTGTGACCTCAAACATTCTTCTTTACTCAATTCAAAACGAAAATCGTTGGGAAATCGCTCTATGTTACGCTTAACGGTTTGATTAAGGACTTTTGTCTCTACACCATATAAGGTGGCTAAATCTTTATCAAGCATAACTTGTTGTCCTCTAATTACTTTTATTAGAGGTTCTATGTTACTTGCAAGTTTATGGTCATCATATTTTGTGACATCTATTTTGGACTGGTCACAATTTGTAACCAGTTCATCTTTGTCTTGATGTTCTATGTTATTTGCCATTTTACATTCTTTGTTGTTTATAAGGTCGTAGACGCAATATTGCTATTCGTTGGCAAAGAAAATGCAAACGAGCGCAAAGAAAGCTTACTTTCAATTTGCCGAGTGCAGCTTTTCTTCTGCAAAGATACGACTTTTCCTCGTA
>ERZ1026852.1622-NODE-1622-length-11721-cov-5.207355_pt1 | contig 11721 bp, 7 predicted proteins | sample MGYA00380156_ERZ1026852 | MGnify/ENA primary metagenome ERZ1026852 (study PRJEB33269, sample SAMEA4719792) | human gut metagenome | biome: human-associated habitat; feature: organic feature; material: feces | place: Cameroon | collected 2013-10 ...
TGGCAGGGTCGTCGGATTGTAGTTGAAGGATCTCCGTGCGTTTGTTTGTACGCTCGATGGTTTCCAACATGTCTTTTCTCGCTTTTCTCGCCTTTTTTGCCTTTTGGGCAGCATTCTTTTGCGTTTTGCTGGTGGGGGGACTTACGGTAGGCACTTTGATAGTAAGCGAGGTGCGCTGTGTTGACTTCCTCGCTTTGTTGATTTCGCTCATTGTAGGTCCTATAAAGTGATAGGGAGGTTTGCGAGTTGCCACTCTGGGGATATTGATCCGTGGCTCCTTGAATGCAGTTTTCGCCCTTGATAGTCCTCGCGCTATTTTCCCGGTTTGTGCATCGGCGCACATGGCGCATAGAATGATTGCTAAAATTAGAAGAATCTTTTTCATTGTGCTGGTTGTTTATTTTTTTCAGATTGAAGGTATTTGTTTGATTATTTCAAGCATGAGCAGATAGGCCTCTTCCATTTCTTTGAGGTCGGCATATTCGCGTGTGGAGTGCACTTCGTGTTGGCCGGTGAACAGGCACATACCTCCTTTTAGCCCCTTGGCTGCGAACATTGCCGCTGTGGTGCCGCCACGCTCATCGGTGAAAACCACCTTTTTGCCTATTTTCTTGGCGGCGTTTTCTACGAGTTTTTGTGCTTGTGGGTGAAGGGTGTAGGCCACATTTTCATACTGCATTACATCTTGTAGCACTTCTGTTTTCACGTTAGGGAAGTCGCGTGCCACTCGTGCAAGTGCGTCGTTGATAATGTTGTTGAATTTTTCTCCCTCGGCTTTATCGAAATAGCGTACGCGTGTGCGCACAATCACGTCGAATCCGCCACTCTTTTCAAAGCCCCAGGGGTGGATGTAGCCTTGAAGCCCCTCGGTGTTTTCAGGGCGATACTCCACTGGTACGGAAGCGATAAACGTGGCAGCGGCGGCTGTGGCGTCGCCGAGTTTGTCGGCTTTCGCATCGGCAGGGTGTGCGTCGTGTCCGATCAATTTGTGTGCAAGTCCGCGGGCCGTGAAATTTGATTTGGTGATAGCCTCTCCACCCTCGCCGTCGAGGTCGTAAATGATTTCAGGAGAGAATATGGTGGAGTCGATATTGTCGGCGGCACGTCCCACGTCCTCATTGGGGCAGAAAGCAAACATCACTTTGCCGTGTTTAATCTTCTTGTCGGAGAGGAGTTTCTGTATCAGATGAACGGCGATGGTGCATCCGCATTTGTCGTCGGCTCCTAAAAGCGTAGTGCCGTCGGTACGAACGATGGTCCTGCCATTCAGCGCGTCGATTATTGGAGTGATTGAACTGCCTGGTGCTTCAGGTGTGACATCAAGATGGCAACTGATACCTATGCTTGGGCATGGTGATTTCACATTCGATGGAATTGTGACATAGAGGTAATTGTGCTCAGAAAGCACACATTCTACATTTTTGGCGTTTTGCTCGCGAATAATCGACTCCACATCGCTTTTGAGAACAAGTGCCATTGTGCGTTGGCCTTGGGTGCAAATGCTGTCGTTGCTCGATTGACTACTGATAGAGGCATACTTTATGAAAGTGTCGAGCATACTTTTTTCGATAGGGGCACCTGTGGCTGTTTTAAGACCAAAAACTGTGATAACTAAAAGTAAAAAGCGTTTCATAATCTTTAATGGTGCTTGCGGGCTCACTTCGCAATGCTTTTAGGGTTTGTGTAAATGGGAAAAGCGTGAAAGCCACTACTGTTTGCTCGCATGGTGGGGAGCGTGAGTAAACGCCTTTCGGTGATTTTTTTTGCTGTCAAGGATTGAGGGTGAGTGGCTTTTCCTTGCGCCACCACTTTTCGCAAATATACGATTTTTTTTTGGCTTTCCCATATATTTTGAGAGGAAAAACACGATTATTTTCATATCTGCTGATTATTTCGTTTTTATGTGTAATAATTGGAGAGTATCGAAGGTAATCTGTTTTTTTTGTTTTTGTTTAAGTTCCCCCAGTATTTTTCCACTGAACCGAAATCACGGTGATTTCAAAAGATCGCAAAAAAAATGGGGAGCGGCTTTTGGTGGAGCCGCTCCCCTCTGGTTTGTTGGGAGTACGTGGAGCACTGTGGTGGATTATCTTACCACAATCTTGCGTGCTGCACTCTTACCGTTGTTCATGATGTCTTTAACGATATATACGCCTGCATCGGTTGGACGTTGAGTGCCGAGAGCTGCACCACTGATGGTGAAGTAGAGGCTCTTAACGATTGATGCGTCGGTGTTTACATCATTAATGCCAGAAGGCTGCTCAACGAAGAACTTGTAGGTCTTGGTGCGTTCGCCAAGGGTCTTGGTTGCCCAGCCCTCGCCGTCGGCCTTACCACTCAACAGGTTGCCGTAGATGGCGAAGTTGTCGCTTGCGGTCCATACGGTGCCGTCAGGGGTGCCGATAGTGATTACAGAGCGCACGTGCTCGTAGTCTTCGCCTTCAGCCACCACTGGCACAGCAGCGAACCAGTTGGCGAGTTCGTTTTGAGCTTGAGCCTTGAGAGTAGGATACATGCCAGGGAGAATCGAGAATGCGGTGTCGCTTTCAAGAGCCTTGCAGAGAGCGAGGTCGCGGGTGCTTACGCCCTTAGCCTTTGCATCTACGCTGGAGGCTTCGATGCCCTTGTTCACGTCGGTGTCGTAATACACGTTGGTGATGGTCATGTCCTTGTCAGAAGCAGGAGAGATATTGCCCACTGTAGTAGCGTCTTCGCAAACGATTTCGCCAGCGTTGTACACGTTCACGAGAGTGAAGTCGTCGAACACGCCACCAGCAATACCTCCTACATAGCCCTTAGCGGAAATCTTACCCATATTGTAACTGTCGTACATCTTGCAGCGTCCGTAGCCCCAGAGACCACCAGCCACGCCATACTTGTTAGGCTTGGTTGTGGTAGAGGTCACATTACCGAGGTTGTAGCAACCGATGATAGTGCCAGCGCCAATGCCACCGAAACCGCCGAGGCCGTAGTCGCCGCCCTCTACGTTACCAGTGTTGTAGCAGTTGACAGCAGTACCGCTCATGGCACCTGCGAAACCAGCGGCAAACTTGCCACCAGTGGTCACGTCGCCAGCATTGTAGCAGTCTTCGTAGTAGCAATCGTCGTCGGTGTCACCAACCACGCCGCCTACATATTGACCTACGGCACTCACGTTACCAGTGTTGTAGCAGCGAACCATGCGTGCCACATAGCCACTGCGACATGCTTGTTGACCAGCCACACCACCAACGTCGCTTGATGATGAGCTAACCACATCGGCTGTGTTGTAGCAGTCGATGAGTTCTGATCCTTCATAGAGGCGACCAGCCACACCACCGATATTACCCTTACCAGTGATAAGAGCGGTGTTGTAACAGCCAATCATCACCATTGGAGTGGCAGATTGCTTGCCACCGCCCAAGATACCACCAACATTGCTGCCAGAGGAAATGATTTCACCTTCGTTGTGGCAATAGAGGATAGAGTCGCCACCGTTAGAAGCAGCCACGATACCAGCCAAAGAGGTGTTGCCGGTAATCATGCCCTTGTTCACGCAGTTACGAATCACACCGCTGTTGTAAACTGCGATACCTGACACGTAGTTCTTCTTGGCGTTGGTGCCAATGAGGGTGTCGTTCACGCAATTTTCCACCAATGCGCCCTTTTCTACGTTGTAGGCGATACCAGCGATGTAGTTGCCCTTAGAATCCACGATACCGTAGTTCTTACAGTTCACTACCGAACCGCCAGTCTTCACATAGCCTACGATACCAGCAGCAGAGCTGCTTGTAGAATAGATGTTGGCGTAGTTGTCGCAGTTGTAAACCTTACCGTAAACCTTGCCAGCGATACCAGCGTTTTCGCGATATGCCGAAATGGTGCCGCTCTTCAAAATGAGGTCGTGAATAGCGCCTTGTGGACCTACGTTGCCGAACAGGCCACGGCCGCTTTCAGTCTTTTCGAATGAGCAGTTGATGTTGAGGAATTGCTTGCCATTGCCATTGAAGTCGGCGTTGAAGCTACCTGCATCTACACCCACACACTCGTAAGTGGTGGTGCCGAAGTCGATGTCGTTGAGCACCTTGAAGTAGCGTCCGTTGAATGGATAAGCCTCGGTGTTGGTGAACTTAGCCAACTTGAGCATATCGTCCTTGGTCTTGATTTGGAATGGATCGTCGGCAGTGCCTTTACCTTCAAACACGTTTGGCATAGCGCGAAGCGCAATCGTCTTGGTGTAGTTGCCCACTGTAGCGGTCAGCACGTCGCGGAGCGAAGTGGTGTCGGCGGTGAGGGTTACCTTCAGTGTGCCATCGGCAGCGGTGAAGTTCTTTCCCGATTCGAGTGTCCATTGCAAGTCGTCGGCCTTGTAGAGTTGAGCGTCGGTATATACGTCGTCGGCATTCTGTCCGTCGGCGAATGTTACCACCATCTTACGGTTGGCGATGGCTGCTGGCTCATTCTTGAACGCCTTGATTACAGGGTAGAGCCCTGCGGTCCAGTCGTAGCGGTCGGCATCGAAGCCTTCAAGTGCCTTGCCACTGGTGAGCACGCTTGTGTTCAGAGCCTTGGCACTTGGCACGGTAGAGCTTGCTGCGCCACCATAGTAGCCAATTTGACCGTCGAAGTAGTTGTTGCTCACATCGTAAGATGCGTTAGGGGTGTTGGCCATGATTGCGCCACGGGCTGCGTTCTTGGTGTCGAAGCGTTCCACAGTACCGTAGTTGAGGTTGTTTTCCACTGTGCCCTTCGTAACGGTAGAAGTGGTGATACCACCCACGATGCGTGTGCCATATATAGCACCAGTGTTCACACAACCACGAATCACGCAAGCACCGGAAGTGCTGCCCACGATACCTGCGATATAGGTCTGTGCGTTAGCCTTGTGACTTGCGTCGATGCTGTCGCCCTCGATGAAGCCGTCGTTTTGGCAATATTGAACAATACCTGCAGATTGTCCCACGATACCAGCTGCGTAAGAGCTGCCAGCCACGATGTGACCAGCGTTGTAGCAGCTTTCCACAAGTGCGTCGGGCTGGTTGAGTGCCACCACGCCACCAGCGTAGCTGTTTGAGGTGGTGCAAGATGCATAGTTCTTGCAGTTGATTACACGACCATAGTTTACTGCTACGATACCAGAAGCGTAGCTGTAAGCCTTAAATGAGCAGTCGTCAGCAATGGTGAGGTTCTTTACAGTACCGTTTTCACCCACGAAGCCAATGAACGATACTGCCAAGAGCGATTGCTTGTTGTCGGCCTCGTCGTCGTTGTCATACACCACACCGTCGATTTTGAGGTTGTGGATAGCGTGACCTGCACCATCGTAGGTGGCGTTGAGTTGGCGTGCGCTGTTGCCGCCCATGCCAATACCACCAAATCCAGTCGCGTCGATGTCGTTCACCTGCTTAAAGAAGTCGCCCTTGAAGGTTTGACCATATTCGGAAATACCCTTGTTGAGTGATTCGAGGTCGGCTTTGGTCTTAATCAAATATGGGTCGGCTTCTGTACCCGAACCGCTGAAGAGCGATGGGTTGATGGTAGCGAGCGCATACATCTTCACTTGGCTCTTATCCACAGAAGAGAGTGCCACCAGCACCTCGTTAGAATAAGTGTTTTTCACGTTCACTGTGTAGCCGTCAAGTTTCAAACCAGCGGTTTCGTTGGAGAAATTATTGCCGTCGTAAAGTTTCCAGATAATGTTGTTCTTATCTGAGAGTGTGAAAGTGTTGCGCACCTTCGACACGTTGTCGTTTTCGTGGAAGAACACAGGGGCCACGCTCATGTAAGCGGCGTTGGTCTCGGCATAAGTCTTCAGACGAGGGTAAAGCCCCTCGGTGAATACCCACACTGATGGGTCAAAACCTTCAATAGCCTTGCCACTGGTGAGTTGGGCTGTGGTGAGTTCCTTGTTCTGAATAGAGTCGGAAGCAATCACGCCCACCATCTTGGTGTCGTAATATACATTTGTAAATACGCTGTCGCGATATGTTGTGCCATACACGCCCATAGAGCTGCGTGCGTTGAGGCTGCGCACTTCGCCATAGTTGAGGCAGCGTTGAATCTTAGAGAGGTTGAACCATTGCTTTTCAGGATTTGTTGAACTTGTGGAGTAAGATGGCGGAGTAACATAACCAATCACGCCACCCACATGGGTCGAGTTGGCAGAATTGATTACGATATTGCCATTGTAGCAGTCGTACAGTTCACCACCATAGATATTGCCTACCACACCGCCAACAGCACCCTTTGTGGTGGTGCTACTGGTTTCCGACATGGCGCTGATAGGACCTGCGTTGAAGCTGCGTTGTACCACAGCTCCGCTGATTGAGCCTACCACACCGCCAACGTAAGGTGATGGCACCTTTGAGGTGAGCTGCATGTCGCTGTAGCAGTCGGTGACGAGGGATTTGCAGTTCTTGCCTAAAATAGCGGTACCTACGATACCACCAAGCGATTTCCACACAGTGTTAGCCACGCTGGTGACGGTGATGTTGCCATGTGCTTGCAGATGGCTTGCTACAGCATAGCCAGCTATGGTGCCAGCGATACCGCCGTTTTCACCTGCGCCGGTGATGGTGCCTGTGAATACACAGTTGTCGAGTTTCGGGCCATTGAAGTAGCCCACCACGCCACCTGCGCAATAGTCGCTGGCTGTGATTGTTGCACCTTCCACGGTGATGTTGGTGATGGTGCCGGAGCACTTGCCTGCCACGGTGCCAGTGTAAACACCGCCAGTATTGATTTTAGCGTCGATTATCTTCAGATTGCTGATGTTGCTCACGGTGTCGGCATAACCAAACAAACCTTGACAATTTTCTGCGCCAACGGCGATTTTCAGGTTCTTAACTGCGTAGTTAGCACCGTCGAAAGCACCGCGGAATGGAGTCTCCTCGCTTGCACCCACAGGAGTGTAGGCAAGGGTAGAGGCGCTCATGTCGATGTCGGCACCTAATTTCACGTATTTGCCCTTGTAGTCGTTGCCGGTGTTCACGTCATCGGCAAAGGCATTGAGCTGTGAAACTTTAGTGATTACGTATGGCGATGCTTGAGTGCCTTCACCTGTCCAGTCTTGTGCTGTGGCGGTAGGATAACTGATTACACCACTGTTGAAGTTGAGAGTGGCAGAAATCACGCCAAGCGAACGGGTGCTTGGCGAAGCTACGCAGAACACACCGTAGTTGCCGAAACTGATTTGAGTGTCGGTGCCAGTACCAAGGATAGAGCCTTTTTGTGCACTCTTGTTCTTTGCCCAGTTGGCAGGATTACAGTTGAATGGGCCGTAAAGGGCATTAGTGAAAATGCGTTGTGGTGAAATGCTTACCGATTTGTCGGTTTTCAAGCGCATTTTCACCACTGCGCCATTGTTGGTGAAATTCACGATTTCCACCTCATTGTCATAGGTTTGGTTGAGATACACAGGATAGGTGCGCACCGAGTCGGTGTTGGTCACCTTCTTGCCATCGTAAATCACCTCGCTGATGGTGGCGTTGGTGGGTTTAAACACACTCTTGGTGAAAATGCCAAACGATCCACCCTTTGATTCGCCAGTCACCACAAGCACGCCCCAAGCACCGAGAGTGATGGTGCCGTCGGCAGCGATTGTACCGGTGATAGGAGTGGTGGTGCTGTAAACGCGATTTGCCAAATCCATCGAGCAAGCCCAGATTGGACCGTATTTCGAATGGTCGTAGATTTTACCTGGGGTGATGGCAACGGTGCCAGCAGCCAGGTCGTAGGTGCATTGCAGCGTGTCGGGCACGCCCCAAAGGTTGTAGAGCACAGCATGAGTGTCGTCCACCTTCTTGATGGTCACCACACCGCTCACAACGGTTGCGCCGTCGGAATACTGAGTGTCGTATTCGGCGGCATAGAAGACATCTGGCATCGCAGATGGAGCCTTTGCCACACGGCGGGCACCCTTTACGTTAGTCACTTGCCAGGATCCGGGCTCAAACTTCTGCTTCAGCAGAGTCATAGCCTTTTCTCCAGTGGCGTTCACTTCTTTACCGACGCTTGACCTCTCGGCAGATTTGAGACCCTTTGCCACAGCAATTTGGGTTTCAAACTCCTTTACGGTTTCCGCGTCGTGCTGAGTCATTGTGGCTTGCGTCACAGTTGCCGTAGGGCTGGCTTCGAAACCGGCTTTCAATAACTGTGCCGTTTGCTCAAATGACTGCGCCTGCCCAGTGTTAGCCCAGAAGGCCACTGCACATGTAAGCAGGCAGAATAGTAACTTCTTCGTCATAGAGGAAAAAATTAAAATGTTAATAAACAGAAAGTTATAGTGTAATAGGATAAAAGTTATAGCGTATATGGGGTATATAAATTTTCTCCTACCCACGCAAAATTATACATTTTTTCGCAAAAAACAACATTTTCCTAACATTTTATTAAAAATTTTCCACCCTAATTACCCTTTCCTAAAAAATTATGCTATATAGATTAGTTTCCGTCACAAATTGGATACAAAAAAGGCACAAAGCAGCAGCTTTGTGCCTTTTGATTGATCCTACGTTGGCGATTGGTAAATCGTTGAGTTATTTTCTTTGTTTGCCTTTTGGTTTGGGCATTTTTCCGGGGGTTACGGTTTTTGCTTTTGCCTTGGCTTTTGTCACTTTTGGGGTAGTGGCCTTTTCTGCTACCTTTTCTGTGGCTTTTGGTGCGAAGGTTTCGATTTCAAACACGAGGGTTTCGCCTGGGTTGATGGAGTATTCGCCACTCTGGCGACGGCCTGCGCCTTGGTCGCCGTAGGCGATGTCGCTTGGGAGCACGGCAATCATCTTGGCACCTGGGCTCATGAGCATCAACGCTTCCTTAAAGCCCTCCACCACTCTGCCAGAATTGAGCGATGTGGTGTCGCGACTCTGGTCGAAGATTGAACCGTCGACGTGCTTGCCGGTGTAGAGCATACGCACATCCTCGTTGTCGCCATAGCACTTGCCGTTGCCTTGCTTTTCCATTTTGTAAACCAAGCCAGATGCAGTTTTCACATAGCCTTCACCTGCTGCCATGATTTTGGCGATATATTCTTCGCCAGCCTTCTTCATGGCGATGGTTTTGGGGTTGAACGCACGGCCCATCAGTTCGGTGTTTTGCTCCAGCACAGCCATGTCGCTGTAAGCCTTGCTCACGGTGCTTTGGTCAAGGCCCTTGGTGGCCACAGCGTCTTTCAACGCTTGCACCATGAGTGCCTTGTCGAGTGTGATGCCCTTATGGAGCTTGTTTTGCATCATCTTGCTGGTGAGTTCCATACCCACAAACAGACCGTTCATATAGCCTTGGTTGGCGGTATCGGCTTGCATCACCACGTCGAACGCCTTGAAAAATTCGTCGATATTTATTTTCTTGTCTTGTTCACCCATGTATGCGAGCACCAGACCGAAATATTTTCCGTAAGCCTTGCTCAGCGAGTCTTGTTGGGCTTTGAATTCGGCTTCTGTAGCGGCAGAGGCGCTTTGCATACCCATTGCCATCAGCATAGCGATGGCTAAAATCATCTTTTTCATTAGTCTAAGTAAAATGTAAGTATTAATATAGTGTTATCAGTTTGCCAATCCCTGTGTTTCGATTTCGAACACGAGGGTTTCGTTTGGCGCGATGGTTTGGTTGCCGCGTTCGCCATACGCAATCTCGCTTGGGAGAATGCAGTAGGCTTTGGCACCTGGACGCATCATCGTAATCATTTCACGGAACCCTGGCACCACGTTCTGCAATGGGAAATCCACTGCCTCGCCATGGCTGGAGTCGAATTCCTTGCCATTGGTGTGCTTGCCGGTGTAAACCACCTTCACCACGTCGGTGGGTTTGAAAGTGTCGCCCGCGCCCTGCTCGGTGATTTTATACACCAGTCCTGATTGGGTTTTCTTCAATGCGGGGTCGGCTTTCATTTGGGCAGCGATAAACTCTGCGCCTTCCTCGGCGGCAGTCTTGATTGTGCCCAACTGCTTTTCGAGTTCGGGGTCGAGTTTGGTTTCTGTCTGCTTATTGCCACAGCTGGTGAAGCTCACCGCCATCACCACCACGCAAATCCACAATAATAGTGTTTTCATCATTGTTCTCCTTTAAAAATAAGCACTTCCTCTCCGCTCACCATATTGCAAAGCACATAGGGCTGGAAAGGAAGTGCTGTATATCGGTTAGAAATTAAAATCACTTCGCAGAGTCGGCAACTGCCTCAGCGCCGCCAGCCATTTTCTTGTCGGCAGCAGTAGCGAGGTTACCAGTTTCAATCTCAAACACGAGGGTTTCGTTTGGAGCGATGTTTTGGTTGCCACGGTCGCCGTAAGCGAGCTTGCCAGGAATGATGCAAGTCACCTTCATGCCAGGCTTCATGTTGGTAAGCATGTCAACGAAGCCCTTGATGAGTTGTGTTTCATCAACTGGGAACATCACAGCCTTGTAGCTTTGGTCAAACACGCTGCCGTCGATGTGCATACCCTTGTACTTGAGCATCACTTCGTCGCCCTTCTTGAAGTTAACGCCCTTACCTGGTTTTTCCACTTTGTAGAGCACGCCTTGAGCGGTCTTTTTGTAGTTGCCACTCTTTTCAGCGTCTTGGTAATACTTCACGCCTTCGTCGGCTTTCTTCTTAGCTGCTTGAGCTTGCACCTTGCCCATGAGGCTTTGAAGAGTCATTTGCAAGTTCATCATCTTAGCCTGGTCTGGTTCCTTCTTTTCACTGAAAGCCTTCTTCAGTTCAGCGAGGAACAATTCCTTGTTGATGTTCACGCCTTGTTCCTTCATGGCTGTGAAGCTGCTACCGAGTTGAGCACCAATTTGCTCACCCATTTGGAAGCTGCGTGCGTTGACAGAAGTATCGGCTTCAGTTGCAAGAGCCTTTTCCAAACCCTTCAAAAATTCGTCGTAATTAACAGAGTCGGGGGTGCCACTCACCTGCATCTTGATGCCGTAGCCAGCCATTGTGCCGTAGGCAGTGCTCAAAGAGTCTTCAGTGGGGGTAGTGCCTTCACCTTTCTTGTTGCAGCTTGCCAAGAGGGCAACAGCTGCCAAAATGAAAAGAACTTTTTTCATAATTTTTTTTGTAGAATAACTGTTTGTATTGTTGTTTTTGTGTTTTCAATTATTTGCCCACCTTCAGGAGTTGCACGTCGAAGATGAGGGTTGAGTTTGGCTGGATAGGACCAGTGCCGTGCTCGCCGTAAGCGAGTTCGCTTGGAATGAACAGGCGGTAGGCTGAGCCTTCGCTCATGAGTTGCAAACCTTCAACCCAACCAGGAATCACCTGACCCACAGCGAAGGTGGCAGGCTCGCCGCGCTCCACGGAACTATCGAACACTGTGCCGTCGATCAGTCGGCCGGTGTAGTGAACGGTCACCACGTCGTTTGGACCAGGCTTCTTGCCATTGCCTTTCTTCACCACGAGGTATTGCAGACCGCTTTCAGTCACTTTCACGCCTTCTTCCTTGGCGTTGTTTGCCAAATATTCCTTACCTGCCTTGGCGTTCATTTCGCCAGCCTTGGCTTGGAGATTGGTAAAATATTCTTGCACCACTTGCTTGGCTTCGTCATAGGTCATTGCTGGAGTGCCTTCGCCATACACTGCGCGGAGTGCATCTGCGAAATCATCAGCATTGAGTTTGTCAACGCCTGAACCCTTGAAATTTTGGCCCATGCTGAGGCCTAATGCATAGCTAAGTTTGTCCATGTCGTAAAAAAAAATCTTTTATCTATTTATTATATTTCAAATTATCTGCAAAGTTAAAGTTATTTATAGTTTTGAAC
>ERZ1026852.1623-NODE-1623-length-11720-cov-19.014402_pt1 | contig 11720 bp, 7 predicted proteins | sample MGYA00380156_ERZ1026852 | MGnify/ENA primary metagenome ERZ1026852 (study PRJEB33269, sample SAMEA4719792) | human gut metagenome | biome: human-associated habitat; feature: organic feature; material: feces | place: Cameroon | collected 2013-10 ...
ATTTTACTTTGGTTTACGTTTTAAAACTTTTCCTGTCAGGTAATCACCTTTCTCTCTCACCTGACCAATATATTTTAATTGGTGTAGGGCATTCATAAAATGCAGTGCTCCTTCCACTTGCTTGGAAATAGAATAAACTTCTCCTTGCTTTTCAAGTCCTTCAAATATACCTTTTGTCTTAGCAAAGATATTAGGCAGTTCATTTACTGCTATTATTCTTTTCACAATACAACAAGTACTTGCTAAAACTTTTAGTGCAGGATTGCTTGATTTTTCCATACCTTCGGTATATAATGCCAAATTGAATTCATTTTCAGATTTACTGAAATATAACAATAAGGAATCAGCAACAGTAGGTGTGACGTTATCCGTATCTATTTTATTCAATACAAAATTCTGGTAATCTTTATATTCACTCCAACTTAACACATTTATTACTGTATTTATGCCAAGTCCAAAGTCCTCCCATTCTGCTATAATAGTATCTGGGTTCTTGCAGAGAAGGTATTTGCTCAATTGTGGGTGTCCTTTTATGATGTCATGGTAAGAACTTGGTGATATAGAGACGATTCCATTATCTACAAGATATTTTATTCTTTTTTCGTTAATTTGCGACAGTTCCTTGCTCCATACATCTATAAGACTACGATTATTAAATATAGAGTAAGCGATATTATCCTTGATATTATCAGACAAAACAACACTTAACAATAGTTCTTTCTGGTGTTCATCTTCAATTTCCACAAGCTTTGTAAATTCTTCAATAGATTTTTCTTCATTGTAATTCATGAATGTTGCAAGCGTATTATCCATCTTCCAAGAATCAAAGCAAGAGCAATAATATTTCACATTTTCAAATGTCATTTTTATTTTATTCTCCACAAACAATGTACATATAACATCTTCATCTTTAATACCTTTACAATCCTCCCATATGGTATCATTGTGCTTGATAAGTTTCATAATATCGCTTACCTCTATATCTTCATCCATTAAAGACGCAATAATATCAGAAGACTCCTGAATATTGTTTGGAGAGAACATGAGATTATTCACAAATGTTTGTATTTGCTGATGAATATATGTTTGTAGTTCGCTCAGCTCTGTTTTTTCTATAGATGTGTAAATTGCAGAACTCAAATCATTTGTTGACAAACCATTATGCTCAAATATCACTTTGATATTGTTAAATGTTATAGCATACATGTCATTCTCATAGATATAAGAATACGTATCCGTAGTATTACTGTCATCTTTCAACGATTGGACTTGTAAATTTAACAACCCAAGAAGTTTCTGAACCTTATCTTTGCCTAAGTTCTCAAAAAAATCAGAATAGTTACCATTATTGTTGATGTAAGCATTGAAAGGATAAGCAGAATTTATCGCTTTTATGTCATTGATGTCTGCATTCATAAATATCATGGAAATGACATAATCTTTTTCTTTATCGGCATGATTGATGTCCTTATCTAATGATTTCCAAATATTCTTATTTATATGTGCTAATCGTTTGATGAATGTGGTTAAACAACTGCCTTCTTGCATGAACTTATATAGCAAATCAACGTATTGTTCATGAGCTACCATTTGTTTTATAACGGCATCACATTTATCTTCATATTCGTCTTCGTGTTCCAAACAATATTCCAGTAAATCTTTGTTCAAAACTCCTCTGCTGTCATAATCTACAACCGATAAGTTTTGAATAAGAGAGGAAACTTCCTGTAACTTATAATCAAATCCCTTAGGAGTATTGAACTTGATAGAAAGAAGAAATTCCTGGTCAGAAGGAGTAAGTCTTCCTTCTTGGAATATAGATATATAGAAAAAATACTTTTCGTCTATATAGCCTTTCTCCAACAGATATTTGAGCACTTTGTATTTTTCTTCTTGCCCTTTTGTCTTTTCTACATGTTCAAATATATTTCTATCAGACTTAGCTATATCTAAAAGAGTATATTTCTCAATAACAGATAATTCTTCCATAAAAGTCTTACGCTCTTCTTTTAGGTATTCAATCTTGTCGTTCTCTGCAGATTGTATTAGAGCTTTTCTCTGGCTATAATTGTAACTTCCACCCAAAGCGTTTTTAATATCATCAGATGTCGGTCGCCTTGACTGAGAATAGTATCTACTTTCAAAACTAACATTACCTTTAAGAATATGTTGAATGTTTTCTTCAGAATACAAATCGCTTATGCTTTTGTGGCTCCTATTACAATATATATTCCAGTCCTCGCTTGGCCATAATTTCATAAACTTACCTATGATAACTGCACGCAGTTCTTCGATAGATTTAAGGCTTTCCTCGTTTATAGCTTGTATTTCCAAATCTATTTCTTCTAATCGTGCCATATCATCTTTTTCAATTTCATCCCTTAGCCTGTCCGCAGACATGAATGTTTCATAAACCACGCCCTTGTTCTGATGCAACAAAGAAAAATCAGTAGGATATAGATTCTTATACAGAACCATTGCCAGTAATTTTTCCTTATTCAGTTTCGGGTCAAGTAAATTACGATAGAGGTCAAACTCATTAACGACGTTGGTCAATACCCTCATATCGTTTACAAACGCAGATATATCCGTAATGAATGATGAACGAACTTCTGTTTCAGGAATATTCAATTCCGCTATTTTTCTTCTGAATAAATCACCAGAATTGGAAACATTCACATAAGGAATGACAGGAACAATATAGTCGAAAAACTTTGTACGCTCTTCCGCATTAGCAAATATATCATCTTTCAGTGCATATAGAAAGACGATTCTTCTGCCAATTTCCTCTGATTGATTGAGGATTAAGTTCAATTCCCTTAGTTTTGTAAATATATGCGTATTTTCAAAACGATCAATGTCTTCAAATATAACCACATCATATTTCTTTTCTTGGAAGAGATAAATGATTTCGTCCAGATAGCGATTCATTATTGAAACATTCTTTTTCTCTTCTAATTCTATTGTGGCTTTGTCTAATTTTAGGTTTTTGACAGTAATCTTCTTTATACAAAGAATGAGTTGGAGCAAAATTACGAATATGCCAGTGAGAAAAACAAATATACTTATCCAAAATACGAGAGAAGCTTTCAAAAAGGTAGTAGGGACTAAGAAATACTTAGCTACCTGTTCTTGACAAAAAAGAAATAAACTTGCAACAAGAAATAGCAGTATCCCGAAAGCCAACAAAACACGTTGTCTATACGAGGTTCTCTCAATCCGTCCAAATCTTGACTCTGGTATACTTTTGGCTTTCACATGATAGAACAATTGTTGCAATATACTATATTCCAACTGCTCTTCAAAACCTTCTTCTTCCTTACAAATTCCTTCATCATTACATCTTGGTTGTTTCGCCTCTACAAAAGATGCAAGCGATACATTAACATAATGATATTCAGGATAATGCGTTTTGAATGTCTTTAGTATGGAACTCTTACCTGCGCCATAAGAGCCAGTTAAAGCTATATTGAATACGTTGGGCTTGTCTATTGCATTTTTCAGCCGAATAATATACTCTTTATGTCTTTCAAAATCGTCAACAGGTGATAATAAGGAAATATGTTTTTCACTTATATTCTCTAAATTCCAGCGGTTTATCTTACGTTCGAAATTAGCGGCTAATCTGCGAATGTTTTTACGACAAGTCTTTTGTACTTTATCCTTACAATTCAGAAGAATTGATGAAATCAACTTTTTGGAAATACCGAATAATTTACAGATAGAACTGACAAACGCCATTCCTAATAACACAGCCATTATTGTTGAATTCCAATTAAAATAGAATCCAACAGCAGTAATGATTATCAAGAATATTGTGAGTAGTGAAAAGAGTATATTCATATTTTAGTTCTGTTATTATATGTTCTTGCCTCTTCCATATTCCATCCTTGCCTGTCTCAAAATGTCTTGGCTGAATTTTGTCAGAGGTCTTTTGTCTATATCATTCTCGGTCAAAGAGATTCCCAACCATTGGTTCAACAACTTTTCTCTATCCTCAGTAGGTATACAAGTAAGCATATTGCGGTAATAGGTCTCGTTATATGCCTTGTCGTAAATTTCCTGTACGATGTCCTTATGCCTACCATATTGTTCTTCCAAATGCAAATCATCTTGTAACTCGTCAATACCTTGTCCTCTTACATTCCGTTCTATTTTGATGTCAATCTTGTCTGCCCCCATTTTTCCACTTCTCAATTGAAAAGAATCTACAACCTTGAAATGAAATTCATCAGAGATAGCCTTGAAATAGGGGTTGTATCTTAGGTCTAATTGAGTAGTCCTTTTTTGATGGTTGCAGGAAGGACAGGATGGTATCAAATTATACAATGACATACTTAGATACGGATAATCAGACTTATCATAAAAATGATCGAACTGAAACAATCCTTTCATATTTGTCTTGCCAAGAATATCTATGTACAAGGTGAAATTATGGTTGCAGTAAGGACAAACCTTTATATTAAGCATACGAGACAATTCCACTAATTTGCTTTCACGATAGTTTTCATATCCAATCGCTTGCAGCAAACCTTTGGCAAAAGATTGCGTTCTTCTTTTTCTTTTAGTCAAATATGGCTTAAATACTTTCTTTGGAACAACCTTGATATAGTCAGAATGAAGCGAGTCAATGAAAGCTTTCAATTTAGGAGGAGTGCCTATCAGCAATAAAGGAAGGTTTGAAATCAACTTCTTGACGAAATCCTTTTGCGCTTTACATTGGGAATTATCCGCCAATCCCTCTAATCTCTTTTTGATGGCATCATGAAAGGTGGTTAAATACCATTGGTGAATATACTTACGAGTATATTCTTTTCCGTCAACGCCCAAACGTGGAAACTCAATCTTGTTCATCCCTATGCCTCCTCAAGTCTTCAATTTTAGCTTGATAATAAGCTATCTGTTCCTCATTTGAGAATCTATCTGCTATGCTGTCAAGTTTGTTCTGTAAGTAACTCTTGATGAACTTATCACCAATGTAATCAATCTCTTTCTTTATGGCTTCCATTTCTAAGCGAGAATGGCATTGCTCTATCCTTGCTTTTAGAACTTCAATCTTGTTTGATGCAAATTTTCCAATAAGTCCATCTTCCATGAAAAAAGATCTACGATACAGATTGAATATGTTTTCAGCAAACGTCTCTGCTTGCTCATCTCTGTCGTTCACGATATTTCCATGTTCTTCTTTCAGAAAATTGGTACAACACTTTGGTATATCCGAAAGAATGATAGGGGAATGTGACGTAAGTATGATTTGGAAATCATGCTCTGCTGGAACTAAAAGCAATTGGATAAACTTACAAAGTCGATTTACATACTGACGTTGCCACTCCGGGTGGAAACCTATTTCCGCTTCATCAAGCAATAGTAATGATGGACTACGCAGATTATCAAACTTTGTCGGTCCAATAACTACTGCATAATATAACCTCGAAAAGAGGTTTAGTAATTCCTGTTCACCAGAACTCAACACTGTTATATCTGATAAAGAATGACTATATGACATATCAAAGAACTTGGCTGTCAAATAGATACGATTAGCAAGTAAATGCTCCACTAGGTTATACAGGCTTCCATCATCATTTTTAATATCAATATAGTAGCCGATATTTTCATCAAACGAACAGATTTCATCCACTATCTCCAAGCACCAATGTATATCATTCAGAAATGTTCTTAGCGTCTCATCTATTTGTTCGTTAGCCACATATTCTCGATAGAAGTTTAGAATATCATGGGTGTCTTCATTATAGGTACCACACCATTTTACAAGAAAATCATACGCTTCTGTTCTGATAAAATCTTGGTCAGCCATAGTGTTAACCAAATTGTAATATATTAGATTTGCCAGAATATTATCTTTAAAGCTGTTTCTTATTCTTATAAAGTTTGGTATTTGACAACCATTAAATCTCCCTGCATAATTCGTTTCTATAGCTTTTAAGCCTGAGGTGTTGGCACTGATAATTATGTACTTAGGAAAATTAAGGTCATCCAAGCACTCTCTGACATGCTGTTGACTCAACAAATAACAAATTCGATAATTGTTTTGGGCTTGATACGCAAACAAATGGGATTGGAGATTGTTTGACAAATGCATGGTGTCAACATTTGAATAATCCTGCAAGTCCTTAATAAGTCTGAAGTTATCCGTTGCATTATACATTCCAGTCAATTCTACAGTTCTCACATCATTGTAGTCAAACAAAGCAGAAAAATGTCCACTATAGAAAAATGTATTAATGCTTTCTCGTTCTATTTCAACAATATTTACTTCTTTATCTCCATCGACCTTCAACTCACAATTACGTGTACACTTGTACAAAGTTCCATCTCTTTCGAATACAATACATTCTTGTAGGTCTTGGTCTGCGGCTCCTTCTACGACAGCATCAAGAATGAATCTCAAAATAGTACTCTTGCCAACACCATTTCCACCAACTATGGCTGAAAGCGAATATATCCCATTACCCCAAAAGTTCTTGGGAAAAGAGTTGTTTCTCTCAATCTTCAAACTTCTCTCTTGGAGGTTGAGATTATACTGGTAATGTGTGTCTATCACAACACCAACTTGGTGTAATCGTTTGTAAGATTCAATATATACGTAGCAAAGATGTGTCATAATTATTTATATATGAATCGGGCTACTAAGCTCCATCCCCCAAAAAGAACCTCTTATAAAAGGGGAGCGGAGCCGTTCACCGTATATCTATTATTTCTTGTTCTTCATCCGCCAGAAGAAGTGCCATGTTCTGAAGATAGGCTCACTTAGAGCCTCGGCAGGATAATATCGCACGAAGTGCATATTTCTCCATATTTTCAGAAAGTATTTCTTTGCCATTCCTTGTTGTGTGAAATGCCCGTACTTGGTGAAGTGTTGTCCGAAGTTGCCGCCATTCAGTATCTCTGCTAACAACAGCTTTCCTCGCTTTTCATCCATCGGAGCTATCATCTTCTCCTCTGATAGTCCCAAAGCCTCATGGAGCACATACATCACCGCCCTTGCAAACTTCCACAATCCCAAATACTTCAATTCCTTCGGCAACCAAGTTAACATTTCACAATTAACATTTAACATTGATACCACATAGTAGTAGTCAATGATTTGCCTCATTCCAATCCCTTCATCGAAGAAATGGTGATATAGATGCGTCAGCTGATAAATCACGTTAAATGCTGTCGTTGGTATAGCTATTTCTCCAATACCGTCTGGCAGGCTAACAACATTTGAGCATTGCAAATCCGCATTCCGCTTGAACCACTTCTGTAAACGTGTATTATAAACCGGGTTGTTCATCGTACAAGGAAAGAAATGCAGTTCAACAGGAATACCGTCCATTGCTGTTCCCACATGCTGGAGCCTGATATCATCTTCCAATTCAAACTTCTTTGATGCATATTCCATGATTATTTTTCTGTTGGCATTCACCCATACATCCACATCACCTGGAGTACGAGAATAAGGATTCTGGTACATTAGAGCATTCCCTTGTCCTTTTAAAATGCAACATCTGAGTCTATCTTCTGTAAGCTTTGAATAGAGTTTACCCGCCACAGCATTCACTTTCATGTTCTGCCTGCGAATCTGTTGCGCCTTACCCATCCAAGTCATCAGCAAATCCCTTTCTATCGGATTCTGCTTTAACTCTTCAGAATATTCATTCCCCAGTCTCTCGATGCCATCAAAACAAATTCCGATAATAGCTTGATTAGATGCAAAGGTATATATTTGTCGCCAATCCATTTGGGCGACAACCATACTCATATCCACCTTATATCCAAGGCAATATCTTAGATAAGCGAAAAACACGAATACTTCATTCATACTTTTATATAACCATGAAGATAAAAGATACTTACCTTATATTGGTAATCAACAGACATTTTTTATCTTACCCCAAGTGAGTTATATTATCAAAGCTTCTTTCTCCAAACATATCATTCAACAAACTTCGATAATTCACATACCAGTCAGGTGGAACCATAGAAATTTCTTGAGCCGTTCCAAGCCAAAGCCCCCAAATCAACACTAATGATTGCTTACAGCATTTCTCCAAAACCTTTATATCTTTCGTAACAAATACATACATCATTTCATTAATATTCCGTATCAAGAACTCAATAACTTTAAATAAATTTGGAATTTCAGGATTTATAGAAAAAGTAAGTTCTTTCTCATTTTCATCCTTAGCAATTTTATTATATAAGTCATAAAAATCACTTTCACCATCTAAACTTGGCACTACCATATTTCCTCTTGCAGACTTAAACATCTTAAAGAATATTGGTATTCTATTTTCCGCATATTTATTTACCAATGGTGAATAAGAATGTTGAAGCATCGAAAATTCAGTTGAGTCATATTCATGTCCCAAAATGGCATTTCTAATGACTTCATTCCCCTCATAGCCATGTCCAAACAAATCACCGAGTATTTTTAAATCACTAATGTTTGCTGCCCTAACTAATTGCTGGGGAAAACTTTGGTTGATCCATCTTACATACTCATGCAGAATGTCTATGTCTTTAACAAGATTCACTTCTTTTGTGGAAAAGATTGAGAGAAATAACAAGAAATCCATAAAAAAATTATCAGAGATAACTAATTTTATCTTTATATTCCTTTTATCTCGTAAGCATTGGCTTATGTCAACTAGAAGATGAATAAAAATATCCATCCGTTGTTTTTCATCCTTTATGTCATCTATACGATTAATCCAAAGCCTACAAAACCGTTCTAGTTCATTTGCTTCTCCAGATAATACGATAGACGAAGCTATATGATTGACAGAACCACCATACAAGTCTGAATCATAAAAATATGTTGTATTCATCATATTCACTTCTTAGTTAAAACAGAATTTATCCTTATAAAACTACTATAATTAAAAATCGACAAATCCAAACTTGGATAATGCCTCATGATATATGGGTTGGCTAATGCCTTAGTATTTCTTCGATAGAACACCGTATCAAGCTCATTCTCCTTACACTTAAAACCAGCATTAGAGGCTACCTTTTTAAATTGAAACGAAAGACGCTTACTACTATCCAACACAAACATTTGCAAGTGGCTATTTTGCATAAACTCAATAGGCAATTCAAAATCTTCCGAAACTCTTACTTCTAATAGTTCTACCGGGGTACCATTCAAGGCCTTCATAAATTGCGTTGTAAAAAAGCCTCTATGAACTGTATTAGCCATGATAGTCAAAGAAGATATCTTCTTTTCCTTAAGGATGGTTATCAAGTGCATCGGGTTGAATCCATCAGGGCACTCCATCATGATAAAATTACTATAAAGCTGTTCATTAGTAACATACCAAGCAGGTGGGGTAAGACGAGAAAAAACATTAAACTCCTCCAAACATCTCTGCTTATAGAATTGCATACCCATGTCAAACTTTTCTATATTTGGCACGGCATTCCAATCATCAAAGGCTATTTCTGACAAGAAATATTCAAAGAAGGATTTATGGGAAAACTTCCAATTACCCCTAACATCTCGATTAAACAAAGAATTGATACGTAGCTCTGCCATATTTAACGGATGTTTCTTTTCAAATTCATCCAATTGCTCTTTGGTCATATTGCATGCGGCATTGTTGGCTAAATTTTCATACAACTCATAAGCAGCAGCCTTTGAAACTTCAGGTATTTTTTTGACCAAGTTATCAAATGCCTCACCATGCAATTTTTGTCTTTGCGCCTCCCTTGACGCCCAAACATGAATCAGAGCTTCATATATTTGAAAGCCATAATCATACTTCACCTTTGAGTTTATCAAATCGTCAATATTGGCTAAGAGCAAAGGACGAGACATCAAAGAGTCGTTTTTTTCCATAACTTTCATGGCTTTTCTTCTCTTTATAAAATGCCAAAAAGGATACTTATTCTTGATGTAACGTGTCCTTTCCTCTTTGGTAAAAGGTGAAAGATAATACCGGATGAAAAATTTAGTTCCTTTCTTGGAAGAATAATTTGCTATCTCGGTATAGTTTGGCTCTTCATCAAAAGAAGAGAAAAATTGAGTTCTGCAGGTTATAACAACCCTATTGAAGTCCTTGATAGAATTTAGCAACGTTTTCCAAAAGACATCATAATTTTTCATGGCCTCAACATTCTCATCCAAAGCATCCAATAAGAGTATAACATTTCCTTGATCTTCTATCATATTGATTCTTTCAATAACATCAGGACGTGTCAACGAGAGGATTTCTACATCATGCCCTTTTCCATCTAACTTTTTAACCAACTTTCCATACAGATAAACCATAAAGCTAGATTTGCCCATGCCTGCACCAGCAAGAATGCAAAACAAATTATCACGTCCATGTTTATCATCCAATACCTCCAGCATCTTATCAAGTAAATTTTGCCTAGCTTCCGCAATAGTAGCATCTATTGGGTCAGGATAATCACTCGGAGTTTTGCTCTGATACATAGCAGGAATGTAGAGACGCTTCTTACGGAAGGGCAAATAGTCACTAAAATCCGTATTGGCAATGGCTTTCATTTTCTTCTTACGCCAGTTTCTTGTCTCTTGACAATTACACCAATAGTGTTTTGTTACCCATCCAAGGACAAGAATAATCATAACTAGAAGTAAGATTAGCCACATGGGCAAATCTATCCCCAATTCATGTAAAGCTTCTTTCCATTCTGAAGGAGAACTTTGAAGTATTATATTTTTCATCAATTAAAAATTAGCATTCCATTTTTCTTCCCTAAAGATATCATTAAATGCGGTAAGCAACATTCTCTTTTCCTCATCCAACTTTTTGAAATCATTCACAATGGAAGGAAACAGCCTCATATAGTCAACAAGGAAAACACTCAAAAATATAAGAAAAGTATGAGATGCAAACAATGCAAGATTATGAAATTCAGGATTATCCTTGGCAAACGCATCCCTAAATTGCATTATAGAGGGATAAGACGGATGAGCATTCATGCAAAAATACGTATAAAGATTATCGACACAATCTTTCTTCATCCCAAACTTGTTTGCAAAATCCTTCCAACCAAGTTTTTGAATTTCTTCATCGCTTTTAAAGAATAATTGATATTCTTTATCCTTTATCCATTTTCTTACCTTATCTTGACTTTTTTGGTTCAGCTTATGAAACACAGAAGAAGATAAAATCAAGTTAACATCTTGATTGATTTCGATATTTTCAAATCTCAACTTTTTGATATTAGCTTGCAATGTTGCTTGTTCCACAAATCTTTGCCGGTACTTCAATCCTGAAATCTGATGCATCAAGGAAAGAAAACTTTTCTTGTCGTCAGAATCTGGTATGACATTAATCAACTCAAAAAGACACAAGCATTCATACTGATTTCTCACAAGTGTAAAAAGTAAGGTTGGATCAACAATACGATTCATTTTAAATTGATTACCTTTATATTCTACCCCTTCCAACATATGCTTAAAATGCAAAGCCTTAGAGAAGAACATTTGGAAAATAATACGAGCGTCTGCTTCTCTCTGAGTTGATACAGCATCATAATGATGCCTGTATATGATATCTACATAAAAATCTGCGAAGATTTCAATGTTTTTCTTCGCAACATCAATATTCTTTACATTGCTAAACTTATCCAAATCCTTTGTACCCATAATGACTCTTATTATTATCTATCCTTATACATATTATCATAATACTTCTGATACTCCCCAGAAGTAACATGATCCATCCATTCCTGGTTCTCGAGAT
>ERZ1026852.1627-NODE-1627-length-11698-cov-14.935584_pt1 | contig 11698 bp, 10 predicted proteins | sample MGYA00380156_ERZ1026852 | MGnify/ENA primary metagenome ERZ1026852 (study PRJEB33269, sample SAMEA4719792) | human gut metagenome | biome: human-associated habitat; feature: organic feature; material: feces | place: Cameroon | collected 2013-10 ...
CCTCTTCGTCGGCAGCGTCAGATGTGTATAAGAGACAGATTATATATATAACGTATATAAGGATGGAAAATATAGATTAGAGGGAGGACATAGGAACGATATGAACATTAAGTATAGGTTATTGTGTAAAAGGTTAATAAAGGAAAGGAAGAGAGTAGGTGTCATTCAATATTATAATGTACTGTTCATAATGGAGCTATTGTCAGATAAAGACATATGGTCTTTAGAACGGTGGGTGAACGGTATAAATAACATATATATGAAGGATATACATAACTGGTGTAGACTGCATTTTGTTAAATATCACACTGTATTTGTTTACAGGAAAGAGTATCAGGTAAAAGCAAATATTTGGAATGGGTATTCATATATAAGGTGGCGGATGGAGCGGATGATGAATTTGGGATAAGATAAAATAGTGCTTGCATGAAAGGGAACCTTAAAGTAGGGAAAGTATGGATAGAACGAAGGATAAGGCTCTGCGCTATTCGTTTGGCAGAGCCTGAGCATTGTCCTGATCCGTAGAAAATAAATCTAACTGACCTTCTGGGGTGGAACTTTGACCGGATTCATCTTCAGTTGAGGTTTCTCTTTTTTTGGGTGTTTTATGAGTGTATAATTTTTCAAAAGGAAGTGAATACTTGGATTTTTTATTGTATTCTAGTAAAAGAGCTTCTGCGAATCCTAATGAACCGGCACGACGTTCTCTGGCAGTACGACTGATTTCTCTGACAGAGACACGCCCTACTTTTTCTTTAAATGTGTCATCTTTCATTGTTTCTCCATAAGCATTATCCAGACGGGCAATAGCATTAAGCATATTGGAACTAAAGGACATAGGCGCACCTTCCCATGTGGCAACGCAAAGGCGTAAAACACGATCAAGAGTGTGAAAACCATATTTTTCATAGATATTAATTAAAGTGGATACAGCACATATACCTCCGGGGCGAGAGGAAGAAGTAATAGAGAGATCATATGATTCAACAAGGTCACGAATAATAAGTTCTCTATCATTACCAGCTTCAATATTAGCCATGAATATTTCATAAGGTAGTAACGATTTGACATATTTCATCTGATTTGCAAAAATATCTGCTTCTTGGGTGTAAACAAGATCATCATAAACCATACACCAGACAGGAGTTTCTCTTGATCCAGAGATGAGAGCGACAATTTCTATAGTGTGTTGTCCGTTGAATACATAATTTATCCCATCACGTCTACTTACTTTTACAGGGTTTATCTGATAAAGGTCAAAATTAGCTGCAGCACGCTGAACGTGTTTGATGGAAAGATTACGTTGGTAATCTTGATTTGAACATAAATTTTTAATAGGTATTTGCTCAAAATGCACTTGGGGAACAAACTTTTGTAAATCTTCGGTATTTCCATCCATAATTATATTTCCTCCAATTTTTTTAAAATATTATTTGTGGTTGATATTAGGCACATAAGCTGATATTTAAGCTTATATTTTGCTGTATCAGATGCAATTTTAAAATCTGAAACTTTTAATACTCTTTCGATAGAACTGTTCCATGATGGAATCGTCAATGTAAGACTTGCAATTTCCGCATCTGGATCAAATTGTGGCAGGTTGCGTATAGATGGAATAGAAACGGAAGATTCTTTCTTTAATATCGGCTTGGCGTAATTATTCCACAGTAATTCCCGTTTCATATCATGATAACTGAGATGTTCTATCTTTTCGGCAAGAAGGTAGTTATTTAGACTTAAAAGTTGCTCTTTTGATAATCCTGAAAGCTCAATAATATTAGCTTGGGAAATCCAGAGCTGACCAGAGCGAACTCGTTTGACAAGATCCGGAACTTTTTCATCAATTATATCTAGTGCACTACTGTAAGCAGAATATTTGTAAACGGTAGCCGTTGCTACATTACATTCTTCGGATATTTTTTTTGCTGCGATGCTTGCACCGGAAATATGAGATTTATTCGTAGATGAAAGTTGTCTTGAAACTAATATTTTTTCAGCATCATATTTTTTCCCAATCAGGTATTTTTTATTGATATTGGTTAAATCCTCTCGTTTAAGTTGGTCAGTACATATCCATGAAATTACATCTTCTTTACTGGAAAAATGGAGTCTTTTTATTCGGAAAGGAATACTGTGTTTACGAAATAATTCATATGCTTCTATGCCATTAATGACAATACCATTCCAGGTGCAGATGGGGGTATGATAGGAATGACATAATATCTGTTGTTCAAGTTGTTTATAATCTTTTTCACCGAGATATTGATACAAATTGGTGAATTCTAGTTTTGTTTTTAATGTATATATACTATAATTGCGCATACTCATCTCCCATTATTTCTGATTTGAATTCTGTTTGTGGCAGTTTTGTGATGATGTTATCCATGGAAAATAGAGCTATTTTCTTATTTGGGTAAATATTGCCTTCTAAACGGAAAATGTTAAATTTCTCCCAAGAAAGGTTAAGCTGGGAAAGTGAATATAGTAATTCTCGGCTGTATAACTCATAACTGTTACCATTGATGACAAAATAATCCTTAACTTTATGTGCCAATTTATCCTCCGCACAACTAGCTTTTATACCTATCATTTTTTGATCAGGATTAACAAGAAGTTGAATATATTCTGGGTTACCAATTTGACGGAGTGTATTGCGGTGGATTCGTATACGATTCTTTTTAAAGTCAATACATATTAGTGGATGGGAAGAGTGTTTGTTGTTCATAGGATTTTTCCTCACTTTCTGCTGTTGATGGTTTTTTTGCTTTTTCTGTGGATTTATCAGTTACCTTCTTCTTTTCTTGTATGTCAAATACTGCGTAGCCTTCAAATATATTAACTTGCATTGATTTTTGATGTTCTTCTACTGGAATACCGAACTGATTCTTCCATTCTTCAGGATAAGAAGGTGTCCTAGCAGTGGTTATAGTTCCATTGTCTTTTAGTGTACGAGGAAATATTTCAGGTGAAGTTAAATCGAAAATGAACAGTATTTCATTGCCAGAACGAATTAGTTTGCCGAGAATCTTGTACCGATAATTAGGATTCCAGTCCATGAGAGATATCACTTTAGCAAAGAAAATCCGACAAGTGATTTGTTTTGGCGAACGTTTTTTCCCAGAGGAACACCAACGAAAAGAGTCTTTTTCTTCTTCTCGACAGGGACGGACAGCCAGTTTTTTTTCAATGGGATTGACTAATATTTGCACATATTCGACATCGGGTAGTTTTTTTATGCAGGCGGTATTTACAGATACCTTGTAGTTATTAAGCGTAAACGAAGGTTCGTAAATATGAGCGAAGAATTCGCCACGTACAACTTGATAACCGTCATAGCTGAAAGAATCATCGTCAGTGACTTCCATCTGATTTGAAGGGCTGGATGCGACTGTTATTGGCATAGGTGTGTTGATTTTCATCATATCAGAAGGTTCTGTAGTCATATTCCATTGATTTTTAGGTTGCTCGCTCATTGGGTGTCTCCTTTAATTTCTGTAATAATATTCTTTATATTTTGTATAATGGTTTCTTTGGGAGTGGTTTGTAGCTCAGGTTCTTTATAAGGTTTACTTTCTGAAGCAGTCTGCCAGTTTTTGTCTGCTGTAAATTCTGTTAATTCTGGCGCTTGAGATTGAGTATAATAATTATTACCGAAGCTATTCATCCAGTCGGCAGGATAAGCTAATACACTCTTAGAATCAGATAGTGTATCAGGCGTATTGTTATTGGGGGAGGATATGTCGTTGGTAGTTGTCGGTATTCGTATTTCTGTATCGTCCATGTTGAAAATAAGGACATTTTCATTGTCTTTTTGGTGTGCAACTCCTAATATTCTATATTTGCATTTTTTGTCCCATTTAAATATCTCGTATAATGTTGGCAAAAATGCAGCGCCGGAAATTGGTTTTGGAATAGGTTGACCATCTTTGAGACGTGACCACTGTACTTTATTTTTGGTTTCCGAGGAACATGGTCGGATAGCAAGTAGTTTTGATCTTGGGTGTATTAGCATTTCGACAAATTTTATGTTTGGAAATTTCCGTATAGCGTCTTTGTTAAAAGAGATCTGTTTATATGAAAAAGAAACAGAAATCCGACCAACCGAGGAGAAAAATTGTCCTCTGGCAACTTCATAGTCTCTTAAATCGAAGGAACCGGCGGAAGCAGTAATTGTATCAGGTGCATTCATATTTTCCGGTTTAAGGACGCTTTGAGATGCTTCAAAATAGTCTCTGGCTTTAAATCCAGACCATCTTGGATTAATGCTTATAAATCCACTTAGAGAGCCTTCTTGTATCACATGTAATTCTGGTAAAATCTCCTTATTTCCATATTTCGCATTTGTAATTAATTTTTGAACAGCTATGAAATCATCTCTGGAGATAATAGCTTCGTGATGTCCGACTTTTCTGTATTGATTACGGTCTTGATTGTTTTTCCTTGATTTATGGTCAAGATAATTCGGAGTCCATGTTTTTCTCGCCAGAACATCCCCACAATGGCGTTCATTTTGAAGGATTTGTAGTATGGTACTGGATGACCAGACATCATTATTCTTTTTTGTTCTACAACCGAGTTCTGTCAAAGAATCAGCAATTTGTTGAGCACTGCTTCCATTCAGATACATATAAAAAATAAGCTGCACAATTTTAGCTTCATGTGGATTGATTACAAGATCTCCATTTTCGTCTTGGTCATATCCGAGCAGAGGAGGTGTAAGGAATATTCCCCGACGAAAACGCATTTCAATGGAAGAATTCATAATTTCACTTTTGGTATGACTTTCTTCCTGCGCAAGTGTTGACATGAATGACAGAATCATTTCGCTTTTGGGATCAAGAGTATTTAAATGCTCTGTTTCAAAAAATACACCGACGGGTGGACGGAGTGAAGAAAGCTCTCGTACATATCGGATACAGTCAACAACGTTTCTTGCAAATCGGGATACACTTTTTGTTATGATTAAATCAATTTTTCCAGCTTCACAATCTTCAATCATTTTTTTGAATGCATCTCTATGTTGAAGCGAGGTGCCGGAAATGCCTTCGTCGGCATATATTTCTACAAGCATCCAATTCGGATTTTTATTTACTACATCCTGATAATGATTTTTCTGTAATTCATATGAGGATGTTTGGCGTGGATCATCCGTAGATACCCTTGCATATACAGCTACTCGTAGTTTTTTCTCTGTTTTAAAAATATCCTCTGGTGGAAGTGCCGGGATTACTTCCAGTTCTTCTGGATCAATACCTTTGTATCTTTGCCGGATTCTGGCTTTTTGTTCATCAATATTACTGCTTCGTTCTTCACTTTCTTTCATCAATAGCGACATCCTTTATAGTTGATATAACTATCATAGAATTTTTTGATTGAAAAAGACATAAACCATCAGTTAAGTGATTAACGGATGGTTTATGTAGAAATAGATATTTGATTGTTATTGAATGATTTAATAATCATTCGGGTTATCAGCATCGTAATTGTGTCTTGAGGATAGATGCCAATCATTGATTCGTAAAATGTTTTTTATGGCTGAAAGAACCTCGAATATGTAACGTTTTTCAGTGCTGGTACAATCTGCCATTAATAAATCAATGTCAGTTTGATATTCCGTAGGATTGTATAACAAGTTCCCATAGAGTAATTCATCAATAGTAATTTCAAGTGCGTTGCTAATTTTGATTAAAGATTCTAAACTGGGTTTACGCTTGGCATTTTCTATATAGCTTATATAAACAGTAGAAAGATCAGCAATTTCAGCCAGCTCCTCAGCAGATAATCCTCGTTGTTTGCGGGTTTCTCTTATACGTTTGCCTATAAGTGCATAATTTATTTCCATGTCCTCACCTCCTTTCCATCACAACTTGACTTTTTTGTGTTGTAGATAGAAAAAAATGGTGAGCCATACAACAGTAATTGGTTGTATAAAGAGAAGTATATCATATGTATATAGCAAAAAGAAGATTGTCGATTGATGCGAGAAAAAGGCGATAAGTTGTAATTGAACAACAGCGAAAAAAGGGTTATCATTTATGTATTAAAAATTATGTCTGGGAGGAAAATACATGGCAGATAAAGAGGAAATCAAAACATTGGAGGAATTAGAGGAAAAAGGAAGAATACTGCGGGAGTACAAAGAAAAATTCCGGCAGATGTGCCAAGAAAATAAAATGATAAAGGGTTCGACAGTGCTGAAACTATATGATAAAATTGAAGAGGTACAAAGAGAATATGAGCATTTAGATAATAAGCTGACATTAATGGAATACAACTTTATATAGTTCTATTTTTTTTGTTTTAATACTACTGTTTCCCTTAGTAAATACTTGTAAGATACATCTCTAATATTTTTGCGGATTTCTAGTTACAATTAAGGTAACTACTATCGGAAAGAGGTGTATTTACTTGCGCACAGAGGATTATATTGCGGACAATATTATAGCTTTATGTAAAAAACGTGATATGAGCAAATATCGGCTGTCACAGTTGACTGGTATATCTCAATCTTCGATTGGAAAAATTATTGCTAAAGAAAGTTTACCAACTATGCCTACTGTAGAAAAGATATGTGATGCACTGGGAGTAACAATGGCACAATTCTTTGCCGGAATGGATGTTCCAGTAAGCTTATCAGAATCACAACAAGAGGTTCTGAATATTTGGAATAATCTTGATGAAAAAGAACAGAATGTAGTGATACAAATGCTCCGGGGACTTCAAAAATAAAGGAAACAGTTGTAACGAAAATGTTGACTGTTTCTTTTTTTATGGAGTTGGGAGATTATGGTGATTGAAAAGAAATATTATGATATTGCACAGCGTGAATTGGAAGAAATGCAAAGAGAAATTAATGCAGAAAAAGCGCAAATGTCAGAAGAAGAGATACTAGAGGATAAAAAATGGCATGATGAACAATTGGAAACAATTATTAAAAAGGCAGAAGCTCATATGCGTCGTTTTAAGAAAGTTCCAGATCCTCAAAAAGTAGTGAAATTCACTTTTTTACAAAAAGATGCATTGGAAATTGCACGAAATATGCAGATGAATATAAAAACTGAGCGTAAAGAAGATGATTTATGGGGGACGATAGAAATGTCATTTAATAATATGTGGTTTTTAGATTCGGCTCCTAGTGAATGGAAAGATATTTGGAATAACTTGATGAAAGAAGCTCAGAGAGTGTATATAGAAGCAAAAGATAACATGATCATGTATCAATATTATTATGATTTGGCGGTAGAAGTTCCTTGTGTGTAGACAAAATACAAATAATGATATATGAATGCTATTCTGTAATAATTTTATGATATACTGTGGATATGATATGTAAAAATAGTCGGAGAAAGATTGGTGAATGCACGATTATTTAGGAGGAAAAAGCATGACAGATGCAGAACAAAGAGAGGCTGCCCGTCAATTTGTAAACCGATGGATGGGAAAAGGGAAAGAAGATGAAGATGGACGTTCTTATTGGATTGATTTATTGACGAATGTTTTGGGAATGGATAATGTGACAGAACGTTTGAATTTTGAAAAGAAAGTTGTAATTGATGGAAATACAAAACGTATTGATGTGTATATTCCGGAAACGAGAGTAATCATTGAACAGAAGAGTCTTGGAAAAGCATTGGATCAGAAAATCAGGAATTCAGGAGATGTTGATCTTACTCCATTTGAACAGGCAGACAGATATAATGGGAAACTGACTTTTGATGAAAGAGCCAGATGGATTGTTACGTCAAATTTTGCTGAAATTTGGATTTATGATATGAACCAGAAACAGCCAGAACCGACAAAGATTGCTTTAGATGAATTACAAAGCAAATATCCATTGTTGGACTTCTTGGTGAAAAAGGAAGTAAAGACAATATCGCATGAAATGGAAGTATCAATAAAAGCAGGAGGTATTGTTGGGCTTATTTATGATGCGTTTTTAAAACAATATCGTATACCAGATATTAAGGAAAAGGATGAAACATTTGAGCAGAAAGAAAAAAGAGAGCATAAACTAAAGAGCCTGAATGCTTTATGTGTGCGAATTGTTTTTTGCTTGTATGCAGAAGATGCTGGTATTTTTGGAAAGAGAAATATGTTCCATGATTATTTGGAAACATATGAAGTAAAGGATTGCCGGAGAGCTTTAATAGAATTATTTAAGATATTGGATACACCTGTATCAGAGCGAGACGAGTATTTGGAAGAAGAACTTGCTCAGTTCCCGTATGTAAATGGTGGGTTATTTGCTGATGAAACTATTGAGATACCACCTTTTACAGAGGAAATTAAAGAATTACTTCTTACAAAAGCGTCAGAAGATTTTGACTGGAGTGATATTTCTCCAACTATATTTGGAGCGGTATTTGAATCTACATTAAATCCTGAGACCAGACGTTCAGGAGGAATGCATTATACATCTATTGAAAATATTCATAAAGTTATTAGTCCTCTTTTTTTGGAAGATTTGCAAAAGGAATTTGATAGTATTAGAGCAATTCAAGTGAAGCGTACCAGAGATAAAAAATTGGAAGAATTCCAAAATAAATTGGCATCACTTACATTTTTTGATCCTGCGTGTGGTTCCGGAAATTTCCTTACAGAAACATACCTGTCGCTTCGTCGTTTGGAGAATGAGGTGATAAGGGAAAAAGTTGGCGGACAAATGACATTGGTAGAGGTAAATAATCCAATTAGAGTTTCTATTCAGCAATTTTATGGAATAGAGATTAACGATTTTGCAGTTACAGTTGCAAAAACGGCTTTATGGATTGCAGAATCTCAAATGTTGGAAGAAACGAAAAATATTGTGTATGGATTTAATGATGATTTTCTTCCTTTAAAGACATATGTAAATATCACAGAAGGAAATGCATTAAGAATTGATTGGAATGATGTAATTCCTGCAGAAAAATTATCGTTTATAATGGGAAATCCGCCATTTGTAGGAGCACGTTGGATGGCGTCGGAGCAGAAGGAAGATGTTGAGAAGATATTTGAAGGATGGAAGAGTATAGGAAATCTTGATTATGTTAGTTGCTGGTATAAAAAAGCGGCTGACTATATGGGAAATTATAATATCAGAGCAGCATTGGTATCAACTAATTCAATTACACAGGGAGAAAGTGTTTCGATTCTCTGGAAACCTCTTTTTGAATCAGGTCTACACATTGATTTTGCATACAGAACATTTATATGGGATAGTGAAGCGTCAATAAAAGCGCATGTTCATTGTGTAATTGTTGGCTTTAGTAGAGCTGTAAATAATAAGCAGAAAATAATTTATTCAGGTGAGAACGCAATTCAGGCGAATAATATTAATGGATATTTGCTTGATGCGGAAAATATATTCATTGAAAAAAGAATGAAACCATTGTGTAATGTTCCTGAAATAGCATTAGGTGGGCAAGCAATTGATGGTGGATTTTTAATATTGACGGAAGAGGAAAAGGAAGAGTTTTTGGAAAAAGAACCACAGGCTTCTCCGTTTTTTAGACATTATATGATGGGAAAAGATTTTATTGATCGAAAGCCGAGATATTGTATTTGGCTTGTTGGAGCTGATCCTGGATTATTAAAAAAATGTCCGATGATATTAGAACGAGTGAATAAAGTACGTGAATTTAGACTTAGTAGTACAAGAGCGAACACAAAAAAAGCGGCTGAGAATCCAACTTTATTTGCATCAATACTTGAACATAAAAATCAATATATTGCGATTCCCAAAGTTTCTTCTCAGAATCGTAGATATATTCCAATGGATTATTTAGATGGTGAAATTATTCCGGGAGACAAATTATTCACTATGCCAAATGCATCATTTTATGAATTTGGTGTATTGATGTCGAATGTTCATATGGCATGGATGCGAGCAGTGTGTGGAAGATTAAAAAGTGATTATAGTTATTCAAACACAATAGTGTATAATAATTTCCCGTGGCCTGTAGTAACGGAGAAGAATCGGGAACAAATTGAAAAATCGGCACAGGAAATTTTGAAAGCAAGAACATTATATCCGAATAGTAATCTTGCGGCTTTATATGATCCTTTAACAATGCCAGCCGAGTTACGGCGAGCACATACTGCAAATGATAAAGCTGTTATGGCTGCATATGGCTTTAGTACAAAAATGACGGAAGCAAATTGTGTGGGAGAGTTGATGAAATTATACCAGAAAATGCAATGATAAAAGTTTATAGAGCTGTTTTTTGCTCAAAGTAAAATATTTGAAAACATAGAATATTCCAAATCCATAAAAGATGAATGAAAACCAATATGGGAATTTTACAGGTGTTACAAAATTTGTAAAATTTTCATATTGGTTTTTTTGTAATATGTAATAATTATAAATTTGGATATCGAGTAAGTTTTCGGATTTTTGATTTTTATGTACTTTTCAATTTTGGATATGGCTCCGAAATTGGCAATTTTGCGGAAGTGTATCCACACTTCCTGTCCTTGCTGTTTTTATAATCACATGGTGATTTCACAGGGATATAGGGCTGTTTAGCCTATTTTTTCTCCCTGTGCTGTGACCGAAGAAATTCGAGGAACCAATTATATATTTATGCTGAATGTGAGGAACTGGGGAGCACAATCCTCAGCAAGAATCCGACATCCGGAAAATATCATATTGCTAAAATAGCGATATGGTATTACCGGGGTGGATCTTGCTCTAGTGTGTACTGAGACCTCGGCATAAATAGAAAAATGGGTTTGGGGAATCCCCAGCAAGATGAAAACCTGATGAGAGAATATTGTGATGAAAGACAATATTGTTAAACACAGGTGGATCTTGCTCTGGGGTAAGAAAGAAGTATCTTTATATTATCAAAATGATATTTGGAGTTTATGTTGTTGGAAAGTCGTAAGCAGGAAGATAACTTCAAGTTGTTGGTGCAAATATAATGAATAGAAGTGTCCAGTACATTTTTGGTGATGGGTATTTTGATGGAATCCATTTTTATTTATTTTTGAATAATAAAATTTTGAATCTGTAGCCGATTCTGCCTGCCGGACAATGTTTTTAGATATCTGTAAACGTCACGGACTGGAACTTGATGAAGAACCATCGGATAATGGAAGAAAGTATTTGGAAACACGATAGAAGCAAACGCTGTACTTATCGTCTTGTCTGGCAGGGAAGATTATTAGGCATTAACCAGAGAGATATCGGCAGAGAAAACAGAAGTGATAGACAATGATATTTGTTAGATATGCTTCTTGTCGTTGGCTGCATCATATTAAAACGCTTTTTACGTTAAAAAAGTGCTGTGATCACAAGGCTTTTTGCAAGCAAAAATGAAAAGGCTATATATAGGTAGCCTGTGAAACTGGAAGTGCCCATTTTGGGCCTGATTTAAAGAATAATGTTCTGACAGAGACCAATGGAATGACTCTCTGCTGGGGCTCCAAAAGAAAGGAGAAATGATTATGGAAAAAATGATGAATACAAAAACAGAGGGTAACACATTTACAAAGAAAATCGGGCAGACAGTCTATGTTGTCCGTTATCATTTCAATGAAAATGCAAAGGAAACAATGCAGAGAAGATTAACCGGATGCTGGTTACAGAAGCAAGTCGACAGGCAGTGTATTAAAATTAGGTGGATGTAATTGAAGAAAAAATATGATATCATGTGAGTAACAAATCGGAATTTAAAGAGGAGGAATATGCAATGAACTTCTTTGAAAATACTCG
>ERZ1026852.1628-NODE-1628-length-11696-cov-5.979383_pt1 | contig 11696 bp, 7 predicted proteins | sample MGYA00380156_ERZ1026852 | MGnify/ENA primary metagenome ERZ1026852 (study PRJEB33269, sample SAMEA4719792) | human gut metagenome | biome: human-associated habitat; feature: organic feature; material: feces | place: Cameroon | collected 2013-10 ...
TAATAACACCATACGATCTTGCAAAAATAAGTATCGAACAAGTAATTATATACTTAAGAAAATCGCGATCCGAACACAATGAAACTGTTGAAGAAGTTTTGGCCAGGCACGAAAAGATTTTACAAGATTACGCAATTAGAAGAATTTGAAAACGATACCGAAAGTAATACCCTTATCAAATATAAAAAAGCAATCCCAAAACTTCAGGATTGCCTAAACAAATATAATAACCTGAGTATACCACAAAAGAACGAAACATTAAAATCGATCATAGAAAAAGTGATATATTCGAAATCCGTACGATTGAATTGGAGAAAAATAAAAGAAGATGATATGCACATTCATATCGATATGAAACTCTAGAGCCCTTGATATATAAGGGTTCTTTTTAATCAGCGAATTGACTTATAACATCAGTGATCACATAGCATAGAGCACCGATGTTATAAGTCGTTACGCTGATAATATTAATTGTTTTCGTCCGCGTCGTATGTGTGAGCTCGTTGGTTTAGATATTTATCGAGCTTATCTTTAGCAATCGGAACTGTATGATTCGCTCCGAGTTGCTGTAGCCCATCAAGACAAGCAAATAGCGAATAACAAATCAACGCATTTTCATCATTAACTCTTTTCATATCTTGAGCATGCTGTTTACGTAAATTAGATATTTCTACCGTTTGCTGCTCCTGTCGCAAATACCATTTATGAACTTTAAAAATAAGTCCAAACAACGTACCAATCGCCGCAGCAACACTACCCACTGTTAAAATAGTTTGTGCATCTACATACATTAAGTATCCTCCGTCAATTTTGCTTCTAAAGTATTTATTTCTGCTCTCCATTTTGATCTCTGCGCAATAATATCTGCATAATCTTCTAACGTAGCAGCGCCTTCAACAATTTTTAATGCAACATAATCTGTAGAGGACAACTTCTGTTTTAGCTCTTCTATTTTTCTAGTTGCAAGCTCTGATTCAGTATATTTTACAAAACGCTGAATATCTTCATACTCGTCCCAGGCTTCTTTTGCGGGTTTGCCAGGAATATCAATGATCCAATCAACATCTTTTCCACCATTTGGATATTCAGCAATTGTTTCCCAATGTCCTTGCTCTTCTACGGAATCGATCGACTCATGATGCGATATAAGCAACCGATCTGGTTTTAAATAGCCAAGTTCATAATCCGGAGATTCAATTTCAATTCCATTCTCATCAAGAATTCTCATTATTTGATCCTCCTTTACGCTGTTCTACGCCATATCGCAACATTGATATATGGTGGCATGTTACTTCCGACCTTGGTTGTACCAGTTACCTGTTGTCTACTAATGGTAGTATTGGTTGCTCCTGCACTAAGTCCGCTGTTTCTAGACATTGATGCATTAGAATGCCAAGAACCTGTCGCCAAAGTCATATTTCCATCTGTATCATATTTTCCAGCACAGATACCATTAGCTTCACCAACTAGACCTCCGTAATATGGGGCAAACACAAGACTCCAATCATGCTGATGATCTCGTGATCCGCCAGTTAACCCAGGAGTTCCGTCTGAAGCGCAACCATATAAGAATCTACTTTCTATTCGATACCATTCTCCACCAAATAATGAAGCAGGGGATGTATCATTATAGCTTATATAAATACTTCCAACAGGATATACGGAATCTAGTAATGTTTTACCCTCAAATGTTGTTGAACCATTGAACTTCACATCGAACTCGAACTCAGCAGTATTCTCTAAGCTGGCAGGTTTTCCAAAAGCTACACCGTGTCCTCCAGACAAGAAATCCATAGGAAATATAACTCCGGTTATATTTCTAGATAAAGTAGTAACCCCGTTAAGACTATCCGTTACATTAAGTTCTACATCGTATGTGTAATCTTCGGAAATAGCCCCACCGCCGATAATCTTAGTCGTCGCTCCGCTTGTGCCCGTGGCACTAACCGAAGTTGTAGACCAAGTCGTGTCTGAAGATTTTTTGTGCTTTATTGTGATAGAACTTATGGTGTTTTCTCCAATGTTCTGATCACAAGACCACGAAAACGATACCTTGACATAGGTTCCGTAATCGTCTGAAGTTCCATCTTCAAGACTTCTTTCTACAACCAAATTGCTGACTGTAGGCGGAGAATATGCAAGTTCCCATACTGCATACAGTGTAATAGAGGCATTTGAAGTATAACTTCCTCCAGCAGCGTATGTCGCCGTTGTAGCAGAAGATGATGCTGCCCATCCTAGAAAATTGTAATTAGTTCGAGTGGGAACTGTATTAGAAAGGGTTAGGGAAACACCATAAGTCTTAGTCTGTGAAGACGGGGCGCCACTTCCTCCATTCGCATTATATGCTACTGTGTAAGTATTGGCGGTCCATTGAGCCACCATCGTCGTGCTCGCTTCATACCCATACAAAGCTCCAGGAGCATACGACTTATTCTGCGCAGATGACAGCCAGTTAGCAAATGAATGCCCTGTTTTAGAAGGTTTTGTGCTGGAAAGAGTTAAGTTTGTTCCATACCATTTAGTCTGTGAAGACGGGGCGCCACTTCCTCCATTCGCATTATATGCTACTGTGTAAGACGCAAGCGCCGGAACTGTATATGAAGCATTCGCGTATATCGTAGTTCCAACATAATCAATACCTGAAAGCTTTGTATAAATATTATATGGTACACTCCAGGTTTGTCTGTCATAGGTATATGTGTACTCAGCAACTTTAGTTTGGTTTGACGTACTCCATCCATCACCTGAGGAAACGGTGTGCTTAATAGTTACGCTTCCCTTGCTTGTTGTAGCTGATGAAGTTCCATAGCCAGCATCATAGTAAAATGTGTTACCCGAATCCGTACAACCGTATTTAGTCCAAAACCAAACTTGTACATTTACGGTCGTAGTTGTATTGGTACTTGTTACTCCTACATATATACCAAGTCTACCTTTTCCACCGTATATAGTGCCCCATTGTGTAGAATCCGGTGCAGCCATTAACTATTCACTCCTTTCCACATAAGTCCTACGTTTCCGTTACTTCTAATCTTCCAGGCAAATCCACCAAATTGAAGCTCGTCTTTTACTTCAGCTTTTTCAATATACAATTTCTCGTTGTTCAAATACGCAGGTATGGTAGTCCCATCTGCAAATTGAATTTGAGTATTTGTGATTCGAAGTTTGAAGTTGTTTTCACCTTCTCCAAGCTCGATACAAGGCTGTCCGTTATATGTTGTAATTATTACATAGTCTGCTAGTACACCAAGATCGTTAACCGCTTGTTTTAATGAATCTATTGTACTATTAGCGCTATCAACATCTCCTGAAATATCATTTATGTCTTCTGTATTTTTTGAAAGTGTATCAATGATATCTCCAATACTAAAAGTCCAACCATTCTCGGTTTGAGTCATTAAGGATGCTCCATTACCGTCTGTAACAAGAGTTGCGATCATATTAGCAAGCTGTTGTATTTCAGATTCAGCCGTAGTCATACGAGTCGAAGTTTCATTCGCTGTGTACTGAGCATTACTGGCTGTTTCGTCCGTATCTTCAATACTTTTTTGATTAGCTCCAAACAATATACTTTCGGCAGAAACGGCTAACTTATAGTTCCCTTCGGAATCCTTATAATATTTAAAATAATTATTCGAATCACCAAATACTGCTTGTCCGTCTTTACCTAGATATACACCGCTTGTGGTATTGTCGACCGAGCTTTTAACTCCAGAATATATGGCATCATCCGTAATATTAAAACCACCTATTGTTGCATCGAAGGCCACCAAATCATCGACACTAATTTTTGTAGCGGTTATCGATTTTGCTTTGATAATGCTTCCGTTCAAACTATTGTAATCGGTCTGCTGAGTATCTGTAGTAACACCGTCCGTATTCAGTTTATAATATAAACCATCAGAACCTTTAATCACCAGTTTTTCAGCAACAATCGTATTACCTTCAATCAGATCGCCACTAATAGTTACACCAACTAATTTACCGGTAACAGTACCATCTCCAACTACGATATCTTCAATTAAACCCGATTTTGAATAAAATGATTCAATAGCCGCTTTCCCAATATTTGAAAAATCAATATCAGCATACTTGAGATCCGCTTGACTTGCCGAAAGTTTATTCGTTTGCAAATCTTCTATGCTTGCATCTACAGCATTAAACTTATTAGTAGTTAATGTTGTGAACTCACCATATGTTGCATTCAGATTATAAACATTGGTGTTGGTAGCATTGAGATTTTCAATCGTAGCATACTTAAGATCAGCATCTGTAGCTGTTAGTTTATGAGCTTCGAGATCATCAATTTCTGCTTTGTGAGCGGTTAAGGTTTCATTGATTGTGGCATTATCAGCAGTTAAATCATCGATGCTTGCACTTTGTGCTGTCAGAGTTTCTCGGATAAGTGCATTGTCCGATACAAGATCATCAATTCTACCTTTTTCAGCATCAAACACTTTAGTGCTAACTTTGTCCGCTACTAGTATTTCAACCTCTGTTATTTTATTACCGATATCTTCAACAGATCCTTTTCTAGCCGCAGGTGAAGAACTATTGCCGGTTACAGTAGCCCCGTGATCTTTTATTGCAACTATAACTCGCTCATTCTCTTCAGCATCAGCAGTAGATGAGATAGGAGTTAGAACTTCAGATCCATCAATCTTTACGAATTTCGTCCCATCAACTTCAACAATAGTCCCATAAACGGTTGTTTCTGGTTTAGTTTTAACTTCATCATTCGTTACTTTAACAAATTGAGATATCAGATCGTTTGATAAAGCCATAAAACATCACCTCCACAATTTAGTAGTAAACACTGCCGTTTCTGTAACCGGGCATCCGGGTTCGCATTTAATAGATTGACTTACAACTCTAGCTTTGATATCTGTAATACCAGCTCTTTTATAATTGATTCTAACGCAATCGCCTATTCTAACAGGACAATAACCATGAGTATAACTTACAGTATATTCAATTGAAGATAATTCCCTCAGCAGTCTTTCTGCATATTCATGAATTTGATTTTGAGTCGGATTTCCAATTAAATCGGGATCTGTAACTCTATGCAGAATTTCTCTTCCTCTACTTTGGATTGACGTCGGACTATTACTATCGTTGTTTTCAACTCTAGAATAATAAAATTCGTTATTATTTGAGTAGATAACTTCGACGACATTTGGTATTCCATACAAATCATGGTCCATTGTAAAATCTGGATATAGAATTGAACTGTTACTGTCATCATACGTCCAAACAGGTTGTAAAGAAGCTGTATCTTGCTTTGGTAAAAATATAATACGACCGAGTTCGTCCAATCCAAATTCGTATTTCGCATTGAGCATTAAATACGACAAATAAGATAGCCAAGTGTCATCAGTATCAGCAACTAAATCATTGTATAGTAATGTCGAACAATCAGTAGAAATAACAGGAGCGCGAGCATGTTCTCTTGCAAGTCGGTATGTTTCATCCATAACGTTTGAATTTTTAGGAACGAAATAGCCTATTGGAGGTGGATTCTCCTTTAATTCAAGCAACGGAGTATAGGCATCCATTGATACTTTTCTGATCTTTCCATCAAAGGCAGACGAGGGAGTTTGAATCAGATGTGTACCTAATGGATGCTTTTCTTTTACTCCATTTTGAATTGTAATTAGATAGGATCTTATATAGCATTCTCCAACGGATTCGGTAATATCAAAAGATGCAGAGCCCAACGTATCGGCTTCTGAGTCACGATTAATAGTACACGAGGTTACATTGTCAATTCTACGTACGTCTTTCCAGGTAGCCGGATCAACCACATAATATTCAAAAGACTGCTGCATCGATGCCGACCAGTCTGCCATATTAGATTCCTCCTTCAACTCGAACTAGTTCCAATGTTACTGGAATCGATGGATCGAGATGCTTTTGACTAAAGGATACTGTCACGTTAGCCCAGTACCCACTTCCGGAAGGTTCTCGAACATATACGTCACCCATCCATTTAGCTAAGCGTCGTAATCCGTACAAAGTTTCTTCATCGCTCTTATCAATAACAACGCCCCATGTTGATTTCTCACCAATCTGAGTTCCATAATAAGTTACCGGATGTGATCTCCCTATATACTCGATCATGGATACGTCAGAATTATGACTATCTGAGACATCAATATTATAAGGTAATTTTAAGAAAGAACCAGACCACGGATTCTCCTGAAAAGCATCTGGGTTTGAGCTATCAAAACTTGACCATGCTTCATCCCACTGAATAATGACCGCTTTACCGCCAACAGGATAGCCAGGAACATCATAATAGCTAATAGCTCCAGTGGAAACTGTCGTAGCAACAATTCGATATCGTGCGTAGTCTAAAGCAGGATGCGGATCTGTAATCGTTGTATTGTTCGTGTTACTAATTTTTGTTAACAGCTCCGTAAATCCACCGTCAAACTCTCTCCTATATACTGACAAAAGAACACCTTCTACTAAAGTGGATTCCTCTACTTCGCAATAATATACTTCAGATCCGGAATCAGTTACACCAGAATATACTTTTTCTCCCGTCTCTGTATAAGCATTAGAAACTGGTTCTCCCCATACATAATCTATTTTTGTAGTTGTTTTAGTGTAAGCGCCAGAGGTATTAGTAACCTGATAATTTACTATTTTGTAGTTTTCACAGTACGGACGTATGTAGGCGGTGAAAGTATCGGTGTCTATAGATATCTCAGCATTCGGAATATACTCAACATCTGTCCAGGAAACTGTAAACGTATTTGTCGACTCAACACTAAGGCCTGAATTCATTGTTACAGAACAAGTTACCGTGTATTCGATATTATTCTCAAGATTGATGTTATTTGCAGAGAATTCAACCAACAGAGCGGATGTAATATCGAAATATTTAGAATATATCACTTCTCCGGCACTAACCATTTTGATGTTTCCTATATCGTCAACTGATTCATAACCGTCATTAGCGACCACAGATATATGATATCCAATTGGTGCCTGTGTTTTTGGACCGGCCAAAGCGGAAACATAAAACGGAAAAGATGTAATCTCTTCAAGCGGGTTGCCTCCGCTATCAACAATGCTTGACGTCAATGTTGGAGGAGCATAGATATCAACGGTTCTTTGCACAGACCAATCACCGTATGTTAAAGTAACACCAGCAGTCCTTACACGCCACTGAATTTTAGTCCCTTCTTTATAACTCGATGTATCGAATGCATACACGCTTGTCTTATCCTTCTCGTCCTCATCCTCGGTATTTTTTATAGTTTTAACTTCACTAGTTGTCCCTATAATTAGCTCAAGCTCAGCATAGGTTTGACTAGATCCATCCTCAGCGTTATGTACCCAGTACAGATTCAAAGGTTCACCGGTTATCGCGGTTGTTGTAGACGACCAAGTAGTAGGAGCAGCAGGACTTTTACCAATTGCGACCGATTTAATTCCAGACCAGGCGGACGAACCTTGATCGTTAGTGGCTCTTATACGGAAAAAGTATTCCTCTCCCGTTTCAAGACCAGTCAATTCGTAATGGGTAAATTCTATTCCTGTTTCTGTAGATGTTTGGTTTGATCCGTCAAAGTAATCAATCTTAGTTGTGTATTCGATGTCATAACTTGTAGCGGTATTTACAGCGTCCCATGCCAAATAAACAGAAGTTTCCGACTTTGCTTTACATTCAGTAAGCCCCGTTGGAACAGATGGAATTGTCTTTATCTCAGACGAATATGCCGACCAATCACTATATAAATTTCCTCTGACCGATCGGCATGCAACTTTGTACGTGCTCCCCGCAGTTACATAGCAAGCGTATGATGCAGCCCCAGTTTCTTTTTTTATAGTTGTGTCTGACGTTTTAAACACGGTTGTGTCGTCTTGAACAACTTTGAACTGGATCGAATCAGCATTAACATCAAGATTTGAAAGGGTCGCCGTCAGCTTATAGTCGTCAATGCTAACTGTCGGGATAGGAGGAGTAGACGGGGGTATGTCACTGACATTATATATTTTTTCAGTCGACCAATCAGCCGTCCAATACGAAGTCTCTTTATTGTTCTTAGTGTAAGTTTTAGAAACAGGCTTCACTTTGAACTTTACCCGATTAGCATTAGTCGGAATTGAGTATGTGCTTTGTCTGGATACGGCGGGCTCATTCTCATTAACGGATATTGAGCTATCCGTACCTACAAACCATACACCGTCACCAGTATCATAAAGCCATAATACTGCGTAATTAGCGGTGTTTCCTTTAGTCCAAGACCAAGTGGCAAACAGTGTTCTATCACTATCACTTTGAATACCGAACTGTGTGATAGTTGCTTTATTCGTACTTGCTGAAGTGGAGGTGGAGGAAGAACCCCCACCTGAACCAGAGCTTGTAAGTTTAATTACTTGACCAACATATATACGATTTGGATTCGGAATATTGTTTATAGCAGCAAGCTGTTTATACTTAGATGCCGATCCAAGGTATTTCAAAGCGATTGCCGAAAGTGTGTCACCCTTTTTGACTGTATATGTATCAGCCATAATTAAATCCTCCTTTCCACTTTAGCAGCACGTACAAGAGCTTTAACAGCATCAGAGATATTGCTTCCATCATCGTACGTGACCCCGTTAATAGTATAGCTATTCCCGCCAACATTACTAAGATCCTTGCGGAGCTTATTGATTGCCGAAACTACATCATTGTTCACTCCATTTTGATTTCTATTCATCATAGAGCTTATAGATTGTGCATTTGATAGAACACCTACCGAAGGTTCTATTCCGAGCATGCCACCAATCGTTGATGCTCCGGATTTGATATTACTTAAATCTAGAACCGGACGAATAGTCGGCTGAGCATCGATGTCAGAATTAATAATACTGGAAATTCGAGAAATGGCGTTCTTTGTTCCTTTTATAGCTACATCAGCCATAGAAACAGCAGAACCAGAAACCATTGATCCGAGCTTTTCTATACCCATAGCAAATCCCTCGGGCACAAACATACCAAGTCGTCTAAACACTTTTGACGGAGAGTGAATGTCAAGTGCTCTTTTAGCCGCTTGATATGCAGCGTTTGCCATGGCTTTAGCTTTGGCTTCTGCCTTAAAAGTATTTGCTGAGATACCGTTAGCAAATCCGTTAACAAGATTCATTCCGGCATTATAGAAACCGTTATACAAACTGAAATTCTTTACTGCGGATAATGCATCTTTTCCAATGTTTTCAAAAGCTTTGGATATAGATTTGGACTTCGATTTTACAGCATTTTCAGTTGCTTGTATCAGTTCGGTTATCGCCGACAATACTTTTGACTTGCCTCTGTTAAAAGCATCGGTGAAACCAGTAACTCCATTCTTTGCTATGTCGCTCATGGATTTCATTGCATCTTTAATAGCATTGACTCTAGAAGTCAACTCTGAGGTTTTTATGCCTGCTATTTCCGAAGCAAATTTCTTTAGTTTAGATCCGAATTTCTTTATCTGATCCCCGAAAGATGAGAGATTTACGCCATTTGGTATCTTATTAGACATTTCGGCAAGAGTTTTGCCAGCAGTAGCAGCCGCTTGCACAGAAGAAGCATTTATACCAGCAACTTCGTCAGAGAACGATTTCATGGCTTTACCAAATTTGATGATTCCTCCAGAGAAGGCAGCCATACTATTATCGCCTGCAAACCAAGCGGCAATACCTCCAGAGCTCGGGATCGTATTAGCCATTTCAGCTAAGGTCTTACCCGCGGAAGTAGCAGCTTGAACAGATGTTGCATCGATTCCGGCAACCTTATCGGCAAATGATTTCATAGCACCGCCAAATTGGATGATACCACTTGAGAATGCGGCCAAGCTATTCTCTCCAGCAAACCAAGCGACTATGCCTCCAGAGTTCGGAATTATATTAGTCATTTCGGCTAAAGTCTTACCCGAATCAGCCGCAGTTTTAACTGCTTCTACATCGATCCCGGTAACTTCATTAGAGAACTCCTTCATTGCTGAACCGAAACGCACTACACCTGCCGAGAAAGATGCTAAACTATTTTCACCTGCAAACCAAGCGATCAGTCCACCCTCATTAGGTATCGTATCTGCCATTTCAGCTAAGGTCTTACCAGCATTCGCTGCGGCGCTTACCGACTCTACATCGATTCCGGTAACTTCTGAAGAGAAAGACTTCATAGCTTTACCAAAGCTGATGATTCCTTCAGAGAACGAAGCAAGACTATTCTCTCCAGCAAACCAAGCCGCGATTCCCCCTTCATTAGGAACTGTATCGGCCATTTCAGCTAAGGTCTTACCTGCAGATGCTGCTGCTTTTATAGCCTCGGAGTCTATTCCAGTTACGCTTTCAGAGAAAGACTTCATAGCTTTACCGAAACTAACAATGCCTTCGGAGAACGAGGCAAGACTGTTCTCGCCAGCAAACCAAGCTGCTACGCCGCCTTCGTTAGGCACAGTATCAGCCATCTCAGCAAGGGCTTTACCAGCAATTGCTGCTGCTTTAACTGCTTCTACATCAATCCCAGTTACATTTTCAGAGAAGGATTTCATAGCTTTACCAAAGCTGATGATTCCTTCAGAGAACGAAGCAAGACTGTTATCACCCGCAAACCAAGCGACTATACCTCCTTGATTCGGAACTGTATCAGCCATCTCAGCAAGAGCTTTACCGGCAATAGCAGACGTTTTCACAGCTTCGGTATCAATTCCGGCCACACTATCAGCATACTGCTTTAAGCATAGTCCAAATGCGACAATTTGAGCGCCAAAGGCAGCCATACTATTATCGCCTGCAAACCAAGCAATCACACCGCCCTGATTAGGAATTGTGTCGGCCATCTCAGCAAGAGCTTTAGCAGCTGTAACGGAAGTAATTATCGCTTCTGAATCTATTCCAGTTACATTCTCGGCATAGGCTTTTAAAGATGAACCAAAGTGAACTAACTGATCACCAAAAGCAGCAATACTGTTATCTCCAGCAAACCATGCGGCGATACCTCCTGTATTAGGAACGGTATTCGCCATTTCAGCAAGAGCTTTACTAGCTACTGCAGATGCTGTTACAGCAGCAGCATCGACGCCCGAAACACTATTTGAATATTCTTTTAAAGAAGATCCAAATTTGACAAGTTGTTCACCAAAAGAAGCGATGCTATTCTCTCCTACAAACCACGAAGCTAATCCATCCTCTTTAGGCAGACTAGATGCCAAAGTGGAAAGAGCCATCGCTGCTGTCGCGGATGCTGTTATAGCAGATGAATCAATACCGGCTATACTATCAGCGTATTGCTTAAAGTACGGACCAAATTCAGAAAGATCTTTCCCAAAAGATACAATTGATGAACCGCCGGTTAGCCACGATGCCAATCCGGAAATTACGTCAGAAGCAGTAATAGCCAAAACCGCTTTGGCAAGAGTAGCCACACCATCAAGAACCGAAGCGTCGATACTTTTAGCGCCGTCGATAAACGTTTTGGTATTTGTCATGAAGTCCGACAAATTCTGACCAATTTGAGGAAGTCCGCTTGTTGCACCAGCGGCAAAGCTACCAACAATATTTCCTACAAAACTTCCAATTGCAGTTCCGATTTGTCCGAGAACTCTTGAGCCTTCACCGATTACCCATTCAAATCCAGGTATGCGAGTTAATTCGCCGAGAGCAGTCAATATTAAAGCTACACCGCCGATGAACACAGCCATACTTCCAAC
>ERZ1026852.1633-NODE-1633-length-11672-cov-6.350521_pt1 | contig 11672 bp, 7 predicted proteins | sample MGYA00380156_ERZ1026852 | MGnify/ENA primary metagenome ERZ1026852 (study PRJEB33269, sample SAMEA4719792) | human gut metagenome | biome: human-associated habitat; feature: organic feature; material: feces | place: Cameroon | collected 2013-10 ...
AAGCTGGACATGAGCCTGAAAGACCAGCGGCAGGCACTGGTGGATACCTTCATCAATGCGATTTACCTGTATGATGATAAGGTTTTGATAACCTTCAACTATAAAGAAGGCACACAGACCGTCACCTTTGGAGAAGCGACAGAAGTTGCATCCGAGGGAAATGGTTCGGATTTGGATTGCTTTACTGCACCAAGAAAAACCAGTACATATTGTGTGCTGGTTTTTCTTTTTTTGTTTGCGCGATGGAAGGGGCTCGAACAGGGCGGCGGCGCGCAGCGCCGCAAGCAATCAGCCCAGTGGGCTGTTGCTTAGCCCGCGGGTTCCAACACGTAGGAATGTCTACCGTGGAAGCTGTGAAATCGAAAGATTTCATGGCTTTTTTTGTTTTGTGAGCCATGGGTGCGCGGTTGCGGAAAGAGTGAGACTTATCTCCAGAAGATTCAAGACGGAAAAGATGGAATTTCGTATTGACAAGACATCAAGACAAGTATATAATCGAACATGGAAACAACAAGGCATCGCGGCGAAAAGCGTTCGAATGCCGCTTTGGATAGAAACAGGTTAAGGAGATATTCAATGACTCAGAGACAAAAAGGTGCTCTTTATATGATCTTGTCTGCATTGTGCTTTGCATCCATGCAGGTGGTGGTGCGGCTGAGCCGCGAGATCCCCACGATGGAGCAGATCTTCATGCGGAATTCGTTCGTGCTGATCGTTTCGGCAATCATCATTCTGCGCAAAAAGGGCTCGCTGTTTGGCCCGGCCAAGTATCAGCCCTATCTGTTCGGGAGGTCGTTCTTTGGCTTTCTGGGGCTGATCACCCTGTTCTATGCCTCCAGCCATGCGGCGCAGGGCGATGTGACGATCCTGAACAAAACTTCCCCTATCTGGGTCACCATTCTGGCTGTCATTTTTATGAAAGAAAAGCTGCCCAAGATCCAGATCCCGGCGCTGGCACTTTCCATGGTGGGTGCCTTCATCGTGTTCCGCCCCAGCTTTGAGTCCAACCCCTTCCCGCTGGTGGTGGCATTTTTGTCGGCCGTGACCTCCGGTGTCGCCTACACCTTTCTCTCCTTCTTTAAGGGCAAAGTGGACGGCCTGACGGTCATGATGCACTTTTCCACCTTCAGCGCCATTGCTTCTATCCCCTTTATGCTGAAGGATTTTGTGGTGCCCAGCTTCAAGCAGGCGGTACTGCTGCTGCTCATCGGCGTGTTCGGCTCTTTGGGACAGGCCTTTATCACCTATGCCTATCGCTTTGCTCCGGCCTCGGAGATCAGCATCTACAACTACTCCGGCATCATCTTCAGCATGATCCTGGGCTTCTTTATTTTGGGTGAGCCGGTAAAATTTACCTCTGTGATCGGCGGCGCACTGGTGGCAGCCGCTTCTGTTATGGTCTATGTTTATAACAACCGCAGCAATAAGAAGGCAGGTGACGAAACTACGAAATAATCATTGCCCCCAAAGCAAAAGTATGCTATGATACAAATGAATAGCATACAGAACTCTTTCTCGTTGTTTGGCAACTTATCAACCTGAGAAACCAAAAAACGAACGGAGAGTTTTACTATGTGGACGAAAAAAGAAAGATTTGAAGCAGTTCTGAACCATGAGTTGGCAGACCGTCCGCCGGTATCGGCGTGGCGTCATTTCACCGAGAATGAGCACAGCGGTGCGGACCTCTTTGTAGAAACGATGCTGAAATGGCAGAACACCTACGACTGGGACTATGTCAAGCTGCAGCCGCGCGCTTCCTACTATGAGGAGGCATGGGGCGGTCAGTTCGACTACAACGACTACGAGGGCGTTTTGCCCAAGGTGGTAAAGGGTCCCATTAGCGGTGTGGCGGATCTGGAAAAGATCACGGTGCTGCCGGGCGATCAGGGTGTGTTTGCAGAGCAGATCGAGGTCATTCAGAAGATGAAGGCTGGTCTGAACGAGGACATCCCCATGTTCCAGACCATGATGTGCCCCACCAGCGTCCTGCAGAAGCTGTGCGCCGTCAACCCCATTGGCCGTTACCGCGCCGCAAGCCGAGACGACCTGATGATGACCCTGATGCACGAGCAGCCGGAGCTGATCCACAAGACCCTGCAGAACATCACTGATACGATGGCCGATTATTCTAAGCACCTCATCGAGGACGCAGGCCTGTACGGTGTGTTCTACGGTGCCACCGGCCTGTCCCGTTCCACCTACATGACCAAGGAGGAGTGGGAAGAGTTTGTCAAACCCTATGATCTGCAGATGATGGAGGCGCTGAAGCCCTGCAAGATCATGGTCCATGCCTGCGGCCTTGAGGTGAACCCGGAGTATTTTGCGCACTACCCCATCGACATCCTGCACTGGCCCGAGAGCGCTACCGGCAACCCCAAGCTGGACACCGCACCCCAGTGGCTGGACAAGTCCATCACTCCGATGGGCGGCTGTGACGAGCGGTTGTTCGGTCAGCACAAGGCCGAAGAGATCGCTGCGCTGACCCGCAATACCCTGAAGCGGATGAAGGACATCCCCTTTGTGCTGGCACCGGACTGCTCGCTGGCCACCAATACCTATGATGAGGAGCTGCGCGCCTTTATCGAGGCCGCACATTCCAACGATTGATCTTCTTTTTTCACTTCCTCCTGTCTGTATGCTGACCGATTGCATGAATAGAGAGTTTTGTCTGTCTGCAAGCTGTGAAAGAGCGGACAGGAGATGGGAAGAGAGGAAAGATTATGGCGGACGAGAACTACTCCTATGCGCCCAAATACGTTCAGATCCAGAACTATATCCTGCAAAAGATCGAGTCCGGAGAGTATGCGGCTGGGGACAAGATCCCTTCAGAGATCGAGCTTGCCAGACGGTTTGATGTCAGCCGCCTGACGGTGAATACTGCCGTTAAGGAGCTGGCCAACAGCGGCATTGTGGAGCGGGTACAGGGTAAGGGTACCTTTGTCCGGTTTGTCCCGGGCCAGTCCTTTGCCAGCCCTATGGCATTTTCCGGCGGCATCAAGATCGCACCCTTTGAACACTCCAACAACAAGCCGCATCGCTTGCTGGAGCATGGGGTCATCAAGGCGGATGCTGCTTTGTGCCAGAAGCTGGGCCTGACGGCAGAAAACCCCTATGTCTATAAAATCGTTCGCTGTGTGGATGTGAGCAGCGAGGTGGATGAGGTGGATTACAGCTATGTTCCGCTGTCGGTGTGCAAGGATCACACGTTTGACTGCGAGGCGCTGAAGACCTTTTTCCTGCACGATTATATCTGCCGCTATTTCAATGAAAAGCCGACCCACATCCGCATTTTTGTGGACACGCCCCTTACCTCGGATATGGAGCTTTCTCTGCTGAACGCGCCGCCGGAGAAGCTGTTCAGCTGGGATACCTTCTTATATCACGGGAATCAGGTGCTGGCGGTCACCACCACGGTCTCCATGCCCAAGGAGAACCGTCCCTTCATCACGCTGGAATTCTGAGCGTTTTCTCTCCGAAAAAACAAAATAAGTACCCGGAGGCTGCTGCACAGTGCGCTGTGCGGCAGCCTTTTTTGCGTGGAGATGGTTCTATACGCTTTGGGACGGAGCTGCGTGGCAGATTCGTCCTGTTTTTACAAAAAAGGGACTGCTTTTGGCAGAACAGAGAATTTTCAACGAATAAATTGGGATTACTCACAATTTACAACAGAGAACATCACGGCTATACTTACGTCAGGTTGATAAGTTGTCTTTACATATAGACAATAAAACGTCTTGAAAAACCGCCGCACAAATCGTACAATTCATTTTGGAGGTATCACTGTTATGACAACACAAGCGATCATTACCTGCGTCATCCTTGTGATCACCATGGTCCTGCTGATCTCTCAGAAGGTCCCGCTGGTCATCCTCGGCGCAGCCATCCCCGCAGCACTGGCCGCCACCGGCGTTATCAATGCCGGCAGCGCCTACACCGAGTTCGGCAACACCACCATCGTGTTCTTCATGGGTCTGGTGGTCGTTGGCGAGGCCTTCTTCAAGACCGGTCTGGCCGACTTTATCGGCGGCAAGATCATCGGTCTGCTGGGCAAGACCGAAAAGGGCCTGCTGCTGGGCACCGGCCTTGTGGCCGGCGGCCTGTCCGCATTCCTGAACGATACCGGCTCCACTGCCTGTCTGATGCCCATCGTCAGCTCCATGGCCTCCAAGGCTGGCGTCAAGAAGTCCAAGCTGCTGATGGCTCTGGCATTCTTCGCCTCTCTGGGCGGCACCATCACGCTGGTGGGTACCACCCCCCACATCGTGGCAAACGGCATCCTGAAGGATATGGGCCTGCGGGAGTTCGGCTTCTTCGAGTACACCAAGATCGGCCTGCCCCTGCTGGTGTGCGGTATACTGTACATGTGCTTCTGCGGCACAAAGCTGCTGCCGGATAAGGACATTGAGATCAAGGGCGGTGACCGCACGGCAGAGTACGACACCAAAAAGATGGTTCTGGTCGCTTTGATCTTCATCGGCGTTCTGGTTGCCATGGCTACCAGCATCGTCCCCATGCACATTGCCGGCGTCATCGGCGCGATCCTCGTCGTCGTCACCGGCTGCATCAGCCTGGACGAGGCCATCAAGGCCTTCCCCACCTCCACCATCTTCATCGTCGGCGGTATCTTCCCCCTGAGCAAGGCTCTGGTCAGCAGCGGCGCTGCTGAGTACCTGGTCAACGCCATCAGCCCCGTGCTGAGCAACCTGCCTCCCATCGTTCTGCTGGGCGCCATCACCTTCCTGATGCTGCTGACCACCCAGTTCCTGATGAACTCCTCTGCCACCGTTCTGGTGCTGCCCATCGCCATCATGCTGTGCCAGGCCGCAGGCATCAACCCGCTGGCCGGTGCCATGTCCGTGTCTGTGTGCGCCTCCGGTGCCTTTGTTACCCCCTTCGGCACTGCACCCAACCTGCTGGTCTGGGAAGCAGGCGGCTACTCTGTGAAGGACTACCTCAAGTGCGGCTTCCCCATGCTGATCATCTTCGGTGTCGTCACCACCGCTCTGTGCGCAGTGTTCTACCTGTAAGTACGCTGTAAAAAAGAAAACCGAGGTTTTTAGAATGGAAAAGACGGATAAGAGATACCAGGCTTATATTGATATCCTGCGGGAGGAGCTGATCCCGGCTATGGGCTGTACCGAGCCTATCGCCGTGGCCTATGCCGCCGCTGCTGCCCGCAATACGCTGGGCGAGCTGCCGGACAAAGTGCTGGTGGAAGCCAGCGGCAGCATGATCAAAAACGTCAAGTCGGTCATCGTACCCAACACGGATAACATGAAGGGTCTGGAGGCTGCTGCCGCTGCGGGCATCGTAGCCGGCAAGCAGGAAAAGAAGCTGGAGGTCATTGCCGATGTGACCCCGGAGCAGACCAAAGCCATCCGCGCATATCTTGACCAGACGGATATCAAGGTGCGGCACGTTGAGAATGGTGTCACCTTTGATATCATCCTCACGGTCTGGAAGGGCGAGCATTCCGCACAGGTGCGCATTGCGGTGTTCCACACCAATATCGTCCATGTGGAAAAGGACGGCGAGGTATTGGTGGACATTCTGGTACACGGAGATAGCGAGGAGACCCTGACCGACCGCAGCCTGCTGGATATGGAACATATCTGGGACTTTGCCAACACGGTGGACGTGGAGGATGTCCGTTCCATTCTGGAACCGCAGATCCGGTGCAACATGGCCATTGCCGAGGAGGGTCTGCGCGGCAACTACGGTGCCAACATCGGCAGTGTGCTGCTGGATATGGAGGGCAATGATGTAAGAGTCCGTGCCAAGGCATACGCCGCAGCCGGTTCCGATGCCCGCATGAACGGCTGTGAGCAGCCGGTGGTCATCAACTCCGGCAGCGGCAATCAGGGCATTACTGCCTCTGTGCCGGTCATTGTCTATGCACAGGAGCTGGGCGTGAGTGACGAAAAGCTCCTGCGGGCGCTGACCCTCTCCAACCTGACCACCATCCACGAAAAGACCCCCATTGGCCGCCTGTCTGCCTACTGCGGCGCTATCAGCGCGGGCGCTGGTGCGGGTGCCGGTATCGCCTATCTCTGCGGCGGTGACTATGATGCTGTCATCCACACCGTTGTCAACGCACTGGCGGTGGTTTCCGGCGTCATCTGCGATGGTGCCAAGGCCTCCTGCGCAGCAAAGATCGCAACTGCGGTGGAGGCCGGTCTGCTGGGCTACAATATGTACATCCGCGGCAATCAGTTCCGCGCTGGTGACGGTATTGTGGCCAAGGGCGTAGAAAACTCCCTCAAGAATGTGGGCCGTCTTGGCAAGCAGGGCATGAAGGAGACCAACAACGAGATCATTGATATCATGGTGGGCTGCTGAACAGCCTGCCGTGCTCACACCCCAGCGGGATCATCGAAAAAAGGGTCCCAGCCGGTCTGAAAATGCAGAATGCCCACCCATCTGTGGAAAAACCACAGTGGGTGGGCATTGTTTGTCGTTAAGTCGTTGTCGGATGAAGAAGTTTTTTGGTTTGTCCGGGAGTAAGTGTACAGGCGGCTTTGCTTATTCTATCAGTGGCACCCGCCCCCGCAGTGGGAGCCGCAGCTGTGGCCCTCGTCGTGGTCGTGGTGGGTGCAGTGGATGTCCGGGTCGAAGACCAGCTTTCCGGCCAGATAGTCGGCCACAGCGGCGTCTGCGGCGCCGGAAAGGCCGCCGAACAGCTGGATGCCTGCCTGCATCAGTGCTACCTGCGCACCGGTGCCGATGCCGCCGCAGAGCACGACATCTGCGCCATGCTGTACGAGAAAGCCCGCCAGTGCGCCGTGGCCCTGACCATTCGTCGGGATGACCTCGGTGCGCAGGAGCTGGCCGTTTTCGGCCTCATAGAACTTGAACTGTGCGGAGCGGCCAAAGTGCTGAAACACCTGACCGTCTTCGAACGGGACTGCGATTTTCATGAGAACGTCTCCTTTACTGCTTGTTTTGTACAGCCTCCCGGATGCTCTTTGCCAGCTTTTTGGCGTCCAGAGGCTTGACGAGACGGCCATTCATACCGACCTGATGGCAGGACTGGGCGCACTCGTCGGAGGCCTGTGCCGTCATGGCGAGGATGGGAACGGTGGCGGCGTCGGGCCGGTCGAGGGCGCGGATGGCCCGGGACGCCTCGAAGCCGTTCATCACCGGCATCATCACATCCATGAGGATGGCCTGATACCCGCCCGGCGCACTGGCGGCAAAGCGCTCCACGGCTTCCCTGCCGTTCCATGCCTTGTCCACCGCTGCGCCCTGACTGGTGAGCTGGAACTCGGCCACTTCCATGTTGATGTCGTTGTCCTCCACCAGCAGGATGTGCATCCCGTCCAGCCGCCCGTTGTCGGTGGGCTTGAGCTGGGGCTTTGCGGCGGCATTCTTGTCCAGCAGGAAGGGCAGCTGGAAGGTGAAGGCAGACCCCTCCCCCAGCTGGCTCTCGGCAGAGATGCTGCCGCCCATCTGGCTGACCAGCTCCTTGACGATGGACATCCCGAGGCCGGTACCCCTGTACTGGGTGCGGGCGTCGGCGGACTCCTGGGTAAAGGGCTTGAACAGCTGGTTCTCCAGGAAATCCCGGCTCATGCCGATGCCGGTGTCCGTGATGCGGAACTCGTACCACACGGTGGTGCCGTTGCAGGAGAGCTCCCTGGCGTAGGTGTCGATGGACCCGCCGGGCTTATTGTACTTGATGGCGTTGCTGAACAGGTTCACCATGATCTGCCGCAGCTTGAGAGAGCTGCCCACGAGGGCGGTGTGCTGGACGTTCTCCCGGTGGCGGTGGTGGGTCAGGCCGTCCTTTTCTATCTGTGCTTCCACCAGTGACGAGACATCGTGCATCAGCACTTCGATGTCAAAGGGCTCCTGTTCCATCACCATCTGCCCAGCTTCCAGTTTGCTCATGTCCAGCACGTCGTTGATCAGTGCCAGAAGATGGTGAGCGGAGAGGTCTATTTTATCAAGGCAGCTGTCCACCTTCCGGGCATCGTCCCGGTTGGAGCGGAGGATGTCCAGCATACCGAGAATGCCGTTGATGGGGGTGCGGATGTCGTGGCTCATCCGGTTCATGAAGGCGGTCTTGGCTTTGCTGGCCGAGTCGGCTTCTTCAAAAGCTTCTTGCAGGCGCTGATTCTCGGCCTGCTCCTGTGCATGGAAGATGGAGGTATCCCGGAAGAGGATGATACCGTGGATGACCGGCATCTCCCGCCCGGAGGCCGCATCAAAGACGGTATCCTGCGCCATGAGGACGGTCTTCTGGAGCCAGACCGGCTCGCCGCAGGAGGTCTGCTCCCGGTACTCCACTGTCACGTGCTTGAAGCCCGAGTGGAAGCGCTCCAGCAGTTTTGACGCCGTGTCCACGATGCGGTAGTTTTCCAGCGTCTCAGGAGTGACGAAGTGACGGCGCTGGGCGCAGTAGTCGTCGTAGGAGCAGGGCAGCGTCATCTGCAGATCGAACTGCCGCAGCGCGGTAGTCCGGTAGAAGATCTGCTCGAGCTGGCCGTGGGTCAGGTCCACAGTGAACAGGGCGTCGTTTGCGTCGATGAGGGCATCCACATAGTTGTCGTTTTCCAGCAGGGAGTGCTTCATCTGCTCGTAATACTGGGTCAGGGGCTGGCGCTCGTCGAAGGCGGTGCTCTTGTCCCGGAAATACTCGAAGCCCACGAGGAAGTGGTGCAGCCGCCCATGGAGGTCGGCGTCGCAGAACAGGAGGGTCAGCCGCCCGCGCTGAGTCACGCCGTCGGTCTCAAAATCCAGCTCAAGCTCCTGCTTGGGGTGCTCAGCACTGAGGGCAGCAGACAGCGTGCTCAGCTGCAACGCTTCCCGCATTGTCTTGCGGGTGGCGGAGGCGGCGTACTCGTCCACGATCTGCTCCACTGCACCCGAATAGCTGCCGTTGTCAGCAAGGAAGAAGCCCGATGAGGTGCGCAGGACGCGGTACTGGTCCAGCAGGGCGTCGCAGTAGAGGCAGTTCGAGAACTGATACCCATGGGCGTTGACCCGATGCAGAAGCTGCTGGTTCTGCAGTTTCTGGGCCTCGGCCTCCTCGCGATTTGCACGGTTTTTGTCCACATACATATTCTTGTCTGCGTGGCGGAACAGCTCCCGCAGGGTGCTGCCCTCGAAGTCGCTGGCGATGGCGCAGCCTGCCGCATAGCTCAGGGGCATCTCAGGGTGCTGGCGGGAATACTCTGCCGCCTGCGCCCGGATGCTGTGCAGCACATCCTGTGCGCCGTCCCAGTCCACGCCGTAGAGGATAGCGATGAACTCGTCGCCGCCGTCGCGGCCCACGAAGTGCTGGGATGGCACGGCCAGACGCAGCTGTTCGGCAAAGGAGCGGATGTACTTGTCGCCCTTGTCGTGGCCGAGGTTATTGTTGATGGTGCGCAGGTTGTTGAGGTCAAAGACGCAGAGCGCCGTGTTCCCGTCCGGCGGGTCGGGCGCGTTCAGGAGCTCTTCGCACTTGTTCTTGTTGGGCAGGCCGGTGGCCTCATCGAGGTAGACTTTGCGCTGCAGAATGCGGTTCATGGCCGCGTACCGCAGGGCCTTGAAGATCTGATAACCGAACAAAAGCAGCAGCCCCACGATGTCCGCGAGGACGACTTTTTCCAGAAAGTCGAGGGCCGTGGCCCGCTTCTGGGAGTAGACCTCGGCCAGGTTGGTGGCCTCGTCACAGGTCTGGAAGAAATGCTCGCTCTTGGCGATGATGGCTGTCTCGGTGTAGCCGCGCTGACGAACAAGGAGGAGCTCGTTTCTCAGGTCGTCGAATTCGCTGGAAAGAGCGGTCATCTTGGTCTGAAAATCCGCGTCGTCCAGCTGCACCAGGTCCAGCTCGCTGCTGCCGAAGCGGAGGCCTTCGATGTAGGAGGCCACATCGCCGAGGAGATCATCTTCCGGCGTGCCGGAAATTTCGAGCTTGACGATGAGCTGGGTCTTGCCGCGCACGAGGCCGGCATAGTTGACGACGCGGGCCGTACCCTGTATCTTGCCCACCAGCACGAGGACACCGAAAAACAGGCTGATAAGGATGGCTGTGAGAAGGACGGTGAAAAGCTGGATGATATGCCCGAACCGGGAAGAATCATTCTTCATGATGCAAACTCCATTCATAGCGCAGGAAATCAGTCGTTTCCCCACTATTATAATGTATTTCAGAGAGCGCTTCAAGTTTGGAAACGGCTGTGGGAGCAAGCCGGGTCATGACGAAATCCATTGATATTTGTCAGATGATATGTTGAAATTTCATAAGTGGTGCGGGTCTGCCGCGGCTCATAGTTCTCCGCCTTCGAGCTTTCTGCGCACCTCGTGGAGCGAAGCACACTCGCAGGTATAGATCCTGCGCATCTCGTCGGTGGCGGGCGAGAGGTCGGGGACCATCACGGTGACAAAGCCCCCTGCCGCGCCGGCCCGGACGCCGTTGTAGCTGTCCTCGAGCACCATCGTCTTTGCAGGCTCGGTGCCGAGTTTCTGCGCCGCCAGCAGGAAGATGTCCGGCGCGGGCTTGGAGCGGGTCAGGTGCTCGCCCGAGATGACGGCCTTGAAGTAATGGCCGAGGCCCCAGTGTTCCAGATGTCCCTCGATGACGGTCATGGGGCTGGAAGACGCCACCGCCATGGGGATGTGATGTTCGTCCAGCCAGGCCAGAAGCTCGTCGAGGCCGGGCATTTTGGGGACAGGCTTGTTGAAGGCTTCATAGGCCAGCCGGTACAGCTCCTCCACGATGCCCATGGCAGGGCAGTCCTCGCCGTAGAAGCGCCGCAGCACATCGCAGCTGCCGGCCTTGGTGGTGCCGCGGGCAGCCTGCGAGAGGCCATCCTTGCAGGGCAGGCCGAATTTTGCCAGTGCCGGCTCCCAGCAGATGTTCCAGATGCGCTCGGTGTCGAACATCAGCCCGTCCATATCAAAAATAACACCCTGTATCATAACGCAAGCTCCTTTTGGCGAAAAATCTACATATATACTCTATTGTACCATGCTTTTCCGCTTTTGAACACCGATAAGGTCATAATTTGTGGCAACTTGACTGCCCCAAAGATGAAACATTTTTCGGTTGCTTGCAAATCCGTTTCACGGCATTATAATAGAAAACAACATTCGGCATATTTGGCGCAGGGCGTGCAGCCCGCGCGGCGCTGTGTGAGATCAGAAAAGAGGGAAATTTATCATGTTGGACATCAAGATCACTCGTACTACCTGCCCGAAGGAAAAGCCGCAGGACGAGTCTAAGCTGGGTTTTGGCAAGAAGTTCACCGACCATATGTTCGTTATGGACTACACCGAGGGCGAGGGCTGGCATGACGCCCGCATCGTCCCCTACGCACCCTTCCCGCTGGACCCCGCTACGGTTGTGTTCCACTATGCACAGGAGATCTTCGAGGGCATGAAGGCTTACCGCACTGCGGATGACACCATCCAGCTGTTCCGCCCCGATTGCAACGCAAAGCGTATGCAGGACTCTGCTGACCGTCTGTGCATCCCCAAGATCCCTGTTGAGGATTACATCCAGGCCGTCGAGGCTCTGGTGGATGTGGACCGTGACTGGGTGCCTCACTCTGACGGCGCTTCCCTGTACATCCGTCCCTTCGTGTTCGCAAACGATGTGGGTCTGGGCGTCCACGCTTCCAAGCACTACATCTTCTGCATCATCTGCGCTCCGTCGGGCGCTTACTACGCCGAGGGCATCAACC
>ERZ1026852.1636-NODE-1636-length-11647-cov-10.012336_pt1 | contig 11647 bp, 9 predicted proteins | sample MGYA00380156_ERZ1026852 | MGnify/ENA primary metagenome ERZ1026852 (study PRJEB33269, sample SAMEA4719792) | human gut metagenome | biome: human-associated habitat; feature: organic feature; material: feces | place: Cameroon | collected 2013-10 ...
GCGGCAGATAAAAAGTATAAAAACAAACTATATAGCTACGAACTTGCCTTATATTAATAATAATGGTATAGAATATGTAAAACTCCATGAAAAGATTATATATCATATTCTTAAAAGTATAGCTGTTATAGGTGTAAATTGCATTAGATAAGATAAAATAAATGGCGGAATCCGAAAAGCCTGAATAGAGTAGGAAATATATCAAAATATTAACACTATGGCACAGAATGAGAATCTTTATTCAGAGCTTGAAGTACGTCTTGACGCTTCTGAGGCACACGCAGAGTGGTGTGATCATTGCAATCAGGGACATCCCGCTCCCCTCGATTAAGTGATTAACTGATGTTCGTCGCCATGCCACACTACAATAACATTTATGTGACTTTCAAGATTACGCTGAAATGTAATCTTAGGTGCCAGTATTGTTACGGACGTGACAATGCTTCGTCTGCCAAGGAAATGTCAGAAGACGAAATACGTCGCGGACTGGAATTTGTTGCGGACTACGCCTCTTCGGTGGGCGCACGGTCGCTGACTATATGCTGGCATGGCGGCGAACCATTTCTGATGGCATCCCGTCTTCCGTCCATCATGGATTATGCCAACAGCCTGTTCCTGGCAAAAGGCATATCCGTGAAGTACGGGGTACAGACCAATGCCACCCTTCTCACGCCTTCCACGTTCGATATGATAAGGCAATACATGGACGGACATGTGGGAGTGAGCCTCGATCTTTACAGCAACTATCGTACGTTCGCTTCCGGAGAACTTTCCACGCGTATCGCCATTAATAATATTGACCGTGCCTTGGAGGCAGGACTCACTTGTGGCGCTATAAATCTTATCACCCATGACAACATCAATCACATAGACGAGATATACGACTTCTATCATCAACGCAACATGAATGTCCGCCTTCCGCGTGTCTTCCCAATAGACATGAAGGACGTAGAGACATCCAATATGTATGTGAGCGACGAAGAGTATGCCAACGCTATGATAAGATTTTTCGACCGTTGGGCCTCTGACCCGCATCCTGCTCCTAATACCGACATTGTGAAGCTCGTCGCTGACTTGCTGCTTGGCGTGCCGTCACTTTGTTTACGAGAGGAAGGATGTCACAAGCGCTATATGGCTCTCAGTCCCGGTGGAGATATATTCTCCTGCGCCGAATTTGACACTCCCGACTCTGTTATTGGTAATTTCCAGAAGCATACACCGGCAGAGTTTCTTGCCTCAGATGCGCGAGAAAGAATTGCAGCACATGCACCAGTACCTGAAGAGTGCCACTCCTGCAAGTACGAACCGACATGTCATGGAGGATGTTTCCGTGAGCGATACATGCTCGGTTTCCCATACCGTTGCAAAGGCAACATTCTTTACTGGAATCATATAGTGAAATGGCTTGAGTCGAAAGGTGGAGCTCTATATATCCTCAAAGGCAAGCCTTCCGATGAAAAGCGCCGCATAATAGACAAAATCCTTAAGTGAATATTATGAAAAGCATACTGTTTATAATACCATGGTCGGGCTTCTACATAGGCAGAAGTGGCTGTTCCTTTGCAGAAGAACCGGAGCGGCCGCCCGAAGGAGTAGTAGGACTTGCAACGTTTCTTAAATCGAAGGGCGCACCGGTGAAAGTGGCAGACATGCAGCAGATGCTGCGTTCCAACGACGGTGACGCACAGCAGACGTACGCAGACTTGTGGCAGTTATGTACTGAATTTAAGCCTGACTGCATAGGAATGTCCTTTTTTACAGCCCGTTTTGAGTATGCTCGTGACGTGTTTGTCTATCTTACCCGTAAATACAATGAAAGCACACTCTGCCGACCGTTCATATTTGCAGGTGGAGTACATCCTACACTGTTGCCCCATACCACTTATAGGCATATTCCTTTCGACGCCCTTGTCATTGGTGAGGGAGAATTGCCCTTGCTCCAATTTCTTAGTGGAGTATGCCCGCATGAAATCAAAGGATTCTTCATGCCTGGCGATACAGAGGCTGTGAAGGCAGACGTTATAGACAACCTTGACGATTTGCCTTTCCCCGATTGGAGCCTTATAGACATCGACTTCTACACGCAACCTTCCTTCCAGATTTCGTACTCAGAGAAAGACAGCGTCATGCCCATTACCTTCGGACGAGGGTGTATGTATCGCTGCAACTTCTGTGCACACAACTGTTTCCTTTATGCTCGTTGTCATTCTGCTGATTATTTCATACGTAAGATGCAGCATGTGGCAAAGCAATGTGGCGTCAGCTATTTCATTATCCAGGACAGCAGCATTGGCAATTTCAGGACCACGTGGAAGCAGGTGTGCCATCGTCTTATAGAGATGGGCAGCCCATACAAATGGTGGGCCAATCTGCGTGCAAACCAAGTGGACGAGGATTTTCTCAGATTGCTGAAGGCAGCAGGATGCATAAAGCTGTTCTTCGGATTCGAGTCGGGCAGTCAGCGTGTGCTCAACCGTATGAACAAGCGAATCACAATCGACCAGTGTCGTCGTGCCGCAGAGCTCTGTCACAAGTTGGACTTGCCGTTCTATACGAGCTATATAGTCAACTACTTTGACGAAGAAGAGTCTGATCTGCGACTTACCGAAGAGCTGATCAGAGAGACACGTCCCACTTCGCTTGCCGTCAACAAGTTCTCTCCCATACCCGGTTCTATAGATTATGATACCAACGAGGAGCGAATAAAACCATATATAAAGACCATACATGACTGGACAATGTTAGGAATGCTTGTGTCGCCACGTCTGTTCGGCAATATGCCGGAAGAAGATTTCGAACGTTGGTACAAGCATTTGCGAGGTCTGAAGAAATACATTAACTCACATGAAGATACTTCTCAATAACCATAGATGCGACTCTTTGACCGAATCCGTGCAGGACAACGTGGTGAAATCTGTATGGAACGACTCTATTGACGTCGGCGAAAGGGGAGTGGTGGTGTTCAATACTTTCCACCGTACTGCCCTGCTTTTTACCGACGAAGAATATGCAATCTACAAGGAGGGTGTCTTCTCTGAAAAGATAAAGCTCATCCTTTGGCAGCTTGGAATGCTTGTGTCGCCGCTTAGGGACGAGAGAAAAGAGTGGTGTCAGTTGTATGTGGAGCATAAGAAAGCCATGTCATACATCGACCTTACCGTTCTTCTTACACAGCGTTGCCAGATGCGTTGCGTATATTGCTTCGAAGGCGACAAGGGAAAACATGACATACAGACAGAAACAACAGACGACATCCTGCGTTTTCTTGCCACTAAGACCGATGAATGTCGGCGGATAAGAGTGACGTGGTTCGGTGGCGAACCACTCATTGCATACAACAGAATGGCTGAATTGTCAAGACGGCTCATCGGTTTCTGTACAGCCAATGCCATAGAATACAGTGCTGACATGACCACAAATGCCTATTCGCTGGACGACCGGAAATGCCGTGAATTGTGCAAGGAGCTGCATGTGGGCAGATTCATCGTCACTCTTGACGGCACAAAGACAGTGCACGACAAGAGACGTCCTCACGTTTCCGGGGTTTCTTCATTTGAGCGTATATGGCATAACATCTGCACGCTTGTAAGCGAAGGGGCTTTCGTGACCATACGCATGACTATAGACAAAGACAATGCGGACAACATTCCGCAACTGCTTGACCATATAGCCTCAAGCGAACTGTACGGTAAAGTGGGTATATCGTTCTGCCGGACTGTGGCAATAAATTTCACGCCACAATCCGTCCTTGATAGTTTATACTCCGAATCAGAGTTTGCCGAAGTGGAGTGGAAGCTTATTGAATACGCCCACCGGCTTGGCATGTGGAGATACCAGTTCCCATATGCGGCACCGTTAGGAGGCTGTCTGCGTGACGGAGATATAGTGATAGGCACAGACGGAGAAGTGTATAAATGTACGGACACCATCGGCGACAACCGCTGGATTACAGGACACATTGCTCCTGATAAGAATGACATGACGCCTACACCGGCTTGGTATGCAGAATGGAAGAACTGGACACCACTCGACAATCCCAAATGTATGGATTGTGTGCTGATGCCATTATGTAACGGTGGATGTCCGCATAACGCACTTTTCGCAGATAAGAAACATGGCTCAGAGTCGGCTTGTCCTGACTGGAAAGCCAATTACAGACGACAAATAAAATCACTTGTAGATGAAGAATACACTTAGACCATATAAGGCTGATACGCCGGAACATACCGTTCAACGCATAAAGGATATCATCTCAAGACATGAAATCCCCGTTATAGAGCAGGCGCTTGGTGACGGCGACATGTTCTGTTCGTGCAGAATATATATATCGCATGACGATGATTCGTCAATCGGAACCAACGGAAAGGGAATGAACAGACAGTATGCCATGGCAAGTGGCTACGCGGAATTTATGGAACGCTTCCAGAATCGTGTCATTGTCTATCCCAATCCTGCAAACATAGGGGCTGAATGCCGATTCTATCCAGACGAACAGCCTTACAGCTTTAATCATGACGAAGCTATAGAGCAGGTGCGCCGGTTCGTGCCGCGTGTGCTGCCTCCTGAAGGACTGAAGGCGGAGAAGCTGGAGGGAATGGCGTTACCCTTCTATCATGTCAATACGGGCAAGGTGGAGGCTGTCCCATATTCGCTTATCCGATGGGTGAACGGCTCCAATGGTATGGCTGCCGGCAATATACGTGAGGAAGCATTGGTGCAGGGATTCTGCGAGATATTCGAGCGTTATTGCATCCAGGAGATGTATCGCCGTAAGATAGTACCGCCGGATATGCCCCGCACTGAATTTGAAGGCACAGACGTACTGCGACGTCTTGACGTGCTTCGTGACCGGTACGGCATGGACTATAGCATAAAGGACTACTCGCTCGGTGAGGGCTTTCCCGTGCTCGGACTGTTGTTATACAATCGTGACCGTACGAAATACATTCTGCATTTGGGTGCCGATCTCAATCCGCTCGTTGCCTTGGAGCGTTGTTTTACGGAGATATTCCAGGGCTATACGGCAGAAACGCTGAAGTTCGAGAATGACGTAAACGAGTGTGAACGTCTTGACGTGTTCAATGAGTTCAAGCGCAGTCTGATGTATGGAAGAGGCAGGCAGGACGAGTCGTTCTTCTCTGGCCGACAGTCGTATGAACATACAGGATACACCACCATACCTTTAGGCAAGGACTTTCGTGAAGACTTGCACAATATATGCCATTGGCTTATTGCCAAAGGTTATGACATATACATACGTGACAATTCGTTTATGGGTTTCCCCGCTCTTCACATCGTTGTCCCTGGACTCTCTGAGATGGCGCATACATTCTGCAATCTCAACAGGCGTGTTTCGCATATGCAGCTGACCGAGAACCACATCAATCCTCTCTTCCGTCTTCGTCATCTCGACCACGACGAATGTCTTGCTGTCATTGACTATCTGAAGCAGCTGGATAAGGATGCAGTGGATTTGTTTACACGAAACTCTAACCCTAACAACACGGTCAACCGAAACCTGCTCCTTATGCTTCTTTATATAAAGGTGGGCATGAAGGATGAAGCCATCTCTTGTATAGAAGCCTATCGCACGCATTGCGATAGCATTGGAAGGCCGATGCACAGCTACTACCTCGCCATCCTTGTTATGCTGCGTGGCTGGTCTGTTGACGGTTATGATTTTCGCGACCGTTATATTGCCAAGCTCATACTTGACGACCCTGAATCAGCACTCTGTTACATTGACACCCCCGACTGCTTTAATTGTGATAGATGTAGGTTGGCTGAGGGATGCCGTTATCCGTTGTTGCGTGAGATAGAGACAATATCCCAAAAAGCCATGAAGGCAAATGTCATCGACCAGTCTTCATTGGCAGAATTATTCTGAACGGTAATGGAACAGGACATCATATTCAAGCTTGACGGACATACGTTTGTCAGAAAATGGCACGACTGCGTGTATATGGAGAATCAGGTCAGCCATACGCGTGCGAAACTTCCGGCGGAGACATTCGGATGGATGTCTGCCGCTGGTTATTCCTGCCTATACTCGATGTATGAGATGTTTGCTGATGTGGAGGATAAGGATGAGGTTAGACGGCTGTTGACGGAGATGGAGCGTCTTTGGCTTGTCGACATTGACGGAGTTTCGGATGCGGATGCCCGTGTCTTTTCGTATTCGCGCAAAAAGGAAGTAGACCGTATGTTCGAGGACAATTCGTCCATAGACGCTTTCACTGCTGACTTTGAAGTGCCGATGCTTACCAATTTGCAGATAGAACTCACGGATGTCTGCAATGAGCGCTGCATACACTGTTATCTGCCTAATTCGAAGAAAAACCGTGGACGTTCGCTCAACGTGGAAGAGGTGAAAACCATCTTGCGACAGTATCGTGAGATGCAAGGTCTGAAAGTGGTGTTCTCCGGAGGTGAGATACTGCTACATACCCATTTGTTTGAGATTCTTGAAGAATGTAGGAGGCTCGGTCTTATGATATTGCTGCAGAGCAATCTTGTGGCGCTAACGGAAGAAAATCTGCAGCGTATAAAGATGCTTGATGTCTTCAACGTGCAGGTTTCGCTTTATTCCACAGACCCTGCCATACATGACGAGATAACCACCCGACGCGGTTCGTATGAGTTGACCCGGCGCAACCTTCAGTTGCTTGTCGACAACGACATCCCTGCCATGATATCGTGTCCGGTCATGAAGCAGAATTTTCCTACTGTGCACCAACTTCATAAGTATGCTACGGATATGGGGGTGGACATTTATTTTGACTTCATGATGATGGCAGAGTGTGACGGCTCAACAGACAACCTTTCCGTACGGCTCGACTTGGACCAGACACGCCGTATGCTGAGATTCTACATTGAGCAGAATGAGATGTTTATGCATGCCATCACATCGTCCGAATCGTTGGACGAAGCCCTTTCCAAGCATTATGCACGGCGTCGCACGATGTGCCACATACTGTCTGCTTCAATCTGTATCGACTCAGACGGAACAATATATCCGTGTCCGGGATGGAACAGCATGAAGATGGGCAACATCCGTGACATTACACTTGACGAGGTCTGGCATGGCGATATGGCGCGACAGCTGCGTGGCGTGAACATCGATGACTTTGAGAAATGCGGAAAGTGCCAGCTGACTAATTTCTGTGATATATGTCTGGTATATAATCACAATGAGAACGGAAGCATATATAATGTGTGTCATCGGTTCTGCGAGATGGCTGCTATGCTTAGGCAGACCGTAACCGAAATATATAACGAAACCAAGATGTATGGAAAATAAAGTGATAAAAGACAAGATACTTTTTGAGGCATTGTGCAGTAAGACCGGCGTCTCAGGATTTGAAGCTGACGTGTGTGAATGTTTTACTGACTATCTGAAAGACAGTGTTGACGTACAGTCCTCTGATGTTATGGGCAATGCCTACAGCATCATAGAAGGTAACGGTGACGGAGAGAAAATAATGATAGAGGCACATGCTGACGAAATCGGGTTTCAGGTGCTTAATATCAGTGAGAGCGGAAATATATATCTTCGCCGCAATGGGGGTATAGACGAGCAATGTCTTCCCGGTATGCAGGTGCTTGTCTTTACGCGTAATGGCGAGGCTGTTCCGGGTGTGATAGGTAAGAAGCCCATTCATCTTATGCAGCAGGACGACCGCAAGCGCACGCTTGAAATCAATCAGGTTTGGGTGGACACTGGCTTGGACCCGTCTGAGGTGAAGTCTCTTGTCTCCGTCGGCGATGTGGTGTCTGTACGTCCTAACCTTGTCTGGCTTGGAAATAACCGTGTTTCAGGCAAGGCACTTGACAATAGGGTGGGTATGTATGTTGTGGCGCGTGTGATGAAGAGGCTTGCTGAGCTTGGCGTTCCTGACGACAATACTGTCGTAGGTGTGGCAACTGTGCAGGAGGAGGTGGGTAGCCGTGGGGCTGTTATTGCAAGCTACCGTCAGAATCCGGACATTGCAATAACCGTCGACCTCGATTTTGCCACTGATGTTCCAGACTGTCATCCCAATAAGTATGGCAAGGTGGCGCTCGGAGGTGGCGTCGTTATTCCCATCAATGTGGATTGCGATATTGCTCTCAGCCGTAAGTTTGAGCAACTTGCCGCTAAGTGTGGCATCGCTCATCAGCTTTCGGCACGTCCGCATGCCACCGGCGGAACCAACATCTCTCGTATGCAGATTATGCGCGAGGGTATCAGAACGTTATCTCTTGGCATTCCTTGCCGCTACATGCACACACCCGTCGAAATGTGTGACTGCCGCGACATAGAGGCGGCTATTGATTTGCTGGTGGAGTTTTGCAAGCGATAGATTAATCACAACGTCTTCTTTTTGATAAGAGTTTAATGGAATAAAAATATCGGTGTTCGGAAAGTCTTTATACTTTACCGGACACCGATTTTTTTGTCTTTCTAATCTTAATATTATTTCTTTACTCCCATATTCCACAGCGTGAAGCTCAGGAGGTCGGCCTGTTCCTGGAGGCGCTTTGCTAATGGCTTGCCTCCGCCGTGACCGGCGTTAACGCCGATGCTGATAAGGACCGGCGCCTTGCCTGCCTGACATTCCTGCAGGCGTGCTGCGAACTTGAACGAGTGGGCTGGTACCACACGGTCGTCGTGGTCGGCTGTAGTGACGAGGGTGGCTGGATAGCTTACGCCGGGCTTCAATGTGTGGAGCGGCGAGTAAGCCTTGAGATATTCGAACATCTCCTTCGAGTCCTCCGATGTGCCGTAGTCAGGTGCCCAGTTCCAACCGATTGTGAACTTATGGTATCTGAGCATATCCATAACGCCTACTGCGGGCAGACACACCTTGTAGAGGTCAGGACGCTGCGTCATGCAGGCTCCTACGAGCAGACCGCCGTTGCTACCGCCTTGGATGGCGAGATAGTCCTTCGATGTATAGCCCTTATTGATGAGCAGTTCGGCTGCTGCAATGAAGTCGTCAAAGACGTTCTGCTTCTGCAATTTCGTTCCTGCCACATGCCATTCCTCACCGTACTCTCCGCCTCCACGCAGAACTGCATGCACGTAAATGCCGCCGCGCTCCATGAAGGGGATGTAGTTGGAGAGGAAGAAGGGATTGTATGAGAGGTTGAAACCGCCGTAGCCGTAGAGCAAGAGCGGATTCTTGCCGTTCATCTTCAGTCCTTTCTTATAGGTGATGAAGAGCGGAGCACGTGTACCGTCCTTCGACGTATAGAACACCATCTCCGTCTTGTAGTCCTGCGAACGGAACGACGTCTTCGGCGCTGCCCAAACCTTGCTTGTTCCTGCCGTCATATCATAGCTGTAGACAGTGGAAGGAGTGGTGTATGACGTGAACGAATAATAAACCTCCTTCTGTCCTCGCTTGCCGCTTGCGCTGACCGAACCGTATGTAGGCAGCTCTATCTCCGAGAGACGCTTGCCGTCCAGAGAGTAGACATAGAGCTGGTGGCAGTTGTCCTTCATGTATTTCAGAATCATGCGGTCGCCGGCGAAAGTCACTCCGTCAAGCACGCTCTCGCTCTCCGCCACCACTTCTTTCCAGTCGCCATATCCCGGCTTGTTGATGTCAGCCACCATCAGTCGGTAACGCGGTGCGTCGGCGTTGGTAAGGATATACATCTTGCCGTCAATGGTCTGCACGGGAGTATAGAGATAGTCAGGATTGGCGCACATCTGTATGAACTGCGAATTGGGCTGCTTCAAGTCGCGAACGAAGAGATTGTTGCCGTTCGCCATACCAGCCTCGGTCAGGTACATCACCGTTTCGTCGCGGTCGATGCTTACGCTATAGAAGCGCAGCGGCTGCGTGGGGTTCTGATAGAACAGGCGGTCTTCGCTCTGCGGTGTGCCGATCTTATGATAATAAATCTTCTGTACGGAATTCTTCGCTGACGTCTCCTTTCCCTTTTCAGGAGCATCGTATGCGCTATAATAGAATCCGTCGCCGAGCCATTCGGCGCCCGTAAACTTCGCCCATACAATATGGTCGTCAAGCTCCTTGCCCGTCTGACAGTCCTTCACGTAAATCTCCTCCCAGTCCGAACCGTTACGCGAAATCACGTAAGCCATATAGCGTCCGTCATGTGAGAAGTGGGTTCCTTTCAGCGCCACCGTTCCGTCCGCGCTAAGCGTATTCGGGTCGAGCCAAACGCGCTGCTGGTCTTCCTTTGCATCCGGGCTATCCATCTGATAGAGCACAAACTGGTTTTGCAGTCCGTTGTTACGGTATACATACCACTTGCCGTGCTGCTCGAACGGCATACCGATCTTCTCGTAATTGGCAGTCTCCTTCAGTCGCTTCAGAATAGACTTGCGGAGCGGGATGCGGTCGATATACTTACGTGTGACGGCGTTCTCTGCCTTCACCCACTGCGCCGTTTCGTGGCTTGTGTCGTTCTCCAACCATCGGTACGGGTCGGCAACCTTCTCGCCGAAATACTCGTCCACGACATTGTCCTTCCGCGTCTGCGGATATCTCACGTCCTGCGCCTGCACCATTGTGGAGGCAAGCAAGGCAGAGGCTGTTATTGAAAGGAATAGTCTTTTATTCATTTGTTCTTTTTGTATACAATAGCTGAACTTGTGGAAGTTCAATACATTAATTATTGTACGGTTTATCTTATTGTTTCAATTTCCTCTTTTGTCAAGCCCGTATAGCGGGTTATCTTAGATACCGGCTCGCCGTCTTCAAGCATCATTCTTGCGGTGTCGAGTTGGCTTTGCTTTATACCTTCCGCACGTCCTTCCGCACGTCCTTCCGCACGTCCTTCTGCACGTCCTTCCGCAAGTCCTTTCTCTATACCCTCGCGTCTTCCCAGCATGGTTGCTCCTTCGAGTGTGGCATGATAGTCGCGCAGCACCTTCAAACTCTCGTCATATTTTTCTCGCTCGTCCTTGCTTAAGGCGGCGATGTCTGTTATCTCGGAGAGCTTCTTGAATACAGCATTGCGCGCCTGGAACGGCATTCTTTCAAATGTACTCATGTTCTTAAGGATATAAATCCAACGTTCAAAATCGTTTTCACATTCATCCTCTTCGTTCTTGGAGAACAGAGGAAGCATTAAGTAGATGAATCGCAAGCGGTCGGAGAAGACCGTCTTGTCCTCCATGTCCATAAGGGCGATGTCCGTACGAAACTTTGTCGGAGTATGCGCCCCTACATCGTAGTTGAGCAGGCATACCGTATAGACCGGAGCCAGACGATAGTCCCACTTGATATGTGTGTCGCCGACCGTGCCCTTTACGCCTTGATTTACAATGTCGCGCGAGGCGTAGTATATGGATCGGTCCGTAAAGAAGGGCTGGTAGCGGTTCTGCATTTCCACGATAATATGCTCTCCCTTGTCGGTTGAGCAGTAGATGTCATAGATGATGCCACGCATGTCAGCCGCTTCTGGCTGTTGTTCTTTGTCCTTGAAGACGAGATCAGTGATGTGATGCTCGCCGTCGAGGAGATCGTTAAGAAACTTTATCAACAAGTCCTTGTTGATTTCCTGACCGAAGATTTTCTTGAATCCCCAGTCGGAGAATGGATTAATGAATCTTGCCATTGGTTGTAGTTGATTTTCTGCAAATATACGAAAAATCCCCCAATGTGGGACGCTTCGTGCGAAAGATAATATC
>ERZ1026852.1639-NODE-1639-length-11636-cov-5.699853_pt1 | contig 11636 bp, 8 predicted proteins | sample MGYA00380156_ERZ1026852 | MGnify/ENA primary metagenome ERZ1026852 (study PRJEB33269, sample SAMEA4719792) | human gut metagenome | biome: human-associated habitat; feature: organic feature; material: feces | place: Cameroon | collected 2013-10 ...
CAATGGGAGCACCGATGGGGCAGATGCCAAACGGACCAATGGGAGCACCGATGGGAATGATGCCGAATAATGGACAGATGCCACCGATGAATGGTGGAAAGCCACCAAAGGCTCCAAAACCACCAAAAGCTCCAAAAGAGAAGAAAGCAAAGGCACCAAAACAGCCAAAAGTAAATAAGGATGGTACGCCAAAGAAGAAAAAAACTGGCTTAATTGTAACTATCTGTGTTATTGCAGTACTGGCATTGGGAGCAGGTGCATATTTCCTGTTTTTTACTCCGGAGAAGCGGTATGAGCGGAAGATGGATACAGCAGAAAATGCAATGACAGACAGCAGCTATGAAGAGGCAGTGACTGCATATGAGGCTGCACTTGGAATCTTTTCTGAACGGGTTCCTGCTATGAATGGATTATTGGCGGCACAGATTGGCTCCGGTGAAAGTGATGCAGCAAGGGAGAATTTCGCAGAGTTCCGTACTACAATCACTGGTTTTGATGCGGACAAGGTTACAGAGAATCTTGAAGATATCGTTGCATTTTATGAGTATGCAGATGATCTTTACAGTGATACAGACTCTTTGATTGATGCGTATAAGGAAGGGTATGATCTGACCAATGACAGTGGTCTGAAGAAGAATCTTGTGGCTGCATATGTAGATCGTGCGGATGCGATGGACAATTCTGATTATGAAAATAAGATTGCTGCATATGGAGATGCTCTTGATCTTGACAGTACCAATGAGTCAGCCCTGAGTGGAAGAAAAGAATGTGCATATGCTGTTCTGGATGATATGATGAACACACAGCAGTATGATCAGGCAGAGTCCTTTATCAATACATATGCAGATAGCATGTCAGATGTGGATTTCTCTTCTTATACGGAGAAGATTGAGTCAGAACGTGCCTTGATGACAGCCAGACATGATCTGATGGAACAGGTAATCAGTCTGATGTCTGCTTCTGATTATGCAGGTATGATGGATGTAGATGGCTCTGAAAATGCCAGCACGGTTGTTGCCAATATGGATGGTACTTCTTATATTTATGCAACGGATGGTTATGATAGCTCTTACACGGGAAAGGGTGCAGGAATTTACACATATTCATCTCTGCTGAGTTCTGGATATTACTTCTATTATGGAGATTACGAGAATGGTGTCCGAAGTGGACAGGGATCATTGTTTGTAAAGATGGATGGTTACAATCAGGCATATCTTGTCTATGAAGGTGCATGGAGTAACGATAAACCAAATGGTGCGGGTACTGAGACATCTGTCAACGAGGATGCCGGCGATGAGCTTGTTACCGTGACACGTTCCGGTAATCTGGTAGATGGATTATTTGATGGAGATGTAACAGTGTCTCTTGTGTCAAACGATGAGGAATATGCCGGAACATATACAGGTACATTTACAGCATCCAATGGTGATGCACCGGATATCCGTGAGAATTATCCGGATCTGGATTTCAGTGATGTATCTGATGGTGCGACAGTTTATGTAATACTGGAATGTGAAGGTTCGCCAATGTACTGGCATTTTTCAAAGGGATCCGCTGCGAAGCTGGGTATATATACCTTTGATTATTAAGATAAAATAGACGGTGGTAAAACATATGGACATATTGATCAATGACTATATAAATGGAGAGCGTTCCTTGTGCAGGGATGAGGCTCAATTTTCTGTGTATCTGTTTCAGATTATGAATGGATGCAAACGTGTCAAGATCGATTCTGACAATTATGCAAACAAGACTTACGAAGTGATACAGGCGTATTACATGCCGCAATTCCTACGCGACTACTTTAATTATGTGGATAGCAAGGCAGAATTCAACCGAAAGCTCCTGACATTTGCAAACCGGAAGCTGCGGGCTCTGTATGCCGGTGAGGAGGCACAGGGGGCTATGCTGGAGGATGTGGATGTAAAGACAGTGAATGCGGCGGAGATCTACAATCTGGACAAGGAACTGGATATGGAGAATCCGGGATTTGACCTTGGAAAGCATATCAACGGGTGGTCCGGAAAAGAACGTGAATATCGTAATCCGCTTGCACGTTGGATGATGAATGTGAAACCGGATATTGCGGTTTTGCTAAAACGTCGTGGTATCAAACGTACGGAACTTCGGATGCATGTAATTGATTGTCATTATCTGAATAGCGTGGACACATATCCGGCACTGATTGGTCGTGTGGACAAGGAAGGCCATGTGACGGGATGCAGGAAGATTGTATGCACGAAGCAGCAGGTAGAGCAGTATGCGTTGGAGTTTTTATGTGAGACACCAACGGAAGAATATGCGGATACGATTGGAATGAAATGGTGGGGACCGGCAAAGGAATCGGAAACTCCGATAGAAGATAGCGGGGTTGTGATTGAACCGGGATTCATCAGTATGGCAAATCTGCTCAGTGCAAAGAATGTACAGATGTATGAGGATGCGGATAAGCCAATATCTATGCAGAAGCTACAAGAATATAACAAAGCTTTTTACGCAGAAGAGCGAAAGGTGAAGGAACCGAAAGCGATTCTTGGGAGTGTTTTGGAATTGCAGATATAAGGCAGAACAAGAAAAAGGGTTGAGATACATCAACCCTTTTTCTTATGGATGCATAATCTATAAATTATTCCATAGCTGCTTTTAATGCGGCATCTAAATCTTCCAGGATATCGTCGATGTTCTCCAGACCAACAGAGAAACGAACCATACCGGCATCGATACCAGCGGCAACCAGCTGTTCATCGGAAAGCTGTCGATGTGTCTCGCTTGCCGGATGCAGGACACAGGTACGGATATCTGCAACATGCACTTCGTTGGAGGCAAGCTTTAACGAATCCATGAACTTTGCAGCTGCCGGGCGTCCACCTTTGATGATAAAGGAGATGACACCGCAGGATTTGCCACCGAGATATTTCTCTGCAAGTGCATGGTTTGGATCCGAAGGAAGTGCCGGACAACTGACACTTATAACAGCGTCGCTTTTTTCAAGGTATTCTGCAACAGCCATTGCATTTTCTGTATATTGTTTCATACGAACAGGAAGTGTTTCTAATCCGAGGTTCAACAGAAATGCAGAATGTGCGGCAGGATACACGCCGAAGTCACGCATGAGCTGCATTCGTGCTTTGATGATATATGCCATGTTGCCGTAGGATTTGGTGTAGCAGGTTCCGTGATAAGATTCGTCGGGCTCTACAAGCTCCGGGAATTTACCGTTATCCCAGTTGAATTTACCGCTGTCCACGATGACACCGCCAATCTGAACGGCATGTCCATCCATATATTTGCTTGTGGAATGTACGACAATGTCGGCACCGAAGTCAAATGGTTTGCAGAGAATCGGAGTTGCAAAGGTGTTGTCCACGATCAATGGAACTCCCATTGCATGGGCGATATTTGCAAAGCGTTCAATGTCAAATACAGTCAGCGCCGGATTCGCAATCGTCTCGCCGAATACAAGTTTCGTATTTTCCTTGAAACATGCTTTGATTTCGTCGTCGGACATATTTTTATCAACATAGATACACTCAATGCCAAGCTTCTTTAAAGTAAAAGAGAAAAGGTTGATTGTACCGCCGTAGATTTCCGGGGTACTGATGATGCTGTCACCAGCCTGACAGATATTCAGGATGGAAAGCAGGGTAGCTGCCTGTCCGGAAGTGGTACACATGGCACCGACACCGCCTTCTAAGGCTGCAATTTTCTCTTCGACCGCCATGACTGTCGGGTTGGCGAAACGGGAATAACAGAGTCCCTTTGTTGGATCGTCAAAGATCCCGGCAACCTCTGCAGCAGATTCGTAAACATAGGTTGTACTTTGGACGATAGGCAGAACGCGTGGCTCTCCGTTCTTAGGTGTATAGCCTGCATGCAGGCATTTTGTTTCATCTTTCATTGTAATAAAACCCTCCTGATAATATGTAGTTACTGTTAAATGAAGCACACGGCAATACGTACAGATCATCACGCTACTGTGTGGTAATATATGATTTAATGTAACACAAATGCTATGTGAATACAACAACCAGATGTAAGGGAAAGATTTGTACATTATTATAATGACGGAAAAATAAGAAATTATGAAGAAAAAAATGAGAAATTGCTTGCAAAATAAAATATCGTATGGTAATATCTAACTCTGTGATATATTTTTATATTCCTTGCTTCCGACCAGTTCGGAGGCCAATAGACCATAAGGAGGTGCAATAACATGAACAAGTATGAATTAGCGTTGGTTGTTAGCGCAAAGATTGATGATGACGCAAGAACTGCTGTTGTAGATAAGGCTAAGGCTATTATCGAGAAGGCAGGCGGCACAATCACAAACGTTGACGAAAAAGGCAAGCTGAGATTAGCATACGAGATTCAGAAGATGAAGGAAGGTTTCTACTACTTCATTCAGTTTGATGCAAACGCTGAAGCTCCAGCTCAGATCGAAGCAAGTGTTCGTATTATGGAATCTGTTCTCAGATATCTTTGTGTTAGACAGGACGCAGAGTAGTAGTTAGGAGGATTTCCGATGAACAAAGTAATTTTGATGGGTCGTTTAACTCGTGATCCGGAAGTTAGATATTCACAGGCTGCAGAGCCTTTAGCAATCGCAAGATATACACTTGCAGTTGACCGTAGATTCCAGAGAAGAGACAATTCTGGAAATGAGCAGACAGCAGATTTTATCTCCTGTGTCGCTTTTGGCAGAAACGGAGAGTTTGCTGAGAAGTATTTGAAGCAGGGTACAAAGATTGCAATTACGGGACGTATTCAGACAGGCAGCTATACAAATAAAGATGGCAACAAGGTTTATACAACAGAGGTTGTCGTAGAAGAGCAGGAGTTTGCAGAGAGCAAGAACGCATCTGGAAACAATGGCGGTGGATATCAGCAGGAAGACAGACCGGCACCGGGAAATGCCAGTGCAGATGGATTTATGGATATTCCAACAGGATTGACAGGCAACGATTTACCATTTAAGTAAGGAAATTAAATGGAGGTAATTAGCAATGGCTTACAATAAGACAGAGAAGAGCGATCGTCCAGACGCTCCTATGAAGAGAAGACCAATTCGTAGAAGAAAAAAGGTCTGTGTATTCTGTGCAGAGAAGAATGCAGTAATTGATTACAAGGATACAAACAAGCTTAAGAGATACATCTCTGAAAGAGGTAAGATTCTTCCTAGAAGAATTACCGGTAACTGTGCAAAGCATCAGCGTGCACTTACAGTTGCAATCAAGAGAGCAAGACACGTAGCTCTTATCCCTTACGTTGTAGAGTAAGAAGAACGTATAAAACTCCAATTTGCGGATTTTCGCAGATTGGAGTTCTTTTTTTGTCTTAATGTGTACAAAATGATACAAATTAGATACATTTTCATGGTAAGATAAAAACAGTAAAATAAAGGATACTGTGAGGAGATTGCGGTGAGAAAGATAAGAAAAAAACGGATGGCGGCCGTGATGGTACTCTGTGTGGGATTGCTCAGTGGATGTGCGGGCAACACCCAGACGGACGATCTTGTGATTACGATACCGGAATATGAAAAAATTACATATACAACAGAACCGGCGGTATATGGAGATATTGCGCCTGTATTGGATCTGAGATTGAAGGCCGACGATTTTGAACGGAAGGAGTACTATCCGGATCATGATGAGATGAAAGTGGATCAGGTGTATGTCCATGTTGGAGATGTCGTGCAGAATGGGGACACGTTAGTTACATTTTCTTCTGAGGATATTGCGGAGGAACGTCGACAGTATGAAAACCGGGTGGAGGAAGATGCCCTTCTGATCGACCATTATACAAAGCTGGATGCGATTAACCAGACAGATGAACATCAGGAGAGCATTGATCAGCTAAAGAAAGATCAGGAGATTGCAGGACTGTATATGAAAGATCTGGATGCGAGACTGGAGGCATATACGATAAAGGCAGAAGGAAGCGGCATTGTGAGCAGTCTGTCGGATATGCTTGATTATGGAACCGTATATGCAGGGGATGCGGTCGTAACAATCCTGTATGGTTCGGATAATTATGTTACGACAACGGAGGATGATTATGCATTCGAAGTGGGGCAGACGTTTACGGCGACGTTTGGAGTTGGTAGTTATGAGGTTATGCTGACAGCAATTGATACGCTGGCTTCTGATTCAGATGCCGGAACAAAACGCCAGCTGACATTTACATTGCTTGACTCTTCAAAGCGGCCAAGCTCGGATTCTCTGGATCTGGAAATTGAAAAAAATGTACTTAAAAATGTTTTGTACGTGCCGGAAAAAGCAATTGTATATGTAGGAAGTCGGAACTATGTTTATGTGTTGGATGAAGAGGGATTCCGGCATGGTGTGCAGGTACAGACCGGGGTGACGATTGACGGCTATACAGTGATCGAGGATGGATTGCAGGAGGGGGAGAAGGTGGTGATTGCGAAATGAAAATCGGACAGAAGATAAAACGACAGCTTGGATTTTGTATGAGTATGCTTTGCGCAATCTCATTGGCTGCCTGTGGAACAAAATATGCGGATGCCCCGGCTTTGCTGGAACCGGTATCCGGTACCGAATCATACCGTGAGGTATCCATAGGTGATGTTGGAGATCTGAAAATCGCTTATGGTTCGGTTGTGCCGACGGAACATGCTGTATTCTGGACGACACAGGTGAATGTGGCGGAGATTGTTGTTGATGTAGGGGATTATGTAGAGGCAGGACAGGTGGTAGCAACCGCGGACCTCGAATCAGCACAGAAAACAAGAGAGGATCTTGAAGAATCACGGAATCTGCTGGTGCAAAAACATGATCTGGAAGTGCAAAAGCAACAGCTTGTGATACAGAAGCTGAATCTGCAACAGGCGGGAGAAAACCAATTGGGAGATCCTGACAGTGCAGCGAAAACAGGAAAAGAGATCGAGACAGAACAGGAAAATGTCAATTATGATAATCTGTTGTATCAACATCAGCTTGCTGATTATGACGAGCAGATTCAGAAACAGCAGGAAATCATTGAAGATGGAACACTCAGGGCAACCGCAAGCGGATATGTCTCTTATGTCCGTCAATTCACATATGGTAATCAGGTCACAAGTTCCATGAATGTGGTTACAATTGCGGATTATGAGGATACATATATTCAGGTACAGAACACAACAATCAAAGACAAGCTTCTGGAAAAATATGATCGTTATTATACGATACAGGATGGAAAGAAAATTTCACTCAAAGAGTATGCATATACGACACAGGAACGCCTGACTGCCGAAAATCAGCAGAAATATCCGGCACTCCGCATGCAGTATGAGGATCTTACGAAATGCGCACCGGTCGGTTCTGTGATTGCAGTTTATCTGGTCAGAGACCGCGTGGAGGATGTCTTGTATGTCGGGAACGATTCTATCTACGAGGATGATCAGGGATCGTTTGTCTATGTAAAAAATGGGGAGCAGCGCGAACAACGCTATATTGAGACCGGAGTCAGCGACACTGTAAATACAGAGGTAATATCCGGCCTTTCTGAGGGAGAAAAAGTGTATTATACATCCGAGACAGCGTGGCCGGATGCATATGAGGAATATACGGTAGGTGCTCCGACAAATTATGATTCGATGTTTTATACAAACCGTTACGCGATTGCAGATACGATGCGGATCAATTATACATCACCTTATGAGGGCACGATTCAGGAGGTCTGTGTATCCAATGGAGATTATGTACAAAGAGGGGATGTGTTACTCAAGGTTCGAACCAACGAAGGCAGTGCGAAGCTGGCAGAGATGCGGGCAGGGATTGAAGATATGAAGGAAAGCCGCACGAAAGCGGTGCAGGCACATGAAGCCACACTTCAATCGTTGCAGCAGGAGAAGCAGATGGCTTTGACGGGTGGACAGACACCGCTTGCAACCGGTACCGATGCGCAGACAGCAACCAGCAGTGATGCAGAAGAACCGGCGAATCCAAATCTCCCGTCTATGCTGGATGTTGATATCCAGATCGAGAATCTGGATTTTCAAATCCAGACGCTGGATTATAACGGTCAGTTGAAACAGTCGGAGGATGCATACACAGAGGCAAGCTGTAACAATGATGGAACCGGCGTGATGTCAATCTGCGCCGAGCATGAAGGTGAAATATTGGATTTCTGGATAGATACCGGAGCCAAACTGGAGCTTAATTCGGATATTTTGGCGATTGATACGCCGGCGAAGAAGAAACTGGCATTATATGGAGGAAACAGTAAAGTCGCAAATGGAACGCCGGTGACTGTGCAGGACGAGGAAAGCGGAAAGGTGATACAGGGAATCGTCTGTGGGTCCAATGGAATCATGGATGGAACAAAAGAAGAATATTATGTCACAACGGTTGGAAGCCGTGTCTATATCACGCAGAGTGTAACGAGTGACAGCCGGATGTATTATGTGAAGCTGGATGGAGAGGCAGCAGCTGTGGAGCAGGTAACCGGAGGTCAGATGATTTCCTATCCTTTGATTTCCTATTCGGATGTTTATACGATTCCGGCAGATGCCCTCTACACAGAGAAGGCAAATTCAGGCAAGGAGACATCCGCGGATTTCTATTATGTGTGGAAGATCGTAGATGGAAATATCGAGAAACAATATGTGGATGCGGCAATCTGCAACAGCGCGCAGGATACATCCAAATATAAAAAAGGTGATGTAGTGGCATGTATATTTAACGGTATTTCGGAGGGAGATATACTGGCAGGACCAGTTTCAGAGGAAGAGGAGTAAAAGATGATACGGTTCGTTTTACAGAAAATTAAAAACAAAAAATGGTTAACGACCTGCCTGCTCTTAGGACTTGTCTTTCTGGTTGCAGCGGTTTCCTGTCAGCCGATGTTCAAGGCAGGATCGCTCAACAAAATGTTATTGGACAGCTTTCATAATGCAGGCGAGGAAACGGATGCATATCCTGCTGTCATTGGCAGAACAGGAGCTTATGTGGCAGAGAAACGGCAGACGGCAGAGGCTGTACTCGATGGCGTGAATGGGTATCGGCAGACATGGGAGAAATATCTTGGTTCCATACAGGCGGTAAATACACAGACGATGCTGACATTGGACGAACAGTCCACACAGGGGGCGTATGGTGGAAAGGGAAAATATCTGAAGGTGTCGTATATGCCGGGTATGCTCGCGCATATACAGGTGCTTGCCGGAGAGGATTACGATACGTATGCGGGTGAACTGTATGGCTGTATGCTGTCTGAGAGTGTGATGGATGCCTGCGGATTTACGGTCGGGGAGACACTGGAGTTCCCACTCTGGACGGATGTTGATGGGAAAACGCTGAAACTGCAGATTTGTGGTATTTTCAAAGAAGCAGACAGTACGGATACTTTCTGGTATACAGCACCAAATGCAATGGAACAGGAAATCTTCGTTAAGGAAGAGACATTTGATGCTATTGTGAAACAGTTTGCAACGGAAAAGATTAACTATTCGATGAATGTACTTCTTGATTATACAAAAATCAATCAGAAAAATGTAACGGATGTGCAATATTATATTGAACAGTTTCATAAGGAGGATCAGAGCTTTACCGATTCGTTTCTGAGTCTGCTTACGCAGTACCAGAAGGATAGGAAAACGGTGGATATCACACTCTGGGTATTGGAGCTTCCGTTGCTTGGTCTGGTGCTCGCATTTATCTATATGGTGACCGGACAGATTATCGACACGGAACAGGGCGAGATTGCCATGATGCGGAGCCGTGGTTATCGCCGTGGTCAGATTGTAGCCGTTTATGCATTGCAGGCATGTGTGCTCTGTATGGCAGCGATATTGATTGGAACGCCTCTTGGATATGGTCTGTGTAAGCTTGCTGCATCGACCACAGATTTCCTGACCTTCCACGTCGGGAATCTTTCAATGTATCATTTTACACCTGTGATGCTTGTCTATGGACTGGCAGCGTCTGCGGTTGGGATTTTGTTTATCCTGATTCCGGTTGTGATCCATTCAGGGGTGTCAATCGTACAGCAGAAGTCTGATCAGAAGATCAGCAAGAAGATGTTCTGGGAAAAATATTTTCTGGATATTGTACTGCTGGGTGTATCGCTCTATCTGCTTCATAATTTTAATCAGGAAATCGACAAGATTCGTGCACGGGCACTGCTTGGGGCGAAGATGGATCCACTTATTTTTCTGGATTCCGTGCTTTTTATCGTGGCGATGGGGCTTGTTGTGCTGCGACTGCTGCATTATCTTGTACAGCTTGTCTATCATATTGGAAGGAAACGCTGGAGTCCGGCCGTGTATGCGTCGTTTTTGCAGATCACACGAAACTTCCGCAAACAGGGCTTCATCTCAGTGTTTTTAATTCTGACTGTGGCAATGGGATTGTTCAATGCCAATGCGGCCCGTACGATTAACCAGAATTATGAGAACCGTATCCGCTACGCAGATGGCGCAGATATCCGTTTGCAGGAGATGTGGAAGATGCAGGCATTTTATGTGTCTGCCAACGATATTGATTATAATTATGTAGAACCGGATCCGGTAAAGTATGACGAACCGGTCAAACAGGGACTTTGCACGAGCATGGCGAAGGTAATCCGGACAGACAATGTATCGGTGAGCCGAGGGAAGACGAAGATTGCTAACTGCGAATTTATGGGAATCCATACAAAGGACTTCGGAGAGACGGCGTATTTGCAGGAAGAATTAAACAAAGAGGTTCATTGGTATACATACTTAAATGAACTGGCAAAACAGGAGAATGGCGTGATCCTGTCGAAGAATCTGGCGGCTGCGCTGGAGGTCAAAGTCGGTGATATTGTGGATTGCTCCAGATATGGAGATTCTGTAATGAAGAAGGAAACCGTGCGTGGAACGATCAGTGGAAAGGTTGTGGCAATCGTTGATGCATGGCCGGGATTTGTACAGTATACATATGAAGATGGAGAGGAATTGGAACATTATCTGATCGTTGCAAACTACGCGAAGACCGTTCAGAGTTTCAAGATTTCCCCATATGAGATATGGTATAAGCTGGCAGATGGCGTGGATAGCGATACAGTACGGGCAATGATCGATGCGAGTGGTGCAAAGCTGTCAGCATACACCGCATTGGATCGCGATATTGATGCAATGAAGGAGACAGCGATGATACGCATCACAAATGGTATGTTTACTTTAAGCTTTGTCATTGCGCTGATTTTGTGTATGATCGGATTTTTGATCTACTGGATTTCATCAATCCGGCAGCGGGAATTGTTGTTTGGCGTGTACCGGGCGATGGGATTAAGTGAGAAAGAAGTGAATCATATGCTGGTAAATGAACATTTCTTTTCTACACTGCCATCGATTCTGGCAGGCGGCGCCTGCGGAGGTGTAGCAACGTATCTGTTTGTGAAGCTTTTTGGCGTGATTTATCTTCCGCAGAAGCATAACCTGGGTATCTATATTTATCTTGATCAGATGGATGTGTTGAAGATTGTTGCGGTGCTTCTGGTTATGATCCTGTTGTGTATCGTGATTCTGCGGCGGCTGGTGCGAAGCCTGAATATCACGCAGGCATTGAAATTAGGAGAGGAGTAGGAATTCGCATATGAATATGATAGAAGCAAGAAATATTACACGGATGTTTCCGGTTGGCGGTGGCGAATTCTACGCCCTGAGG
>ERZ1026852.1646-NODE-1646-length-11603-cov-2.678646_pt1 | contig 11603 bp, 10 predicted proteins | sample MGYA00380156_ERZ1026852 | MGnify/ENA primary metagenome ERZ1026852 (study PRJEB33269, sample SAMEA4719792) | human gut metagenome | biome: human-associated habitat; feature: organic feature; material: feces | place: Cameroon | collected 2013-10 ...
ACGATGGGATGCGTGATGATGCGTGTATGTAATCTGGATACCTGTCCGGCAGGTATTGCAACACAGAACCCTGAGCTTCGTAAGCGTTTTGCAGGAAAGCCTGAGTATGTTGAGAACTTCATGCGTTTTATCGCAGAGGAACTTCGTGAGTATATGGCAAAGCTTGTCTGCCGTACCGTGGATGAACTTGTCGGACGTAGTGACTTCCTGAAAGTCCGTGAGGATTTATCGGAAAGAGAATCAAAATTAAATCTTGATAATATTTTAAACAACCCATTTGCTGGAACAAAGCAGAAGGTGATCTTTGATCCGAAGCAGGTATATGACTTCGAACTTGACAAGACGAAGGATATGAATGTTCTGATGAAGCAGTTGATGCCGGCTTTGGAGAAGAAACAGAAGAGAATGATCGATACTGAAGTAACCAATGTGAACCGTTCGCTTGGTACGATCTTCGGATCTGAAATTACAAAAGCATACGATGATACACTCGATGATGATACTTATATCGTTAAGTGTAACGGTGCCGGAGGACAGAGCTTTGGTGCTTTTATCCCGAAGGGACTGACACTGGAACTTGTCGGAGATTCCAATGATTACTTTGGAAAAGGTTTATCCGGTGGTAAGCTGATCGTATATCCACCAGCTGGTGTAACGTACAAGAAGGATGAGAACATCATCATCGGTAACGTTGCTTTGTATGGCGCGACAAGTGGTAAGGCATTCATCAATGGTGTCGCAGGTGAACGTTTCTGTGTCCGTAACTCCGGTGTGACAGCCGTTGTTGAGGGTGTCGGTGATCACGGATGTGAGTACATGACCGGTGGTCGTGTCGTAATCCTCGGTAGAACCGGAAAGAACTTTGCAGCCGGCATGAGCGGTGGAATCGCTTATGTACTTGATGAGGACAACGATCTGTATATGCGCACGAACAAGTCGATGGTATTTACAGAGGAAGTAACGAATAAATACGATGTCTTGGAACTCAAGGATATGATCAGTGAACATGTAACACTGACCAATTCCGAGAAGGGTAAAGAGATTCTTGATAACTTCAGTGAGTATCTGCCGAAGTTCAAGAAGGTCATTCCATATGATTATAACCGTATGCAGATGGCAATCGTTCAGATGGAAGAGAAAGGTCTGAATGCGGAGCAGGCACAGATTGAGGCTTTTTACGCCAGCACGAGAGCATAAGGAGGGAAGAATACGATGGGAAAGCCAACAGGATTTTTAGAATATGAGAGAACCGAAGCGCGTTCGGTGGAACCTAAGGAACGCATCAAGAATTTTAATGAGTTCCATGTCTTCCTTTCCAAGGAAAAGCAACGCGAGCAGGCGGCACGCTGTATGGATTGCGGTGTTCCGTTCTGTCAGTCAGGTATGACGATCGCCGGAATGACTTCCGGCTGTCCGTTGCACAATCTTGTTCCAGAGTGGAATGACTTATTATATACCGGAAACTGGCAGCAGGCATACAACAGACTGCATAAGACAAATAACTTCCCGGAGTTTACGTCACGCGTTTGTCCGGCTTTATGTGAGAAAGCCTGCACATGCGGACATTGGGGAAATCCGGTAACCGTTCGTGATAATGAGCATGGTGTTATCGAGACGGCATACAAAATGGGATACGCCGGTCCGCATATTCCGAAGGTGCATACCGGCAAGAAGGTTGCAATCATCGGATCCGGCCCTTCCGGACTGGCAGCAGCCGATCAGCTGAATCAGAGAGGACACGAGGTTACCGTATATGAGCGTGATGATCGTGTCGGTGGACTTCTGATGTACGGAATTCCGAATATGAAGCTTGAAAAGCAGATCATTGACCGCAAGATCAATGTAATGAAGGAAGAAGGCGTCAAATTCATTACAAGCTGTAACGTTGGTGTTGATGTGAAAGCTGCAGATCTTATGAAGCAGTATGACCGTGTGATCCTCTGCTGTGGTGCGAAGCATCCGAGAGATATTAAGGTTGCAGGAAGAGATGCAGAGGGCATCTACTTTGCAGTTGATTATCTTTCCCGCACGACAAAGAGTCTTCTGAATTCGAACTTCAAGGATAACAAATACATTTCTGCAAAAGGCAAAAATGTTGTGATCATTGGTGGCGGCGACACCGGAAACGACTGTGTCGGAACCGCAATCCGTCAGGGGGCGAAATCCGTTACCCAGCTTGAGATGATGCCTTGTCCACCAACTGAGCGTGCGGCAAACAATCCTTGGCCGGAGTGGCCGAAGGTTTTAAAGACTGATTACGGTCAGGAAGAAGCGATTGCCTGCTTCGGAACGGATCCTAGAATCTATCAGACAACCGTGAAAGAATTTCATAAGGATAAGAACGGAAAGCTGAATGGACTTACGATTGTAAGCCTTGAGAGCAAGGTGGATGAAGCAACCGGACGCAGAAATATGGTAGAGGTTGCCGGATCCGAGAAGAAGATTCCGGCAGAACTGGTTCTGATCGCAGCCGGATTCCTCGGAACCGAGGATTACATTGCGAAGGCTTTCGGAGTGGAACTCAATCAGAGAACGAATGTTGCTACAGAAGAGGGACATTACGCTACAAATGTAAAGAATGTCTTTACCGCAGGCGATATGCATCGTGGACAGTCACTGGTTGTGTGGGCAATCCGCGAGGGAAGAGAAGTGGCGCATGAGGTGGATGAGAGCCTGATGGGATACTCATATCTCTCCATCCAGTAAAGTTGCAAATTCGGGTTTTCCTCGCTCAGATTTGAGTTCAAGCGGACGATACCGGATATAAGGTATTTCACGAAAATTAGCAGTGGTTTGTTCCTGATCGACGGAAGTGATATTTTCTATGACGTAAGATATTGGAAGCATGACACCATCCGTGACATACATTAATTTTCAGAAAAATTGACAAGTTAACTTCGGGCACAATTTCGGATAGATAGCTACAATTTGCTACTATTACGCTATTAGCAGAGTGTATTGGAACCCCGAAGCAGTTGTCAATTTGTTCTGAAAATGAAGTATTGTCCCGAATGGTTGTATGTTGGAAAAATACGTCATAAAAATCCCGCTTCCTGTTGATTGGACAAACTACTGCTAATTTTCTTTTTTATTTACTGATCCGGTATCTACGTAATTGAAAAACAAAAATCTGATGCGCGTCAAAAATTTGCGCAGTAGTAAGAGTTTAACCCTAAAATTTTCGGCTCCATTTTCACTATCGGCAAAATATATTCGCTTTTTAATTTGAAAAAATGTGGATATATTTTGCCGATTGCTTTATAATAATTCCGAGGCAATTTTTAGGAGGCACGCATGAAGTATATAAGTGTAAAAGAAGCTGCAAAAAAGTGGGACGTGTCCGATCGAAGTGTAAGGAATTATTGTGCAGAAGGAAAAATACCGGGGGCAATATGCAGGGGTAAGGTCTGGGAGATTCCTGAAGAAGCAGATAAACCGTTAAGAAAGCAACGAACCACTAAGGCATCCAGTGATTTACTGAAGCGCCTGCAAATGGAGAAAACATCGGGGCTGCATGGAGGAATTTATCATAAAATCCAGATAGAGCTCACTTATAATTCGAATCATATGGAGGGAAGTCGTCTGACGCATGATCAGACACGCTATATTTTCGAGACTAACACGATTGGCATTACGGATGAATCGGTAAATGTGGACGATATTGTGGAAACAGCGAATCATTTTAAATGCATTGACATGGTGATTGATTCTGCGAATTATAAACCTAGCGAGTCTTTTATCAAGCAGCTTCACTATGTGTTGAAAACAGGTACTTCTGACAACAGGAAAAATTGGTTTGCGGTTGGCGATTATAAGCATCTTGCGAATGAGGTCGGGGGCAATGAGACCGTAAAACCTGCGGATGTGCCACGAGAAATGAAAAAACTGTTGGCGGAATACAATTTAGGCAAAACAAAGACATTGCGGGATATTATTGAGTTTCATTATCAATTTGAGAAGATACACCCGTTTCAGGACGGAAATGGCCGCGTGGGAAGATTGATCATGTTCAAGGAATGCCTGAGAAATGGAATAACGCCTTTTATCATCGAGGATGATATTAAGCAATTTTATTATTGTGGATTGCAACAATGGAGGAGCGAGCAGGGATATCTGATGGATACCTGCCTGACGGCACAGGATCGGTTTAAGGTTTATATGGATTATTTTGGATTGGAATATCGGGACTAAGTGCTCCTCTCCTTTTTTATGGGAAACAAATGAAGTAAGGATGAATAAAAAATGGATCTGATCAATAAATTTGGAGAACTTGTGGGTAATACATCCATGAAAGATGCAGATAAGGCGCGGAAGATGCTTCTACTTGGATATCGGCTCCAGGAAAAACGATTATGCCTTTTCCCGGATAAGAGACTGCCGAAATCCGGACGGTATGTGGCGCGGGTTGTGATGCAGAGTGTGATCGATGCACTGTCGAAGCCGGAGGCTGCGGTCCTTGTCAGCATTTTTGTGCCGGGAGAACTTTTGACAGCGGCTGGATTGACGCCGTATTCGGTGGAGGCGATGTCGTGTTTCCTGGCGGGAACGCAGTGCGAGCAGCCACTTTTGCGAAAGACGGAGGAAGAAGGATTTCCGGAGACGATGTGTTCTTATCACAGAGTGTTTCTCGGGGCTTCGCTTGCGGGGCTAGTTCCGGCGCCGAAATGTATGGTCTATACAAACCTTGCCTGTGATGGCAATATGATGACATTTCCGTATCTGAAGCAGAAACAGGAATTATCCGGGTTCTATATTGATGTTCCTTATGAGAAAAATGAAGATTCCATTCAGTATGTTGCGGAGCAACTGCGGGAACTAAAGAAATATTTAGAGGATATGACCGGAAAACCCATTACGGAGGAGGCCGTAAAGAAGGCAGTTGATAATAGTAATCAGGCTGCGGATTATTATGCGGCGCAGTTGGCGTTGCGCAGGGAACATGATCCGGTTACGACGCTGACCAATGAAGTCTATGCACTTTTCATGTGCCATCTTATGGCGGGAACGAAGGAGTCCGTCGAATACACGAGACTTCTTCTTGAGGATGTGAAACAGGCAAAGAAAGGGGAAGGACCGCATGTGCTGTGGATGCATATGATGCCTTTTTTGCAGGCTCCAGTTAAGGAATTGTTTAATTATAACGGACAGATGCACATTCGTACATGTGACTTTGTCGCAGATGGATTCCAAAGGGCACATCATGAGGATCCTTATGAGGCAATGGCAGAGAAAATGGTAAACTGCATTTATAACGGAAGTGTGACGCTAAGAATTGAGAAGGCGAAGAAGCTTGCCCGATTGACAGACGCGGACGGAAGCATACTGTTTGCACACTGGGGCTGCAAAGGCACGATCGGCGCATCCACATTGATCAAGCGGGAACTTGAGAATGATGGCATTCCGACGATGGTACTTGATGGCGACGGATGTAATCCTGCAAATACGAGCGACGGTCAGGTGTCGACCAGACTACAGGCATTCATGGAGATGCTAAAGGAGGAACAGGTCAAATGATACATTATGTCTGTAAATATACGCCGATAGAACTGTTTAAAGGTTTTGGCGAGGAATGTGCTGTCCTCGAAGAGATGCCGGAAAATTTTGATGTATCAGATCGTGTTGCACATGCGAATCTGTGTGGATTCGGCAAGTCTGTGATTCAGGCTGTGCTGGAGGAAAAAGTAGAGAATCTTGTGCTGGTGAACTGTTGTGATTCCATGCGGCGTGTGTATGACATTGTAAAAAGCACGAAGAAATGCAAGTTTCTCTATATGCTTGATCTCCCGCATGAAGATCATGAATGCGAAAAAGTTAAATTTGCACATAATATTCTGGAACTAAAACAAGAATATGAGAACTATACTGGAAAACGATTTGATAAGATGCTATTCCTTAAAGCGTTTGCCGAGAGAGAAGTGCAGACGAAACCTTATATCGGTCTCATGGGTGTGCGGGTAAGCAGCGTGTTGGAAGAGATGATCCGAAGAGATATCAAGATGCGCGTAGAAAATCTGACCTGCATTGGCGGGCGAAGAATTGTAGCACTTCCGGAGGAATGGGAAGATATCGAAGAGGAGCAGATGTTTCTTGCGTACGCGGAGGCTTTGCTTGGGCAGATGCCTTGTTTTCGGATGAACAATAATACGAGAAGAAATCAGCTTTTCCTGGATCCGAATCTGAAGGGGATCATCTATCATTCCATCAAATTCTGTGATTATTATGGTTTTGAATATGCGAGTATCAAGCGGGATGTAAAAGTACCACTTCTGAAAATAGAGACGGATTTTACCAGCCAGAGTGCGGGACAATTATCGACGCGAATTCAGGCATTCGCTGAGACAACCGAAGGTGCGGACGTTGCAGATCCGGGCAAAAAAATCGGTGAGGAGGCAAAAGAGAGGATGGCATCAGGCATCTATTATGTGGCAGGAATTGACAGCGGATCTACGAGCACGGACGTTGTAATCCTTGATCAAAATGGGAAAATTAAATCTACAATGATTATTCCGACTGGCGGTGGAGCTATGCTTAGTGCAGAGAAAAGTCTGGATCAGGCAGTGGAGAAAGCTGGAATCAGAAAAGAAGATATTGTGAGAATTGTGACGACCGGATATGGACGAGCATACATTGACAGTGGTGATGATAGTGTTACCGAGATTACCTGTCATGCGAAAGGCGCACATTATCTAAACCCGAATGTCCGCACGGTAATTGATATTGGTGGACAGGATATTAAAGCAATCCGTATCGATGAAAATGGAGCGGTCAAAAACTTTCTTATGAACGATAAATGTGCGGCAGGAACTGGAAGATTTCTCGAAATGATGGCAAGAACGCTCGGATTATCGCTGGAAGAGATGAGCGTGAAAGGTTTGGATTGGAAAGAAAATATTGTGATCTCCAGCATGTGTACGGTGTTTGCGGAGTCAGAAGTGGTGTCTTTGGTCGCACAGAATAAGGATGTGCCGGATATTATACATGGACTTAATGTATCTGTGGCTTCGAAGGTCGGAGCACTTGCCGCGCGACTGGGACAGGAAGATTCCGGAGAATACATGATGACCGGTGGAGTGGCAAAGAATCCGGGGATTGTGCATGCGTTGAAAGAAAAACTTAAAGCGAAATTATATATATGCGATGAGGCACAGATCTGTGGCGCGTTAGGAGCGGCTCTTTTTGCGTACGAGAAGTGTCAAAGTGAATAAGGCTTAGAAAGAAAGTTATGATAGCGACCGAAAAGTTAAATGCCATCATGTACAATACCGGAATGTTTTATCCGTTATAATACGTGCAAAAATCAATCCAAGCGGTAATGCCAGGATAATGAGTAACGCAGAGGCAAGCCAGGATGCGGCAGCTGTTAACGCCATAATTCCAAGGTTGTAAAATCCCTTATACAAATAGAGACCGGGAACCATGATCACGATGGAAGGTACCGTGAGGGAGATTCTTGGATATCCGGCGACACCTTTTAAGGTGGATGCGAGGATACCTGCGATAAATGCTCCGATGAATGCGGCAGTGGCCGGTGGCAGCGTGAGCTGATCAATCAGTTCAAGACGAAGTGTGTTTGATACGGCACCAATCAGACCGGCAGCGGTGGCCAGCTGGATCGGACTGTTGAACATAATAGAGAAGCCGAATACACCGCAGAAACTGAAAATCAATCGCAGCAGAATCCATTGCCACAACACAAGTTTCAGGGGCAGGAATGCGATTGGTTTTAATCCGAGCAGCATGGCAAGAATCCATGCGGTCATTGTCGCAACGGTTACAATAATCAGTGCATAGGTAAGCCGTTCGGTTCCAGAACGCATATCTAACTTGGCAAGATCAATTCCACTTGTAATAAACGGAAATCCCGGTATGATGAACAGCATGGAACAGATGTAACCGGCTTCATGTTGCAGGTTGACTGCGAAAATGAGTTCCAGTAATTTGAGCAGACCTGTGTAAGTCAGGCAGGCAGCAGAAACGGAAGTCATAATGCACAGGAACAAAGTAAAATGATGCTTTGATAATTTACATCTTATATAATTTCCGATGCCGGCACCGGCAAAGGCACAAAGCATTTCTACAAGACCGCCACCAAGCAGAAAAGTGAAGGCACCGCAGGCCAGCGCTGCCGCGATAGCAAGCTTTGGTGGTGTGTACAGACCGTGAATTTCCTCAATTTTATCTAATGCAGAATGAATTTTTTCACAACTTTGCGTAATCTCGCGTTCTGAGAAATGTAATACGAACTTCTCCAGGCGATTTAACTGGGAAGTATTTACTCCGGTATTGGTCAGACACAAAGACTGGCTGAAACTGTCTTCGCCATCAAAGCAGGTGTAATTGATCGACATAAGCCCGATATCGACGGTACATGTAATGTGCATCAGTTCTGAGAGTTCATTCATCGAACTTCTTACACGCCAGGCTCCGGTTCCACATGCGAGCATCATAATGCCTACGCGCCCGATAATGGACGCTTTGGCAGAGAGAGGAGCTTTGGTGATCGGGATGTTATCATTCTTATCGGCATATTCGTGCCAGAGAATATCCATATGATTTTTTTTGATCTGAAGAGGTTGCTTTTCCATATGCATGCGGCACCTCTTATCACAGATCCAGGCTGTCAGTTCCGGCAACTTTGATCATTTCTTCGCGACAGGAGAGAACCAGTCCGTCGATTACCGACAGATGGTGTAGCATCTGGCTTTCAAATTGATGGATCGGAAGAAGTACTCCGAGTTCATCGAAAGATTTTCCGGATCGACATCCGGTTTCCTGTCCATAATAGACGATTGCAGAAAAGGCTTCTTTCTGGATTTGCTGAAAGGTAGACCAAATGACATCGTATGCCTGCGCCTCAGTTAAATTCAGTTTTTTTGTATCTGGTAATGCATAGAGAACCAGAATGCCCCGTTCTTTGTTTTCTTTCTTTTCACAGATATTCATGTCATGGGTGTAATAGCGAACCAGATCATAGCCATCTGCAAGATAGAGTTTGGAGCGCGGAGCAGCAGAATGAGCCTGATAGATTTCCTGAAATTTCTTATATTCATGCTTAGGAACAAGTTCCGTTCGTCCTTCCGCAAGTTCACCATCGGCATCGGTAAGAAGTACGGGATTATTGCCGGCTTTACCATGAAAACGCTTAGGAATCAGGTAGCATTCTTTCAGCAGATCAAACATACTGCGATTGCAGATCTCCAATAACAGGGCACTTACATCGCCGTTTTTGTATGCATTTAAGAGAACTTCCGCAAAGTGCTGCGGATCATTATCGATGTAACGGTTTTCTTCACTCATATGTCCGTAAAAGGTTTCGAGAAGTCTTTCGCAGGATTCTCTGGATGAAAGGATTCTTGAAAAAATTTTTTCTACTTCTTTTTCACGCGGTAATACTAATGACATAAGAACATCTCCTTGTTGTTTTTCTTTTCTAAAGGGATTATAATTTTATGTCAGAAATAAGTAAAAGGTATCATTGATATAATAAAAATAATAATTTGACATATCAGGAGGACGGGGATGAACGTTAATCTTGAATATTATAAAATCTTCTACTATGTTGCAAAATACGGTAATTTCACAAAGGCGGCACATGCTCTCAATAATAGTCAGCCGAATATTACACGTGCCATGAATTCGTTGGAACATGAAGTGAACTGCATGCTTTTTGTGCGTACAAATCGTGGAGTACATCTGACACCGGAGGGCGAGCGTCTGTATGAAAGAGTTTCCGCTGCAATGAAACAGTTTCAATTGGCGGAGGAAGAATTATCCGACAGTGCGGCTTTAGAACATGGAAGCATTGCAATCGGTGTGAGTGAGACGGCGCTCAATGTCTATCTGTTGGATCGTCTTCGGAGATTTCATATGTCTTATCCAGGGGTGCGGTTGAAGATTTATAATCATTCAACACCGCAAGCAATCCATTCCGTGCGCAACGGAGAAATTGATTTTGCTGTAGTGACAACACCGACGAATCTGGAGGCACCGTTGAAAGAAATTCATTTGCAGGAATTTAAAGAGATATTAGTCGGTGGAAAAACTTTTGCGGGATTAGCAGAAGCACCTTTGTCAGTGGAAGAGGTGAAGAAATATCCGTTCATTTGTCTGGAAATGGGGACGGCAACATATCGCTTTTATTACGAATGGATGCTGACATATGGAATCGAACTTGTTCCAGACATTGAAGCGGCAACGACCGATCAGATTCTGCCATTGGTCAAAAGCGAACTTGGACTGGCATTCCTGCCAGAGACGATGGCAAGTGAAGCGATACAAAAAGGCGAAATTGTGTCGTTTCCGCTACGTGATCAAGTGCCGGAACGATATGTCTGTATGATATACGATTCCAAACGCATTATGAGTACAGCTGCACAGAAATTGAAAAAGATATTGCTGGAGGAATTATCGGCAAAATAAAACCGTATATAAGATATGCAGGAATATCGGGAGGTGATGATGGTGAAGCTCAAAGTTGAGCAGATTGGCAAGGATATATATTGGAATGGAGGCTTTTTTTTCATCTTAGTATGTCATAAATGCATCTTAGTAATGCTCATATAGACATATAGAGAAATATACGATAAAACAAAAACAGATAAATCTTTATCTATGTTGTTACTTCTTCTGTTAAAAATGGTAGAGGAGATTGAGGAAAAAGGAGAACATATCTGGATGGACGATGTGATTAAGAGATATTTATGGTACGGAAGTGCAGCTTTGCGATTGGTGCTGGAGTACATAAAAACAAAGCCATTTGGTGATTCCAACAGAGTAACACTTACATGTAATAAAAATAATCAAGTGGCATTAGAACTTTATCATAAAGTGGGATTTGTGGAAACCGGTGAGGAAGATGATGAGGAGATAGAACTTTCACAGAGACTATATCAATATGTTACATTAAGAGAAATGCCGGCAGTCAAGGAACAGGCGGCAGAATGGTTTCACCGCAAATGGGGAGTATCAAAAGAGGCGTACATGGAATGCATGAATGCATACCTCAAAAAAGAGACAGGGTATGGCTGGTATTTATGCCTTGATGGAGAAAGAATCATCGGAGGCTTGGGGGTTATTGAAAATGATTTTCATGACAGGAAAGACCTTGCTCCAAATGTTTGCGCTGTATATACGGAAGAAGCGTATCGTGGCAAGGGAATAGCAGGAAAATTATTGAATATGGTAGTGGAAGATATGAAGGAAAAAGGTGTCTCACCACTTTATTTAATAACGGATCACACCTGCTTTTATGAACGATATGGCTGGGAGTTTCTTTGCATGGTGCAAGGAGATGGGGAAGAAGAGATGACACGAATGTATACAACTGTTAAATCATGCTAAAGAGGGTAAATCCACACTAAGATTAAGCGTTTATCAGAAGAATAAGAAGGCTATTCAATTTTATCTGCGAGAAGAATTTGTCATTCAATCCGAAAACACAGATAACAATACAGACGAAAAAGAATTCGTAATGGTATGGAATCGTTAAATTCCAGTTGTAGAATCATATAAATAAGAATTTAAGGAGAAATTATGGCTTCAAACAAGGAATACTTAGAGTATATTTTAGGACAGTTATCTGAATTGGAAGAAGTATGCACCTC
>ERZ1026852.1648-NODE-1648-length-11597-cov-33.226131_pt1 | contig 11597 bp, 8 predicted proteins | sample MGYA00380156_ERZ1026852 | MGnify/ENA primary metagenome ERZ1026852 (study PRJEB33269, sample SAMEA4719792) | human gut metagenome | biome: human-associated habitat; feature: organic feature; material: feces | place: Cameroon | collected 2013-10 ...
GACATTCAGAACCACAATCTGACGCTCTAACCAACTGAACTACGTCCACCATTTTCTTGTAAGCGGGTGCAAAGGTACGAAAAAAAAATGATTCCACCAAATTTTTTCGTACCTTTTTTCTATTTTTTTATTTAGCAGGGCCATTTGGCACTACTGGAGCTGCCTTTTGAGCATCTGCACCTGCTGCAGGAGCCGCTTTCTGAGCACCTGCTGCTGCATCCTTGCTAGCACCTGGCATGGCAGGAAGAGCAGTCTGCTCCTGAGTTGCACCCTCCATAACGCTATTTTCGCCTGTTGCCTGCGGAGCAACGTATGCGCAAGCAACGCTGATTACTACCATAAGAGCTGCGAGACCCCATGTAATCTTTTCTACGATGTCGGTAGTCTTGCGTACACCCATGATGGAATTGGTTGAAGAGAAGTTAGATGCCAATCCACCTCCCTTTGACTCCTGGATCAACACGATGAGAACCATCAGGATTGAAACCAGGACGATTAATACTACAAATAATGTGTAAGCCATTTTTTAATTTTAAAACTAGTTTTATTATTATTATTTTATTTATTTACTTTTTATCCCTTTGCAGAGCATATTATTTCTTAGCATTCAGTATCAGCTTCTCCAGGAACCTGAGTTGATCTACATAATAGGCACTCTTTTGTGGGTGCTGCTTATGCAGGCGATCGATAATCTGATAGGCTCTCTCATACTTTCCCTGCTTGATGTAGATTCTAGCAAGGGTTTCTGTAAAGATTCCGCCATTATCGCTAGACTCATTATGAGGAGCTGTTTCTGCAGGCTCTGTGTCTGCTGATGATTTTGGTTCAGATTCCTCTGTGCCGTTAATCTTTTCCAGATTAAAACCACCTTCTTCAATGAAGTCATCGATGAGACTGATTGTACGGGATGGTTGTTCCATCTTCTGTTCTGTCTCAGTCTCCATCAGATATGATACGTAATCTACTGCTGCATCTGCTGGTGTAGGTTTGCGTTTCTCTTTCTTCTTCTCGTTTTCCTCAGCATCGGTAGGGATGGAGTCGAGGAAGTGGTCGATGAGGCTGCTGGTGCGATCTTCTTTCTTCTTGGCATCAAGAATGCCCATACCTTGTGGCTTATTCTGGGTACGCTTGAGCTGATAGTGAGCTGCCTCTATCATCTGGAAGATGACTTTGCGGTCGGAGATATAGATGGCTGCTCGGCGAAGTTCTTCATCGAAGCTGGGGTCGTGGAGCAGGTATAGGTTTTTCAACATCAGCAGGCGAGCCGTCTGATAGTACGGATAAAGAGCCAAGAGCGCACGTAGGTCGTAGAGCGTCTCTCGGTCCATTTCCTCAGGATGTTGTATTAATCTATTTAATTCCACGATGTTTTGCTTTTTTCTTTGAACATTGAATTTTTTACCAGTTAGCTACAGTTGCATTGAATATCTGGTCAACCAAATCCTTTACCATCTGGGTAACCAGCTCTTCCTGCACTGATGCCAGGCTCTGAGTGGTATCGTAGGTCTTGGCGGAGGTAAACTGTCGCTCGAAGTCCTCGTTGTGGTTTTTGGTATTGGTGAAGCGGACGTTCACTGTAATGCTCAATTCGGTCTGTGCAGAATATCCCTCTGCACTCACCGACTTGTTACGCTGTGAGTATTGGGTGATTTCTCCCTCAATCTTCAAATCTCCGTTTCGGGAAACCTGGCGCAGCTGAGTGTTGCTGGCAAACTTGTCTTTCAGCTCATTGTTGAACATCGGACCCATTGGTCCCCAAACATACGAGCTTCGGATAGGGAAGTCAGCCAACTGGATGGTCTTGGTCTTGGTGTAGTCAATGCTGGCTCCGTTAAACTTGTAGCTTACGGAGCAGGCAGCAGTAGTTCCCATTACCAATATGACGCCTATTATATATAGGTACGCGCGTAAGTGCTTCATATTTTTATTCTTTATTATTGTCTTTCCCAGCAATGAGTCATTAATCATTTCCGAGTCCGTATTTCTTGATTCTTCGATAGAGGGTGCGGTCGGAGATTCCCAATTCGTCGGCTGCTTTTTTTCTGTTGCCATTGTTTCTCTCCAATGCTTTTTCTATCATCTGTCTGCCCAATTTGCTGAGGTTAAGCGATTCGTTCTCGCTCAACTCTTCGTTGTCGAAATCCTTGATTTCCTCTGCTTCTACTTCCTGAGCTTCTGGTCGGGAATGTATCAGGTCTGAATGAGTGTTCAGCATATCCGAGTGCGACTGTATGATATCCGACGTACGAGATGGTGTCACATCTATTGGATAGTTTGCGGGTATGATGCTATTGTCTATCGGTTGTGATTGAGAGAACCCTTGGGCACCGTTCAGTCCGCGTGCTTCATCAAGTTGTTTTCTCAACGAGTTCATTTCGCGTCTCAAGTCGCTTACGTTTCCTCTCAATTCGTACAGAATCTTATAGAGAATTTCTCGTTCGCTTTCATAACTGTGCTGCCCTACGCTCTGTTGAGGAATCGGGGCCAGCTGTGTACTCTCCTCATCTTTTGGGATGAATTGGAGAAGTGCATCCAGTCCGATTTCTCTTTCTTTTGAGAGTACCGACATCTGCTCTGTGATATTCTTGAGCTGTCTTACGTTTCCTGGCCACTTGTATTTCAACATTAGTTGCTTGGCATCTTCCGAAAGCGAGATTTTCGGCAAGTGGTATTTCTCAGCCATTTGCATGGCAAAGAGACGGAAGAGCAAGAGTATGTCACCGCCACGTTCGCGCAAAGGAGGCATTTGGATAGGAATCGTATTGAGACGATAGTAGAGATCCTCACGGAATCTTCCTTCGCTCACGGCCTTGCGCATATTCACATTAGTGGCAGCTACGATACGAACATTGGTCTTTCGGATTTCTGTACCTCCTACTCGGATATATTCACCAGTTTCCAGCACACGAAGCAGTCGGGCTTGGGTCTGGATAGGGAGTTCTCCTACCTCATCGAGGAAGATGGTTCCCTTGTTGGCTATTCCGAAGTAACCTTCGCTTTCACCGATGGCTCCAGTGAAGGAACCCTTTTCGTGTCCGAAGAGTTCGCTGTCAATGGTTCCCTCTGGGATGCTGCCGCAGTTGATGGCGAAGTATTTCTCTCTTCTTCGTGGAGAATTGTCGTGGATGACTCTTGGAATGATTTCCTTACCCACTCCGCTTTCTCCAATGATGAGCACGGAAAGGTCTGTCGGTGCCACCTGTAAGGCAACATCGAGAGCATGATTCAATCCGTCGCTATTTCCGACGATATTGTATCGTTGTTTTATCTTTTGAAGTTCGGAATTATCCATTTAGCTGCCAAAATTACATATTTTTTTTGAATTATCTGCTTTTTTCGTCCAAAAATAGGTTATGAAGAGCAGAAAATAGGGGATTTTTAACTTTTTCACCTGTCTTTCTGCTCTTTTTCCTTAATTTCTAGTCACGTATCAGGCTGATATTGCTGCCGGAAACATACAAGTTCCAGCAGCTAATTTCGCCTTGTTTTTTACTCTTTTGAAGCTGGCTTCTGACCAGCCTGAACTGCAGAGAGAACAGCAGAGAGTGCTGCAGCAGCCTGTGCAGCCTTCTGCTTGTTAGGCTGTTGAGCTTTCTGGTTGTTGTTTTGCTGCTCGTTGTTTCTTGGAGCATTGTTCTGTACCTCCTTCTGCTCATTGTTTCTTGGAGCATTGTTCTGTGCTTCCTTCTGCTCATTGTTTTTTGGAGTATTGTTCTGCACCTCCTTCTGCTCGTTACCCTTTGGTGCTCCTTGTTTTCCGTTCTTGGAAGGGAATGGAGATGGAGCATGCTTCTTAGGGATAGAGAAGCGAACCTTTTCACTTTCGTCTCGCTTCTCGTGATAGAGTTTTGGCAGCGGGTTTGTACCCACCTCGTCGCTTGTTTCGCGATGGCGGAAAGCATCGAGAGCCGTGAAGATAGCATGGCGGAATGATGTTGGGTCTGCCTCGTTGCAGCCTGCCATGAAGTAGCAAGGAGTTGTGTTGGCTGCGGTATGGATAAGTGGCAAGCCTGCAGTGTAGAGCACGCCATCCTCGTTGTAGAGAGCATGGAATGGCACGGTAGCCTGATCGTAGTACATTGCCATGATTCCATCGAATTCGCTGAAGTAACCGCTGCCGAAGAATTCGTCTGCAGGGTAAGGACCAAACGCCTGGATTCCCTTGTCTGCAAGGTGATCGATAGCCGGGATGATGATTTCGCGTTCCTCTTTGCCGCAACTCTGTTCCTCGTTGATGCTAGGATTCAGGGCGAGTACGGCGATACGTGGATTGGTGATGAGGAAGTCGCGCTTCAATGTCTGCCAGAGCAATGTTGTCTTGCTCACGATACTTTCCTGACTGATTGCACCAGCTACTTGAGCCAAAGGTGTCTTTTCTGTGATAGCTGCGATACGGAGGTCGTCTCCGATGAGGATGCTCAGGGAACTGTTGCGGTCGCCGATGCATGTTTCGATGTACTCCTTGTGTCCCTTGAAGGTATATCCTTCTATTTTGACGTTCTGACTGCTTACTGGTGCTGTAATCAAGACATCGTAGAGATTGTTGCGATAGTCGGTCATAGCACGGTCGAGTGCTTTGATGGCTGCAGCTCCTGATTCATCAGTAGGAAGTCCCATATCTACCTTAACCTCTTCATCTACGGCTGCGAGGAGGTTGATACGTCCATCTTCTGCATCTTCTGCTTTCTGGATGATAGAGAACTGGGCTGGCAGATTCATCGCCTTGCGATAATAAGCTGCCACTTTAGGTGAACCATAGATGATTGGGGTGCAAAACTCCAACATCTCTGGCTCACTGAATGCCTTAAAAATGAGTTCATATCCGATACCATTGGTATCTCCGTGGGTGATAGCCACCCTGATTTTCTTGTTGTCCATTAATACTTATTTTATAGTAGAAATCGCAGCTTCGAGCTGCTTGATTAATATTTTCTTTTTCATTTCGGGAGCATAGACGAAGCCGATGATGTAGAGGTCGTAGCCTTGCTGAATTTCTGCTTGGCTTGTTGACTTATGAATGCGATGCATGACATAAGGTCCTCCCATGGCATCCCCCTTCATCTCCCAGAGCCCTCTTTCTGAAAGAACTGGAATCTCCATATACATGCTGTCGGTTTCGCCGAGCATGTTGGTTCGAAGAATGCTGTCTATCTGAGCTTTATCATCTGCAGGAACTGCATTTGAATTCTTCATTCTTCGTTCTTCACTCTTCACTTTAAACACGAGTAGGTTTTGCATTCCCGTACTTACATTATTCGAGATCCAGATGAAGTCTTTTGCTTTTTTGCTGGCGTTCATCGAGACCGGAATCTTCATGTCAATTCCAAACATCTTCTTGATTTCGTCCTGCATCTCCTTGTTTTGTTTGCTGGGGTTGCAGGAGATGATATCTGCCAGGTGTTTCAACTCTACCTCATTCACGATTTGGCGGAGTCTTTCGCCATTGAGCTTTTCCTGCAACTGCTGTGCCGAGCGGGCTGTAATGCGGATGATATTCTGCGGTGCAGCATTTTCGTCGTGGCTCAGCCTGACGGAGAAATCCCGCTCTCCGATATTCACGACGATTCGGGTTCTGACGAGCAGATAGTTTCCCCGGGTCTTTCCCTTTTTCACCTGAATCAGTCGGCAGAGTGGTTCGGGTTGGGGCAGTCCTGTCACATCCTCCGTCAGCATCTTGGTTACGATGCTGTCGGTATCACCCTCGAGTACCACCTCGTAAGGTTGTCCCGTGCTGGCTGGCTTTTTCCTGTTCTTACCTGTTATATCGCAACTTGTCAGGAGAACGAATATAAGATAGAACGGGAAAAGGAACGTTATCGTTTTTCTCACCATTATGTTATTCTCTCTACATCTCCTCTTTCTGCTTCTCATCCTCATGATGTCGGATTTCTCCGATCTTTTTCGAGGTGCTGAGCAGACCGCAGGCTGCATAGATGTCCTGGCCGCGGCTGGCACGGATAGTGGTGAAAACACCATGGGAAGTGAGGTAATCACGGAACTGCTCCATCTTCTCATCGTTCACACCCTGCAATGGGATGTCGGGAATCTGATGGAAGCGGATGAGATTGAAACGGCAATCAAGCCCCTTCACCAGTTTGATGATGGCCTTGGCATGCTGCATACTGTCGTTCACTCCCTTGAATACGATGTACTCGAAACTCAGGCGGCGCTGATGAGAGAAATCGTAGTTCTTCAGAAGCTCTACCACCTGTTCTATACTCATTCCGCGTTCAGCAGGCATCAGTTCTGCACGTTCTGATGGTATCGGGTCGTGCATCGAAATTGCCACATGGCATTCGCTCTCTTCCAGGAATCGCTTCAGCTTATTCTTCACGCCCACAGAACTTACAGTGATTCGTTTCGGACTCCACGCCCAACCGTAATCGGCGGTGAGAATTTCTGTGGCACGAAGCACATTGTCGAGATTGTCCATCGGCTCTCCCTGTCCCATAAACACGATGTTGGTGAGCTTATCTACCTCTGGCAGCGAGTAAATCTGGTTCAGAATGTCGCCGGCAGGTAAGCTACCCTCGAATCCCTGCTTTCCTGTCTGGCAGAAGAGGCAGTTCATTTTGCAGCCCACCTGTGATGAAACGCAGAGGGTGGCACGGTCTTTATCCGGGATATAGACCGTTTCTACGAATTTGCCGCTTCGGGTAGGGAAGAGGTACTTGATGGTACCATCCACAGAGTATTGTGCGTCAGAGAATTCTGCGCATCCTATTTCGTATTCGGCAGCGAGCTTGGCACGGTTGGCTTTCGAGATGTTGGTCATCTCATCAATGCTCTTTACGTGCTGCTCATAGAGCCACTTCGCCATCTGTCCGCCGGTGAAGGCAGGCATGCCGAGATCCTTAGCCACCTGCTTCAATTCAGCAAGTGTAAGACCTAAAAGATATTTTTTTTCATTATTCATACTGCAAAGATACGCTTTTTTGCTGAAAAATTCGTATCTTTGCCACATATTTTAATATAATAAGCTAAAATAAGGTGAAAATGAGAGAAAAAATAGATCTTTTCTTGCCTTGTGACGACCTACAGGAAGCTAGATTTACGACCATAGATCTTCACGAAGACAAAACAGTACAGCATATCAACCTCCTGGTGAGCGCTGACTTCGCAGCCCAGCATCCGGTGCCGGAAGGTTGCACCTTCATTGCCGTTGACCGCCTTGAGAGTTCTAACACTGTAGAGAGCATCGCTGAGAACACCGATGCAGACTATGTGTTGATCTGTACCAAAAATACAGATATCCAATGGGGCAATCTCGCATTGGAGCGTTTTCTCCGTGTGGCTGATGACACGGGAGCTGTGATGGTTTACTCCGACCATTATACGAAGGTGTTGGATGAGGAGGAAACAGCCAAGTTCCAGGCTTCATTGGGTGAAGATGCTTCTGAGCAGGAGAAATCACTGAGAGTTTCTAAGTTGGAAAAGCATCCGGTAATCGATTATCAGCAGGGTTCACTCCGTGATGATTTCGATTTTGGAAGCCTCTGGCTCATCAAGGCACAGGCTCTCCGTGATTATGTAGCTCAGCGCGATCGTCAGGAATACCTTTATGCAGGTCTCTACGACCTGAGACTTTATCTGAGTCGAGTAGGAGAAATCTTCCATATCAATGAGTATCTCTATACCGAGACTGAGAGAGACAATCGCAAGAGCGGTGAGAAGCAGTTTGACTATGTGAATCCTCGTAACAGGGAGGTGCAGATAGAAATGGAAAAGGCTTGTACCCAGCATCTTGGCAAAGTGGGTGCCCTGATTGATACCTGTTACTATCGTCAGCCGAATTTTGATGAGCAGGACTTTGAATATGAGGCATCTGTCATCATCCCAGTTTTCAATAGAGAGAAGACCATCGCAGACGCTGTGCTTAGTGCAATGAGCCAGAAGACCAATTTCAAGTTCAATGTCATCGTCGTAGATAATCATTCTACCGATCGTACCGGTGAAATCGTGCAGAAAATAGCTGATAGTCCACGTCTCTTCCTGCTCCAACCTGCAAGCAAAGACCTTGGAATAGGTGGATGCTGGAATCTGGCCATCTCTAGCGAGTTTTGCGGAAAGTTTGCCGTTCAGCTCGATAGCGATGACCTCTATTCTTCTACCGATACACTGCAGAAGATAGTAGATGCTTTCCATCAGCAGAAGGCTGCGATGATTGTGGGTTCTTATCGTATGTGCAACTTCGATCTGCAGACCCTTCCTCCTGGACTTATAGACCATAAGGAGTGGACCGAGGAGAATGGCTGCAACAATGCCTTGCGCATCAATGGATTAGGCGCTCCTCGTGCTTTCTTTACCCCGTTGGCTAGACAGATACCGTTTCCTAATACCAGCTATGGCGAGGACTATGCGATGGGCTTGGCTTTCTCTCGCCGCTACCGCATCGGCAGAATCTATGAGGAACTCTACCTCTGTCGTCGCTGGGGAGGAAACTCTGATGCTGCCCTTAGTATAGAAAAGGTGAACGCCAATAATCTTTATAAAGACCGTTTGCGCACCATGGAGTTGAAGGCACGTCAGCAGATGCTGTTGGGAAAGGCTGATATCATGGAAGATAGCAGTATTTCCCGATTCTTCAATCGACAGTTGGAGCAATGGGAGGAGGCTCGACATCGTTATCGCGACCTCAAGCACGTAGAGACCAGGACACTCTCTGAGTTTGTGAAGTTGCAGTGGAATCCGGCTCGTATGGTTAGCACGGGAGCCAAAATCGACAAGAAGGCATTGAGCGAGCGCCCTTGCTTCCTCTGTGCTGCCAATCGTCCGGAAGAACAGATGGTGCAGCAGATAGACGATAAGTTCCAGCTGTTGGTGAATCCGTTCCCTATCTTGCCAATCCATTTCACGATCCCGGCACGCAAACACCAGTATCAGCTCATTTATAAGAACTATGGTGAGATGCATAGATTCCTGAGTCTGCACAGCGACTTGATGGTATTCTATAATGGTCCGAAGTGTGGAGCTTCTGCTCCAGACCACCTGCATTTCCAGGCTGGTTCTAGTGGACTTCTTCCTTTGCAGGCAAACTGGCAGCGTCTTTCCCGCAATCTTACCGATATCATCTCGCTGAATGATGATGGGAAGATTGCATTGGTTCGCGATTTCATCGTGCCAGCCTTTGTTATCATCTCGAAGAGCGAAGAGAGTGATGAAACCCTCTTCCGCCGACTTTACAAGGCTTTGCCTCATCGTGGCGACGAGAAAGAGCCAATGATGAACATCGTTGCCTGGCGTAAGGGTGAAGAATTCATCACTGTGGTTATCCCAAGAGAGAAACATCGACCTGATGCATACTTTGCTGAAGGGGATGCACAGGTGATGGTTTCGCCGGGAGCACTCGATATGAGCGGACTCATCATTACTCCTCGTGAGGAAGATTTCCGTAAACTCACCGATGAAAAGGCTACTGCTATCTTGCAGGAATGCGGCATCAGTCCAGAGAAGGTAGAGACTATCGTTAACAAGCTGAAGGCGGCAAAGGAAGCTAAGGCTGCTGTCGGAGCTTCTGCCTTATATAATAATGGTAAGGAGCCGGAAGTAACTGTTGGAATCGTGAGTGCGCAGAAGGTTCATTTCATACTCAACAAACCTTATCTTGCCAAGGGAGAAATCGTGATCGGTGAGCAGGAGGTGGAATTCTCTGAAGGTGGCGTGCTTTGGAACGGAAATCAGTATAGTTCACTGACTTTTCATCCGCAGAGCTCGAATGCCTCTTTCTCCTTGAGTGATGTAACCATCGGTGTAAACTTCCATTGGGAACGCAAGGAAACCCAGACTTTCCTGGGTACGCTGAGATTCCTGGTAGAATCTGATAAGATTTTAGCCATTAATGAGCTGCCTGTAGAGAAATATCTGGAGAGTGTCATCAGTAGTGAGATGAGTGCCACATCCAGTCTCGAACTCCTGAAGGCGCACGCCGTGATTTCCCGTTCTTGGCTTTTGGCTCAGATGCAGCATCGCAGAGAAGTGGCGGAGAGTGGCAACAATTTCTTCTCTTTCGTGAAGAAGGAGGATATGCTCATCCGTTGGTACGATCGCGAAGATCATACTCTTTTCGATGTTTGTGCCGATGACCACTGTCAGCGTTATCAGGGAATTACGAAGGAAACCTCACCACATGTGGCAGAGGCAGTAAGACTCACCAGAGGACAGGTTCTGCTGGATGGTGATGAGATTTGTGATGCCAGATTCTCGAAGTGTTGTGGCGGTATTACCGAAGAGTTCCAGTATTGCTGGGAGAATACGCCGAAGAATTATCTCACAGCCGTAAGGGATATTGCCTTGGGTGTAGAGGATGCAAAGGTTATGCCTGATCTTACCAGCGAGGAAGAGGCTGAGAAGTGGATTCGCTCGAACCCACCTGCTTTCTGCAATACGACAGACAAGAAGATTCTTTCGCAGGTATTGAATGACTATGACCAGGAGACTGCCGATTTCTATCGCTGGAAGGTAACGCTCACTCAGGAGAAACTCCAGCAGCTTATCGCTGACAAACTGAAGATGGATTTTGGTGCCATCCTCGACCTGAAGGCCGTGGAGCGAGGTAAGAGTGGAAGAATCAGCAAACTCCAGATTATCGGTACCGAGAAGACCTTCACCATCGGTAAGGAACTCGAAATCCGACGTGCACTCAGCGATTCTCATCTTTTAAGTTCTGCTTTTGTGGTAGATAAACAGGATGAAGATGAGCAGGGAGTACCTCAGCGTTTCGAACTCATCGGTGCAGGATGGGGCCATGGAGTAGGTCTCTGTCAGATTGGTGCTGCTGTGATGGGAGAGGAAGGTTATCTGTATGATGCCATCCTCCTGCACTATTATCAGGGTGCTGAAATCAAGAAACTCTATAAATAGTGATGTAAAATGGTAACAAAGAAAAATAGTCGGAATCCATGGGCTTGGATTCCGACACTCTACTTTGCGGAAGGACTGCCTAACGTTATCGTGACAGCCCTCTCTGTGGTTATGTATATGCAGTTGGGCTTGACCGATGCTGAGGTGGGTCTCTATACCGGATGGCTCGCCCTGCCTTGGGTTATCAAACCCTTGTGGAGTCCATTCATTGACCTGCTGAAGACCAAGCGCTGGTGGGTATTGACGATGCAGGCGCTCATCGGAGCAGCTCTTGCCGGAATCGCCTTTTCGCTGCCTACTGCCTTCTGGTTCCAGGCAACGATGTGTTTCTTCTTCCTCATCGCCTTCTGTAGTGCCACCCACGATATTTCGGCGGATGGTTTCTATATGATAGAGTTGGATGAGCATACGCAGACCAAGTTTGTGGGTTTGAGAAATACCTTCTATCGCCTTGCCATCATCTTCGTGAATGGATTCCTGGTGATGCTGGCTGGTGTTCTCCAGGTGCTGTTCCGTAACCAGATTCGCTTCTCATGGGCGCTTATCTTCTACGGATTGGCAGGTATCTTCATCGGATTGTGGCTCTATCATAGCCGGTTCATGCCGCGTCCGAAGGAGGATGTGCAGACCGATAGAACGGTGGGCGAAGTGGCGCACGAACTGAAGAATATGTTCCGCACCTTCTTTGTGAAATTCGGATTGGGAGAAACCATCTGTGTGATGCTCTTCCTCCTGCT
>ERZ1026852.1650-NODE-1650-length-11594-cov-3.998527_pt1 | contig 11594 bp, 8 predicted proteins | sample MGYA00380156_ERZ1026852 | MGnify/ENA primary metagenome ERZ1026852 (study PRJEB33269, sample SAMEA4719792) | human gut metagenome | biome: human-associated habitat; feature: organic feature; material: feces | place: Cameroon | collected 2013-10 ...
GTCTATCCTCTACAACAAGGAGTTGCAACACCGTCAGGAGGATAGACTTCAAGTTGCGGAGTGCGTTTTCGCGGTTCTTTGGCTGGTCGCGGGTTTCGGTGTTTTCAACCAAAATTTCCTCTTCCTCGCCAGTGTATGGGTCTTTGTACTGATAGCGAGCGCGCACACCCGATTCCACCTTATTCACATTCTGACCACCAGCGCCACCGCTTCGGAAGGTGTCCCAAGTGAGGCGTGCAGGGTCGATTTCAATCTCGATGGTATCGTCGATGAGCGGAGTCACAAACACTGATGCGAACGAGGTCATACGCTTGCCTTGTGCATTGTAGGGCGACACACGCACCAAGCGGTGCACACCGTTCTCGCTCTTCAAATATCCGTAGGCAAATGCGCCTTCCACGCTGATTGTTACCGATTTGATGCCGGCTTCATCACCGTCGATGAGGTGTTCGATAGATGTTTTGTAGCCATGGCGTTCGCACCAGCGCAAGTAGAGGCGCATCAGCATCGATGCCCAGTCTTGACTTTCGGTGCCACCGGCTCCTGAATTGATTTTCAGGATAGCGTCCATCTTGTCTTCCTCGCCGCGCAGCATATTGCGCAACTCCAGTTTCTCAATCTTGTCTTTAGCCACGCTGTAGAGGTTGTCGAGTTCTTCTTCCGAGATTACGCCTTCCTTCACGAAGTCGAATCCCACTTCCACTTCACCCACAGCTTGCTCCACTTCCTTGCTACTGTCGATCCAGAAGCGCAGCATTTTTATTTTTTTCATTTGTGCTTCGGCAGCCTTTTGGTCGAGCCAGAAGTCGGGCACATGTGTGCGTAATTCCTCTTCTTCTACTTCAATTTTCTTGCTGTCGATGTCAAAGATACCTCCTCAACGCATCCGAGCGTTCTTGTATCTCTTTTAATTGTTCTTGTGTAATCATCTGAGCTCAATGATTTGTGTTGTTAATACTATGTTTATTTAATTCTAAAAGTCAAATTTATTTTAGGAGAGGCGCAAGTATCGTCTTAACTTCTGCAACTCCTTAACTTCTTAACCTCTGTGTAAGAAATTTACTTTTTTTCAGCGGCTGCGTAAACTGCATCGATGAGTTTAGCGTAGCGCTTGTTGATTACCTTACGGCGGATTTTCAGCGTGTTGGTGAGTTCGCCAGTTTCCATAGTGAATGGGCGAGGCATCAAGATGAAACGCTTGATTTGTTCGTAACTGGCAAGGTCTTTTTGCCATTCGTTGATGCGCTGTTCCATCATTTTGCGAATATCCTTGTTGTTCACCAAGTCGGCGATGTCGGTATATTCGATTTTCTTCTTTTTCGCGTAGGCTTTCAGCGCATCGAAAGAAGGCACGATGAGTGCTGACACGAATTTTCTGCCATCGCCAATCACAGCGGCTTGCTCGATAAAGAGGTCTTGACCGAGGCGAGTTTCAAGCACTTGTGGTGCGATATACTTGCCGTTGCTGGTCTTGAAAAGGTCTTTCAAGCGCTCTGTGATAATGAGTTGGTCGTGTTCGTTGATTGCGCCACAGTCGCCTGTGTGGAACCAGCCATCTTTGTCGATTGCCTTAGCGGTTTCCTCAGGCTTGTGGTAGTAGCCCTTCATAATTGTAGGACCTTTTACCAGAATTTCGTTCTCGTCGCCGATTTTCACCTTCACGCCAGGGATAGGAGTGCCGATAGTGCCTAATTCCCAGTTGGTGTCGGGCACAAACGATACGGTGGCGGTGGTTTCGCTCAATCCGTAGCCAATGATGATAGGCAGACCAATCGAGCGCAGAAATTCGGTGATATTGTCGGAGAGCATAGCGCCGGCGGTAGGGAAGAGGTGTGGCTGCTCGAAACCGATAGCGGAGCGAAGTCGGCTATACACCTTCTTGTCGAAGTATTGATACTGCTTTTCAAGCAGCATTGGCACCTTCTTGCCAATGCGCACATATTTCATCTCACGCTTCTTAGCCACGGCTATTGCACGCTTGAAAAGCATTCTTACCATAGGTGCGGCATTTTCCACATTGTTGACAATAGCGGTATATACCTTTTCCCAGAAGCGAGGCACGCTACACATGCAAGTGGGGTGAACCTCCTTCACCGTCTTTTGAATTTCCTTAGGATTGTAGTTGATCACAATGCGAATGCCATTTGCAAGGCAAACAACGCTCCAACCCAATTCAAAGATATGGCTAAAGGGCAAGAAACTCAGCGACAAGTCGGTTTCGTCGTTCAGGCTTGGAATGCGCATGTTGTGTGCCAGAATGGCGGCGTTGAAGTTGGAGTGGCAGAGCATCACACCCTTGGGCAAGCCAGTGGTGCCGGAAGTGTAGATGAGCACCATCAGGTCGGATGGCAAAGCACTCTCTTTGCGCTTATTCAGAAGTTCAACATCGGCATCTTCGCCCCAGTCGAGAAATTCTTCCCAAGTCATGCTGATTTTATCGTCGGCACGCTTCTCAACGAGCGGATTGTAGGTGACCACATATTTCAGTGACGGACATTCGTCAACGATTTCCATCGCAATGTCGTATTGCTGTTGGTCGCCCACGAACAGCACAAGAGTCTGTGCATCGTTGATGATGTAGGCGGCTTCACTCTTGCTGCTGGTGGCATAGATGGGCACAGCCACGCCACGGTTGTAGTATGCGGCAAAGTGAGTGGTCAGAATTTCGGGGCAGTTTTGGGAGAAGATTGCCACCTTGTCTTCCACATCCAAACCTGCTTTATATAGCGATTTAGCTTCTCGTTCAATATTGGTTTTGAACTGGTTCCAAGATATGGACATCCATTCCTGGGTTTTGTAATCACGGAAACGGAGAGCCTCGCGGTCGCCGAATCTACGAGCTTGAGTGCTGATGAGTTCAACTAATTCGTTTACCATCTTTTGTAGTTATTGATTTTCCACTACAAATTTACTCAAAATCCCCTTAATAGTAGTTAAATCCTCGCTTATATTAACATCAATTCCAATAATGCCGTAAAAAAAACCAATTATTAACACTTTGCCACAGCACCCTCTGAACCACTATTCTTTCTTTGTTTTTTGGTGGTTTTTGGCAGAGTGTTGCAGATTTTTCATATATTTGTAGAAGTGAAACATTTTACCTTCGTAAGAATACAAAAAATAATGAAGATATGAATGCGATGAAATCTATTTTGCTGTCGGCATTGGTGTGCGGTGGCATTTCTTCGGCTTTTGCCGATGTGGTGACTCCTGAATCCACAGGCTTTAAGTTTACCGACACGAAAGTGGTGCCTACCACATCAATTAAAAATCAAAGCGAGACGGGCACTTGCTGGTGCTTCTCGGTGGTGGCTTTCCTCGAAAACGAGATTATCCGCACTTCGGGCAAGAGTGTGGATTTGAGCGAAATGTTTGTGGTGAGGAACCTCTATCCCGAAAAGGCGCAGAAGTTTATGCGTATGGAGGGCGAAATCCGCTTCAATCAAGGCGGTGGCGTGAAAGATGTGCTCTATGCTTGGGATAAATACGGCATGGTGCCCGAAAGCGTGTATTCGGGACTTAATTACGGTGAGGAGATTCACGATCACCTCGAACTCATTGCCGGTTTGAAGGGCTATTTGAAAGGCATTGTGGCGAAACCCAGCAAACGCTATTCCACCGCATGGCTTCGTGGCGTGAACGGCATTCTTGACGCGTATCTCGGTGAGGTGCCTGAAAAGTTTGAAGTTGATGGCGTGGAATACACCCCAAAAACCTACGCAGCCTCATTCGGCTTGAATATGGCTGACTACAAAGCATTCACCTCGTTTACACATCACCCATTTTATCAGGAGTTCATCATCGAGATTCCCGACAACTGGCTCTGGACACCCCTGATGAATGTGCCACTCGATGAAATGGAGCAAATCGTGGACAATGCCATCATGAACGGCTATTCCGTGGCTTGGGCTGCCGACATGAGTGAAAAGAGTTGGCAGTGGGACAACGGTTATGCCATTCTACCCCAACTCAAAACCGAGGCAAACATGACTGCCAAGGAAAAGGAAAGATGGAAACGCCTGCCCGATGCCGACCGTGAAAATGTACTTTATGAATTTTTCGGACCACAACCCGAAATTGAGGTTACTCAAGAAGTTCGCCAGCAGATGTTCGACTCGTTTGAGACCGTTGACGATCACTTGATGGTGATTGTGGGGCTGGCAAAAGACCAGAAGGGCAATAAATACTACAAAGTGAAGAACTCATTTGGCACAAACCAAATTTACGATGGCTACATCTACATTTCAAGCGCATATTTTCGTGCCAAGACCATCGATATTATGGTGCATAAAGAAGGCGTTCCAGCAAGTGTTCAATCAAAAATTGTCAAATAACGGTAATGTACGACATCGACGAAATATATTACGACGCAATCGACCTGCTGAAAGCCATGGTGGCAGTGCCATCGTTCAGCAGGGAGGAAAAGGCTGTAGCAGATGTGGTGGAACAGGCGATGACCAAGTTTGGACTTTGCCCGAAGCGGTATGCCAACAATGTGTGGTGCCAAAGCCAAGATTTCTGCCCCGATAAGTCCACCATTTTGCTCAATGCGCATATCGACACGGTGAAGGTGGCAGAGGGTTGGCAACATTCGCCTTTCGCTGCCACTGAGGAAGATGATGCCATTTATGGCTTGGGAACGAACGATGATGGGGCTTCCGTGGTGTCGCTGATGGCGGCTTTCAGGGCGTTGACCACCATGTCGCAACCTTACAACCTTGTGTTTTTGGCTTCGGCAGAAGAGGAAGTGAGTGGCAAGAATGGCGTTGAGGCTGTGCTTCCGATGCTTCCACCCATTCACTTCGCATTGGTGGGCGAGCCTACCAATATGCAACCAGCTATTGCCGAAAAGGGATTGATGGTGCTTGACGGCGAGATAAAGGGCGTGGCAGGTCATGCGGCGCGCAACGAGGGCGTGAATGCTATCTATAAGGCGATAGATGTGATTGACACGCTCCGCCATTTCCGTTTTGAAAAGGAGTCGGAAATGCTGGGACCTGTGAAGATTTCGGTCACTAAAATCGAGGCTGGCACTCAGCACAATGTTGTGCCCGACAAATGCACCATACTCGTAGATGTGCGCACCACTGATGCCTATTCAAACGAGGAAACCCTACAGATACTGCTCAATGCTGTGCCTGAATGCACTCTCACGCCACATTCCACCCGACTGAATCCATCGGGCATTTGCGCATCGCACCCCGTGGTGGCTCGTGCCGAAATGTTGGGCAAAACGCCATTCGGATCGCCCACGCTCAGCGACCAGGCATTGATGCCATTCCCCAGCCTGAAAATGGGTCCTGGCGATTCGGCACGAAGTCACACAGCCGACGAATACATCAAACCGCTTGAAATTCGCCAAGCCATCGACGAATACATCATCATCCTCAACGGCCTCACGCTGTAGAACGGATTTGTAATAAAAACAGTAAGGGACGCGATTTCGTTTATCGCGTCCCTTACTTGTATCATGTGATGTGGGGGTTATTTCTTTTGTGCGGCTTTTGCTTTGTGCTTGGCGGCAATTTTTTCGTATTCGGTGTTGCCGGTGGCGAGCAGGGTGTTGTAGCGAGCGTCGTCGTTGATGAGGCGTAGCGCTTCTTGCAAATCCTTGTTGCTGTGGCTCACGATAATGCTGTAGGCGCTGTCGTCGCTAAACACATCGCGGCAAATCAAACCCTTCAGGAAGGTGTGGAACACATTCTTGCTGATATTGTATTGCTCCTCGTTGTATTTCACCTTTTCCTTTTCACCAGCAGCGATGAAGTCTTTCATGTCGGCATCGGTAAGGTGGAATTTCGCATCAAAATCCTTCACGCTCTTGTAGTTGGCTTTGAGTTCGGCACGGTGCTTGTCCACATAGTCGAGCGCAAATTGGTAAATCACGCCCTTGGCAAGCATGTCGCGGTAATATTTGCTGTATTCAGTAGTATCGACAGGCACAAACACATCAGGCATGATGCCGCCACCGCCATACACGGTGCGCTTTTTCACCAGCGAGGTGTATTTGAGTGAATCGTTGAACTGTATGCTGTCGATGTTGTAGTATTCGCCAGCGTTGTAGCGGTCGAGCAAATCCTCGTCGTAGCCTTTCTTGTTGCCCTTGGTGTAAGGCTTCTGAATGCAGCGGCCTGATGGGGTGTGGTAGCGTGCCACAGTGAGACGCATCATTGAGCCGTCTTCAAATTTGATGGGGCGTTGAACCAAACCCTTGCCAAACGAGCGGCGGCCAATCACCAAACCACGGTCCCAGTCTTGAATGGCACCAGCGAAGATTTCAGACGCGCTTGCGCTATACTGGCTCATCAACACCACCAGTTTTATATCTTTGAAATTGCCGTAACCGTTGGCTTTCGCTTCGTTGCGAGGCGAGTTGCTGCCCTCGGTATATACAATCATCTGGTCCTTATCGAGAAATTCATTCACCATCTGAATAGCCGCGTCCATATAGCCGCCGCCATTGTCGGAGAGGTCGATAATCAACTGCTTCATGCCCTCCTTTTTCAACTTTTTCAGCGCGTCCATCATTTCCTTGTAGGTTTTTGCGCCGAAACTTGAAATCTTCACATAGCCGGTTTTGCTGTCGAGCATGTAACTTGCATCTACGCTGTGCAATGGAATACGGTCGCGAGTAATCACGAAGGTAATCAACTCAGGATTTGAGCCGCGCTTCACCTTCACAGTCACCTTTGTGCCTTTTTTGCCACGGAGTTTTTTCTGAATGTCGGTGTTTTTGAGTTTCACGCCGGCAATGGTGGTATCGTTCACAAAAATGATACGGTCGCCAGGCAGAATGCCCACACGCTCCGATGGACCGTTCACAATGGTTTGAATCACATAAAGCGTGTCTTGCTTCATGTTGTACTGTATGCCGATACCGGAAAATTCGCCCTGAAGTGGTTCTTCCAATTCCTTGGTTTCCTTAGCGGTGGTGAAAGCGGAGTGAGGGTCGAGTTTTTCGAGCATACCCACGATAGCGTCTTCCACGAGTTTCTTTTCATCTACGGAATCGACATAGAGCGCATTGATTGCATACTCTGCGTTGAGCAGTTTTTGCAAGTTGGCAGGCATTCGTTGGCCCACCATGCAAGCGATGGTCAACGCCGCAAATGCGAAACAGATAAGTCTTTTTTTCATATCTATACGGTTTTTATTGAGTGTAGATTGATTTGTATGCCTATGGTTTAAAAGTTTTCACTTTTTCCAGCATCTCGGTGCTGAGGTGCTCAGGCATATAATCTTTTATTTCTTTGTCAAATTTTAGCAATTCTCTAACAATGGTGGAACTGACGTGGCTGGTGGCTGGTGAGGTGTAGAGCAGCACGGTTTCGATTCCCGACAGGCGCAGATTCACCTCGGCGTTGCCTTTCTCGTATTCGAAATCGATGGTGTTTCTCACGCCACGGAGCAAACAGCAAGCGCCCACCTCTTTGGCGATATTCACCGTCAAGCCCTCGCTGCACACGACTTTCACACGACTTTCGCCCTTGAATGCATCTTCAATGAGCCTTACACGCAAATCCACAGGCAGGAAGCCGTGCTTTTGGCTGTTGTGAACCACGGCAATCACCACCTCGTCGAAAATCGAGAGGGCGCGCATCACGATGGATTCGTGACCACGGGTGAAGGGGTCGAATGAGCCTTGAAAAAGGGCGATTCTCTTGTTTGCCATATCGCTATGCAGTGTTAGGTGATTAATGCAGTGTGATATCTTCCTCGTCTTCAATCACGAGGTTGTCGATGATAAATTCCTGGCGCTCCATGGTGTTTTTGCCCATGTAGAACTCCAGCAATTTGTTCACGGTGTCTTCCTTGCGCAGGTGCACACGGTCGAGCCTCATCTCAGGGCCGATAAAGTCGGCAAATTCTTCAGGGTCGATTTCACCAAGACCTTTGAATCGCGTGATTTCCGCCTTGTCGCCAAGTTTGTTGATGGCGGTGATGCGTTCCTCGTCGTTGTAGCAGTAGTAGGTTTCGGGCTTCGTCTTTTTCGACTCCTTGCCACCGCTCTTGCGCTTCGCCTCCTTCTTGTTGCGAATACGGAAAAGTGGCGTTTGAAGGATATATAGGTGCCCGGTCTTCACCAGTTCGGGGCAGAATTGCAGGAAGTAGGTGAGCAGCAAGAGGCGAATGTGCATACCATCGACATCGGCATCGGTAGCTACAATCACCTTGTTGTAGCGCAGTCCGTCGATGCCGTCCTCAATGTTGAGAGCGGCTTGCAGCAGTGCAAATTCCTCGTTTTCCACTACCTTTTTCGCTGCCAGCCCGTAGGTGTTCAGCGGTTTACCACGAAGCGAGAACACGGCTTGTGTTTCCACATCACGGGTTTTGGTGATAGAGCCACTTGCCGACAGACCCTCGGTGATGAAGATAGAAGTTTCCTCGCGGCGGTCGTTGTCTTTCGGTGCGCGTGTGTCGTTGAAGTGCACACGGCAGTCGCGCAGTTTGCTGTTGTGGAGTGCCACTTTCTTGGCACGCTCACGAGCGGCTTTCGTTACGCCGGCAATGGCTTTACGCTCTTTCTCGCTTGCCAGAATCTTCTTCAGCATGATTTCGGCGGTGGTGGCATCTTTGTGGAGATAGTCGTCAAGTTCCTTTTTCACGAAGTCATTGATAAACTTGTAGATAGTGGGACCGTCTTTCCACATCACACTACTGCCGAGCTTGATTTTGGTTTGCGACTCAAACACAGGTTCCTCCACCTTGATGCTGATGGCGGCAACCATACCGTTGCGAATGTCGCTATATTCGAAGTTTTTGCCGTAAAACTCCTTGATGGTGCGCGACACCGCCTCACGGAACGCAGTTTGGTGCGTACCGCCCTGTGTGGTGTGCTGGCTGTTGACAAACGAATAAAATTCCTCGCCCACTTGTGCCGCGTGTGTTACCACGATTTCAATGTCTTCGCCACGGAAGTGCATTATGGGGTAGAGAGGGTCGTTGGTCATGTTTTCCTTCAGCAAGTCGCTGAGGCCGTTGCGTGAATGGTAGCGTTTGCCGTTGAAAATCAGCGTGAGTCCGGTGTTCAAGAACGAATAGTTCTTAATCATCGCCTCGATGATATGGTTGCGGAACTCGTAGTTTTTGAAGATTGTGGCATCGGGTGTGAATTTCACGAATGTGCCGTTTTCCTCATTTGGGTCGGGCACGATGCCGCTTTCTTCCACCACAAGCCCCTGCTCATAGGTGACAGAGGCACTTTGACCGTCGCGTGTGGAGCGAATGTAGAAGTGACTTGAAAGTGCGTTCACAGCCTTGATACCCACGCCGTTCAGACCCACAGAGCGTTTGTAGTTCTTTGAGTCGTACTTGCCGCCGGTGTTCATTTTGCTTGATGCGTCCTTCACTTGGTCGAGCGGAATGCCACGACCATAGTCGCGGATAGTGACGCTGCCATCTTCCACATCAATGCTGATGATGGGCTGCTTGGCGAATCCGGTGTTGAATTCGTCGATACTGTTGTCCATCACCTCCTTGATGAGCACATAGATGCCATCGTCGCTTTGCGAGCCGTCGCCAAGTTTGCCAATATACATACCAGGGCGCAGACGGATATGCTCACGTGGGGTGAGGGTGACCAGTTTGTCGTAACCGCCATTGTCGCTGGGTTGTTGTGCGCTATCTTTCAATTCAAGTTCTTCAGCCATTATTGTTGGATTCTGATTTTAGAGAAGCCCACCCATTGTGGGCAATTAACCTACAAATTTACAAACTTTTCCGCACATTCGCAACTTTGGTGTTTGAACTACCGCATTTAATCAATATTGTCCTAAATAAAAAATCGGCACGAAGTAAGTTGCAGAATGGCAGCACCCTGCAAAATCAATAGCGATTAAATCCCCCTTATGCAAAAATAATGACATCCGGAGGTGGCGTAAATGGCTCGTTCAGCCACTTCACGAGATCAATTTTGGTAAATGTGTTAAGTCGCAAAGACACGACGAGATTGGCGAGCGCCCATTTGTAGCGGGCTATGTGTTTGAGTCAACAAAAAAGCAGCATCGTGGCCAGAGCCGTCCATATTTGCGTCTCCACGGCGTTACGGGAAGTGCCGATGAAGCTCTTGATGCGCAGTAGCTGCTTGAGGTTGCGGAAGAATATCTCTATTTCCCACCGCGCCTTGTAAAGTGCGGCTATGGTGGAGGCGGCAAGCGTGAAGTTGTTGGTGAGCAGTTCCACCACAAAGCCGTGCTCTTCGTTCCACACGGCGATTCTACGCAAACGCTGTGGGTATTTTGCCCTTGCGGCAGGCAGCTCAAATTCTATAACTTCGTCAATGAGAACATTCTGCGCGCGTTTCTCTGGCAGTGGTCGCTCCTCAATGGACATGTAGCGAATATTGTCCTTGTGGCGCACCACGAAGAACACATTGTTGCTGTCCCAATGGTTCAGCAGAGAGTAATCGCAGTACCCACGGTCTGCGACAACGACACTGAACGGATTGACCTCAATGTCGAATGCGGCCTTGTTGTCACCCACTTTACCATCGGTAATGTTCACAAACTCTGGCCGGAGACTGTCGTAGTCAAGCAGTGTATGCATCTTGAACGCCCCTTTTATCGCAGTGTAATGTGCCCAGTCATATACCGACAGGGTCAATGACACGAGTGTGGAGTCGAGCAACTTTATCGGCATTTTGAACCGGAAGCCTTTGCGCCAGCCAACAGGCCTGCTGTCCGAAATTCTGAAACAATCCATAGAAAATCCTCCTGAACACCCCGCTGTCGCGGTTGGCGTTCTGATATGCGATTGTTGATTTGGAAGGCGCCCGGCTTATTCCAAGGTGATTCAGGTTGCCCGTGGCTGATTTCAATCCATTGGAGACATCGCGCACAGAATCACTGCCCGAAAACTGGCTGAATACCATACTGACAAACTGGCTCCATGTGTTGTAGCCCTTACAATGTTTGTCTGTTCCCGACTCCTTGATGATTTTCCTGATTTTTTCTTTGGGAAGAAGCGAGATTATTTGTGCGAAAAGAGTTAAATTTGCCATAGGAAGTGGATGAACTGGTAACTTGCTACTAAGGTAGTAATATTCTCTCCTTAGTGCCCACTTCATTTTTTATTTTTTCGAAATTATTTAGGACAATATTGATTATGATCTTCTTCTTGAAATCTTACCGATGGTTCGTAATGTATTGATAATCAATACTAATAGGAATAATAAAATGACGAAGGAAACAAATTAGGAACAACATAATTGAGAAACCCCAAAATGCAAATATCTGCTTAACTTCTCTTAACGTGGAAAACAACGGAAATTTTCATATTCTGTCATTTTGTTGTGTGCCTTAAAACAATTCAAAATACTGATTAAATGTTCTCAAATTACGTGTTATAACGCCTTGTTGACAATTTCCGACAATGTTATCTTAGATTTATTTGGAGATTTCAATGAAATATATTAAGTTTGTTGTCAAATACAGTCAACAATTACTTGAATATGAAATTTACAGAGAAAATTAAGTCGCTTCGTGAAGCTGACGGACTGACCCAACGACAATTATCTGCATCGCTCGGGATTGATGTAGCATTATACAATCGCTTTGAAAAAGGTGAGCGTTTAATGAAGCGTGAATTGGTGTGCA
>ERZ1026852.1652-NODE-1652-length-11585-cov-10.445620_pt1 | contig 11585 bp, 20 predicted proteins | sample MGYA00380156_ERZ1026852 | MGnify/ENA primary metagenome ERZ1026852 (study PRJEB33269, sample SAMEA4719792) | human gut metagenome | biome: human-associated habitat; feature: organic feature; material: feces | place: Cameroon | collected 2013-10 ...
GTAATAATGTAGATTCTTACGTACAATCTAAGACAGATTGGTCATAGGCTCAAAAAGAATCTTTTAAAGAGGGCTATCGTAATTATATAACTGGTTTATAGGATTAGTTAAATAATAATACTGATAGATTTAGTTCAGATGAATTTGGAACAATTACAGATAAGTAGGGTCAAATAAAAAATAATACCGATACTGATTATGTATATAATAAAAAAGGTGAATTACTTGACCCAACAACTACTTCTGAGAAGAAACTAAAAAAAGGAACTCCTTTTTATCGTAACCAAGAAGTTGCTATATTTAATAATATTATAGCTAAAGGAATGGTAGATAAAATGAAAGAGGAGTAGAAAAATGTGCCTTCACTTGCAGACTATTGGCAATAGCAATATAATCCTAAGGGTGATTTAGCTGACTATGCTTCAGTAGCTGCTTTGGATAAAGAAGGTGAATATACAAATAGAATTGCAGAACTTAAAGGTTTGTGGGATAGCTATAAATAGAAATATTAGCTTTCTCCCGAACAAACTTCAAAGTATGAAGCTTTAATTAATAGTCTTAATGCAGATGGGGTTGGCTCTGATAAATGGAAGAATTAGATTATTAGAAATTCGGCTGCAGCTGGTGTAGGTAAGTTTTTTACAGGATATTTAGGTTTTGATGCTCCTAAACCAGAGAAAGACTTCGATATTAATAATGACGATGATGTTATTAAAAGATATTAGCTTGAAGAAAAAATTAGATAGCATCCAGAATTACGTGAGAAATTAATAGCAGATGCTCGTGCTTAGTATAATGCAGAAACACAAGCTTACCTTGATTAGGATGCAGCTAATAAAAAACAATAGGCTGATGCAGCTTATAAATAGAAGTTAAATGAATTTTATAAATAGAACCCAGGCATCTATGATGTAAACTTACGTAAAACATAGGATTATGGTGGATTAAAATTAATTACTAATAAATTAGCTTCTTTTGTAAATAAAACTAGTGGTAGGGGTTGGAATGATAATGTTAATGCAGCTCTTAATATTGCTAACCGTAAAGGTGACTATTTTAATACTAAATTTGCAACACCAATTTGGCTATCAGATGGTAACGGTAAAAGATATACTATAAATAATCTAGGATAGTTTTATTCATTAGTATTTCCTTATTTAAAAGCAAATAATCTATTGACTGATTTTGATAGAGTAGAAGACAAAGCTGGTAATGAAGTATATCGTTTAAAAGATAGTAAAAATCAAAATGGAGAATGGTTATACATGTTTATAGGTAAAAATAAAAAACTTAGAACATATAGAAGTAAACCTTATAAAGATATACTTCCTAAAGCATAGTCCGGTTTAAAGTTTCAAAACTACTACGGTAAATAGCAAGAATAGCAAACAGCTGCAACAAAAGCACGCGCTAAAGCTACAGGTAAAACATACCAACAATAGAAAGCTGCTGATTCTACTGAATTTACAGGATACGAAAAGACACGAATTTTAAGTCTTCTTCCTGATTTAGTTTCTATGGGAGCAGGAATGACAGGTGCAGGTGCTGGAGTAAGTGTTGGTGCAGGATTAATTTCTACGGGAATGAATTTAGTTGCAGATTTAGGCGATGGTACTATGTCTACTTGGGATGCTATTAAAAATGCTGGTACTAATGTGGGTTTCGACGTTCTTGGAGCATTTGGAGGTGTTGGTCATGGCGGTAAAATAGCTAAAACTCTTCTACGCTATACTCCTAGAATATTGGCAGCAATAGGTACTATACAAGGATTAAAAAATGCTCCCGAAATAACTGCATCTTTTAAAAAGTTTGCAAATTAGGGATGGTCATCATTATCTGTACAGGATTTACAAAATATGGTACAAGGCATTGGTTTAGTAACAGGTATTGGTGGAGCCGCAGCACGTAAAGCCCACAACTATAAAAAAGCAACAGAACATACTTGGGATTAGACAGGTCTTTATATGACTAAGAAGGGCACTGGTGAAAAGAAAATGTTTACTTTCAAAGGTGAGGATGCTAAAGCCATTAGAAATGCTAAAAATAATGCAGAAGTAAAAGCTATTACTGATAAATATACTAAACTTAGAGGCTACGAACTAGCTCCTAGTACTAAAATAACTAGACCTCACTTTGCTAAACTTGGTAGGAATAAAGATACAGGAGAATTTAATTTGAATCCCTTCTCTATGAAGTCTGATAAAGTATAGTTATATGATATTTATCAGGATAAGCATGGAAATATATATGCTAATAAAGAGGGTTGGAGAGGATGGTTCTAGCCATACGGTGCTAGTAAGAATCATACATGGAATCATGAAGTTAATAATTACATTAGTAAAGAACAATAGCTAAATATACCTAAAGTTAGAAAGAAAGCTTAGCCTAAATCTATTGATACAGAAATTAGAGCTGCCGAAAATGAACGTGCTGCTAATCAAGCTTTATATGATGAATATAAAGCAGCATTACAAGAACGTAAAGCTGCATCAACACCTGAAGATAAACAAGCAGCTAATGATTTATTAAGGGAAGCTATTACTAATATACGTGCTAAGCAAACTGCCTATAATAAATTACGTGAAACACTAAGAAAAAATAATAATTTAGTATATACAGATACATCTAACAAGCAAGTACAAGCTTCTTGGAAAGATATATTATCTAAATATAAGGTAGGATATAAACGAGGAGGTGTTATTAAAGCTTATGCAGGTGTTAAGACTCCTTGGTTTAATGGGTTACAACCTGCAAATAAAGATACTGATTTTAAATCCGATTGGGACACCAGTACTTTGTATGCAGGAGATACTTCTAAAGGTTTAATAGCTCCATGGTCTTCTAATAAAGCCGGTTATGCAGCTGGTAGATATAATCCCACTGAAGGATATACACAATAGTAGGCGTAGGAAATTGAAGGTCGTACTGATTATAACAATTTCATAAATAGTCTTTTTAATGAGGATGGGACTTTTAATAAAGTAGGCGAAGCTTGGGCAAGAAAAGTAGATGAATTAATACCACATGATAGTACAGCATCTTTTTATGACCCAAAGACAAAGAAGCTCAGAACACAATGGGTAACTACTAATAATGATGTTTATAATAGAAGTCCTAGAACATATACTAATCTTAGAGATTATGTAGAAGGTGTAATGAAGGATAATATTATAGGTGCTAGGCATAACATCTTTGCTAAGAAAGGTAAACGCTACTTTTATAAAGATGATAATGGTAATGTAGTATATGTAAATCCTACAGATTTATCTAAATACAATGTGTCTGATAAAGGTAATGATGTGTTTGAAAATGGTACATTATGGTCTGATTATGAATTAACAGGATTAAAACCAGAAGCTACTACATTTGGTACAAACATTAATAATGAAATTAAAAAGAAGACTAGTGTAAATGTAGGTAATTTATTAAATTCATTATCTCCTACTAAAACCTATGGATTAGCTAGAGCTATAGCTGCTGCTAGAAATAATAGTAGTATGCTTAGTAAATCTAAAACTACTCCATATTTGATAGAACCTAAGGAAATACATAGAAATGTATATTCTGATTTAGCTTCTGAAATGTAGGGATAGTAGTAGTCTGCCGAGTTATAGAGATTAGCAACTACATAGGCAGGTGCTGATTTTGATAGAAATGCAGCAATGGCTTTAGATGCTAAACTTAAAGGCATAGAGCTTAAAGATTTGAAATTTAAAGCTAGTGATGATTTACAACGTCAAAGTGCTGAAGCTTCTTGGGCATAGGAAAAAGAGAATAAGGATAGTAGATGGCAAACAGCTAATACTAATAGACAAGCTATATATGAAAATGATATAGCTAATTTATAGCGTAAATTAGCAACTCAAGCATAGAACTTCTAGATTTGGGATACATTTGCTCAATAGCTATAGCAAGAAGCAGCTACAGACTGGCAAGCTAATCGTGCTAGAATGGATAGTATGGCTGAAAATGATATTAATAGTGCTATTAGAAATAATATCAAAGCTTATGTTTCAGATATATCTCCAGAAGATGAATAGCTTTGGAATGAAATATAGTCAGGTAGAAAGAATAGTGCTACTTTAACACCTACAGAATCAGCTAGATTCCGTATACTTAGTGAGAAAGCTAATCAAGCTAAGTATGAATAGCTTAGATAGTATTATAGAATGCCTAAGAATAAATGGTCTAATTATACTATTGGTAATAGAGCATTTGCTCCTATTATTAGTTTATCAGCTAAAGATGGAGGTAAATTGTAGGTAGCTAGGTTACGTGCAGCTACAGCTGATGCCGATAGATTCTATAAGACTACTAAGGATTTTGCAGATAGAACTGAACGTGCTATTGCAAGACTAACTAATAAAAAGAAAAAGAAGAAGTAATGATATTAAAATTTGACTAGGGCGGTTGGATGCCGCCCTTAGTTTCTTATACTCCAGTTATCGTATCTGATAAAAGAGTTCCTGCAGCAACATAGCAAGAATCAAGTAAATCGGATGGTGGATTAACTAATAAAGAGATATTTTCAATGATTAAAGATAGATTTAAAGGATTACCAAGTGATTAGTAGGCAGTAATGGCTAAATTAACACCAATATTTGCAGCTAACAATGTTTGGGATCCAAGTACTACAGCTTCTACTGAATCTAAATATTTACAAGCCTTAAATGCTGTTGCTAATTTGGAATTTAATAATAAACAGTATGATAAAGCTTATGAAATAGCTGTTGCTAATAATAGTTTAAATGAAGCTGCAATTACTACTACAGGTTAGGTTTATTGTGTTAATTTGTAGAATATTAATGATTATAAACTTTTAACTCCTTAGCAAGTTAAAAATCAAAATAAATATATACCAATAACTAATTAGGATTTACTTTATTTACGTGCTAATAAATCAGAAATGGCTTTTCAAAATCAATTATTGTCTACTGTAAGTACTAGTACTAGTATGAAGCAAATAACTGATACTATTAAAGCAACTATTACTAACTTAGGTAGTAGCTCTCAAGATACTAGTATGTATGCTACAGCTCCGTCAGGTACTGTAGTTACGGGTATGCAAATGATTAAATAGTTATTGGAATCCTAGACAGGATAGATTGACCCTACATTATAGGATTTATATAAACATAATGAAAAAAATAGTGATTAGTTAAAACAAGCACAACATGCTCTTAAATGGTTATACAGATAGCTACCAGATAATTAGAAAGCATTAATAATGTTGAAGACTGATAAAGGTACTGGTGAAGAAGCTATGCAGCTAATGTATGAATTAGTTGCAGCTAGTCTTAGTGATTCTATAACATCTGATTGGTCATTAGTTGGTGGTCCAACATTTAAAGCCATTTCTAAGCAATCTAATGCTGGTAAAGCAAAGGATGACACAGAAATGAAATCAAGTTTCTTAACTAATGTTATGTTAGGATAGGGAGCTGCATAGCGAGAACTAGTTACTTTAGACACAGGTGATGGAGCACAATTAACTGTATTTGGCGATTTCTATAATTAGATACAAACTGAAAAGGATAATACACCTATTACTAATACTAATATAGCTGATATGTTAGCAAGGTCAGGTATACAGCGCATTGCTAAAAACTTGCATGCTATTACTTTTGGTGATAAAAAAGTATCAATGGAATAGCTTAATAATATATCATATAATAATACAGGATGTGTCAGAGCTAATTTGCCTGTTAATTAGGATGGTACAGTTAAATTAGATGTACTAGATGACTTTAATAATGCTATGAATGAAATTAAGCTAGCAGGAAATGATAAAGCAAAGATTAAAGCCATTATTAGTAAATACAAACTAGATTCATATATTGATAGTAATGGTAATACTAATCCTAAAACTTGTGCACCATTTATTGTAACTGAAGGATATACTAATGAGAAAGTAGTTAAAGCTGATAACTCTAAGTTTATTAAGAAAGTTAATTTAAATGATGATTAGATATAGCTTATTAATGATTCTATAAATTCTACTAGAGATAAAAAAGCTAGTAAATTTAACATAGATGAATGGTTTACTGATACATATAAAGCAGCCATTTATATACCTATTACTAATAATCTTAATGTAGGTTTGTAGAATTAGAGTGTAGATCAAGATGAAACGGATAGCTTAGAAACTAAATATTAGAATTTTAATAGAATGGTTGGAGCTAAAACAACAAGTGCTGACGTACTATGACAAACGATTGGATAGTCGCGAATTTAAATAACCCAGACTTCTCTGTATCAGATTTTTAGAATATTGCAGATATGTCTGTAAGCAATACATAGATGTTGTCTAAAGATGAATATTTAAAATCAGATTATATTAAAAACAATGATGCTTTTAAAGATTCACAAGGTAAATTTTCTTAGAAAGCATTTGATAAATTTTATAATTAGCAATTACAAACCTTTCAATAGTTCCGTACTAATAATACTACTGATGGATTATCGTATGATGTATTTGATATAAGACGTACTCCTAATTCTAAAATAAAATAGGATAATCTTACTATTACTAAAAGTCTTAATAATCCAGATAGACAAAAGATAGGTATTGAAGGCGTAAATGTATGGAGTGACCCTGAATTAAGTAAGTCTGAAATTGCTTAGACATAGTAGATATATAATTACGAAACAGGTAAATTTGAAGATTATACTCCACATGACCAAGCTCTCTTTAATGGAAAAACAGATTTTGGATTAAGTTGGATTAAATCATTATTTAGCGACCCATTAGTTTTAGCTACTTATGATTCTGATGGAGTTGATAAATATGGCAGAAAATATTATAAAGGTTAGTATAAACTAAATGATAATGGTACATACTACTATGAGACTCTTGGAGGTAGAAGTCCTGTAGGAAAAGAAGTACTTTCTTCTTTAGATAATTTAACAGTTGAAGGTACTACATTAAATAAATATGACTTTTTTGATTCTGATGATATAGAGAAATCAGTAACAGGTACTATAGCTAAAAATGTTACATCATTAATACCTATATTTATTGGTGGACCTATTGGTACAGCTTATTCTACACTTATTGTAGCTAAGGAAATGGCTAAATCATTACCAATGCTATATAACATGGCTACTGCTTTGTTTGATACCGATGATGCTCCTGCTTGGATGAATAGCATTGCAGCTATGGGCGATAAATTTACATCTGGTTCATCTTAGTATGCTAAAGAAAATACATTTGCATTTGAAAATTTTGGTAATTTGGTAGCAGATGTTGCTTTACAATGGGGTTAGCAAAAAACAGTTGCTAATGCCATTAATAAAATGCGAGGTAGCTAGAACTTAGTAGAAGATGCTTATAAAAATGCAGAAGCTTTATATTTAGCTAAAGCTATGTAGCCTGAATGGATGGCACAGGCAGGAAATCCAGCATAGTGGATGGATAGTGCTTTAGGTAAAGCTTGTATAAAGAAATTTGTACCACAAGCAGAAAAAGCTATGGTAGCCCAAACAGCTTTAGGTAGAGATGCTTCATTAGCATATATGGCTATTATATCTAATTCAGATGTATATAACGATGCTATACAACATGGAGCTACTAGACAAGAGGCAGCCGCTGTTGCTTTTGGTAGTACTTTAGGTATGTTTGCAGTTGATAAATATGCTCATTTAGGTGAGGTATTCTTTGATGACGCTACTGAAGATAGTGTTAAGGCAGCACGTAAAGCTATTAAAAATGAATTAGTAGGAGAGGGTAATATTAGAGATACTCTTACTAAAGGAATTATTAATAATCCAGAAGTAGAATAGAATGCTGCAAAAAGATACTTAAGTATTATAAATAATTCGGCAAATAAGGTTAGAAATTTATTTAATAACTTTAATGAAGATTTAAAGTATCATACTTTAGGATTTTTTGGTAAAGCTGCAGGAGAAGGAACTGAAGAAGTTGCAGAAGAATTAATAACTGATACGGCTAAATCTATTTATGAATTAGCTGGATTTTTAGGAGCTAATACTTCTAGTAAAGATATAGGAGCTTGGGATAATGCTTTTGAAAGATATACAATGTCATTTGCAGGAGGTGCTGTAGGTGGTGGTGTTTTTTATGCAAAAGAAGCACTTGATAATCCTAATATGCGTGCTAATAAGCATGACCAAGAAATGGCAGTATTAATACGTAATGGACATGCCCAAGAACTTAGAAATGAAGTAGAAAAATTACGTAAAAAAGGTAAATTAGGAAGTACTAATTTATCTGGAACTAAATATGATAGTGTCACAGATGATGCAGGTAATATAACAAGTCGTACTTGGCTAACTGCTAGTAATGCTGAAGATACATAGAATGAACTTATTGCTAAGCACATTAATAATAAAATTAATGCTATAGAAGCTATTATAAATAATAATGAGCTAGGTTTATCTGATTCATAGCTTTTTAATAATATGGTGTTGTAGGAATCTAGATATTAGGCATATAAAGAAATAGCTCCTATTACTAATTATTATGATGAATTTTAGAGTATATTCTCAGAAATAGCTGATGCACAAACTGCATATAATAAAGCTTCTAACTCAGTAGATGGTACTGAAAATGGTGACCCTGTACCAACAGATAACTATTTACATGGATTAACACCTGAATAGCAAAAGACACGAGAAGAAAATATACAAAAATACGAATAGCGATTACAAGAGGCTAGGACTAAAAAAGATGAATTTTTATCTGGAAAAACATCTCTTGACTATATTCGTAAACTTAATTTTGCTATAGACCCATCTTTGTATGGTTAGTTTGTAAATGTAGATACTGATGCTCTTTGGAGAAGTAAATTTCCTAATAAAGATAAGAAGGATGCAACTCCACAAGAAATTAGGGAATTTAACGAAGCTATAGCTGCTTAGTAGAAATTTACTAAAAAAGAACAAATAACCTAGGCATGGAATAGATTTAAAGCTATTGAAAATACTTTAAAACCATAGTTACACCTATTATCTGAAAATGCTAGTGAATATAAAGATGCTTATACATAGTTTCAAACTATTATAAATGATTTAAATAATCTTAAATTAGAAGGTAAAAATTGGAATGATAAATTAGATTCAGAAACTGATGATGAATTTAAATCACGCGATGCAAAATTAGTAATTAATGATATTGAGGAAACTGATGATGAATTTATAAGCAGACGTAACAAACGAGCTTCTTAGTTAAATGCTTATAATTTAGAGTAGCGTAAAAAGTATGTAGATTCTATTGAAGCTTTATTACAAAAAATAGATTATAAGTTAGACCCAATTACACAAGGTTAGTTACTTAAAGCTATACCTATGCGTGTTAAAGATGTTATAAATATAACTGCTGCACAAAATCCTGCCATATCTGATAAATTAAAAATGCTTAATTTTGATTTATCTAATGCGGAAGATGTAGAAAATTACTTAATTAACGATAAAGTTAATAGACAATTAGCACCTGTGTAGGATGCTATACAAGAGTTAAATAACTTAGCTGAGAATGGTTTAGGAAATATGTCTATTAAACAATCTTATGACTTTGATAATCTAAATTTTAAAGTTAATGAATTGTTTGAAGCTGATACAGAAGGTAATAATATAGGTATTGATGCATTTATTGATTACGCAAAAAATTAGTCTAGTTATAATGGAACTGATGAAGAAAATGAATATATTGATAAAATTGCAGATCAATTACGTACATTTGTAAATAATTTTAGTGGTGACTTAACTAAAATAGGTAATGAAGGTATCTGGGATGTTATCTTTGGTAGTTATTTAAGAGACTAGCTACTAGATGATGCAACTAATAGTGTAGAAGTAAATACTTTCAAAACAGCATTAGCAGATATTTCAAATGACCCATTATTTAAATTATAGAATGATTTAAAAACTAAAATCAAAAATCCATTCTTTGATTTAGTAGCATCATTAGCTGATAAAGTATTTGATGGTAAGAAGATGGGCGATATTAAAAAGCTATTAGATACACTAAACAATAAGTGGTTAACTATTGATAGTATTGAAGATTTAACACTTGATGAAGAGCAATTAAAAGTTTTACATACAGTACGTGATGCATTGCAACTAATAGATACATACTTATATGCAATGGCTGCCGAATCTTAGTCAGGCATTGGTCATAATAAAATGATTAATGAGTTTGCAGAAAAACATAAGGATTTAATTCCTGATTTTGAAGCATTACCTGAATTAGATATGAATTACTTATCTTTATACATAAACAGTAGTAAAGATATTGCCCATGCTATAAATACTTGGATAGACATTAATAATAATAATGTAGTTAATAAAAAAAGATAGTTCATTAAAACTGATGAAGCCTTTACTAAAAGTTATGTTGAATTTTGGAATAAATTTAATAAATAGATTACAATTAATGGACAAAGTTATAATCTTTTAGAAGGAGCATAGCCTAACGAAAATCAAGCAATAAGTCTGTATAATTATGAAAAAGCATTTAATACTAATCTAAATAAGATTATTAAAGATACTGGATTATCTATTAAAGAAATATTAGATGTTACTGGGTTACTTGATAATATACTAAAGTATAATACTTTATCTGACTAGTCTATGACTAGATTATCACCTAATATGAAATATAATGAACTTACTAGTTATGATAAGTTAGTATATTTAGCGACAATAGCTTCATTAAATTCTGCAGAGTTTTATAGTTTTATAAAGAAGAAAATAGGTAGTAATAAAGATATTGCCCCTATTACAACTCAAGAATATGCATCACGTATTGGTATTGCATCTATGAATCAAATATTCAAAGATATTATTGATTATGCTTATACTAAAAGTGGTAACAGTAAACCCAATGTTAAAAATACTGTAGTTATTAGTGGTGATGCTGGCACAGGAAAAACTTCAGTAGTAGTTACTAATATTGTTGATTTCTATGATAGTAATGTAATTTGTGTTGGTCCAACTGATTAGTAGGCAATTAATTTAAAGATGTCTTTAAATAGAGGTACTACATCTACTATAGAGACTTTAATGCATAAATTATTAGGTGATGATTTTACTAAAATAAAAGATGCTTTAAATACCAAAACAAAAGAAAATAGTAATGAATTAGAAAAACCTAATGAGTATTTTTCAATTCAAAATTAGGATGGCAATTACCAAGTTATTTTGAGTAAAGATAAAATTAAATTTAATGACTTAGATGAAGATTTAATTATTATTGATGAAGCTACTCATTTACCTGCTTTGTATGCATAGATACTTGACTTATATGCTTAGTAGAAAAACAAGCATGTAATTTTAATGGGCGATTAGAAATAGCGTAGTTATACTAATCAAAATAATTTTACTACCAATATAGGTGAAAATTCAATATTTTCTATTAGGACACCTGAGTTAAATGTATCTTTACGTGATAATAACATACAAAAACAAAGTAATTTAAGCCAAGTAATTACATTACTAGGTGCAATGCTTGATAATTATAAGACTAAATCAGTTGATGAACTTAAATCATATTGGAAATCTGTAGTACCATTAATATAGCTGTCTCTTATACACATCTCCGAGCCCACGAGACAAGAGGCAATCTC
>ERZ1026852.1655-NODE-1655-length-11579-cov-57.219195_pt1 | contig 11579 bp, 10 predicted proteins | sample MGYA00380156_ERZ1026852 | MGnify/ENA primary metagenome ERZ1026852 (study PRJEB33269, sample SAMEA4719792) | human gut metagenome | biome: human-associated habitat; feature: organic feature; material: feces | place: Cameroon | collected 2013-10 ...
AGATGCCGATACATGCATGACTGCGGATGCGGGAGATGTAATCGGCAGAGTTCTCAAGGAACATCTTGTCGTCATCAGGGTCTGGTCCATCCCATGGGTTCGCCAGCCAGAAGTCCTGCCATATCATGATACCATACTTATCGCATGCCTCATACAGCTCCTCATCGCCAATCTGTCCTACCCAGTCGCGAATCATATTGTAGTTCATCTCCTTATGGTAACGCACGGCTGCATCATATTCACGTCCACGATAGTTGAGGTTGGTCTCCGAGAAGCCCCAGTTACCGCCCAGCGGGTTCAGTCGCTTGCCATTGATGTAAATCTTGGTTTGAGTCTCCAGGTCGGCATAGCTCATCTGGCGGATACCTGCCTTATAGGTCACCTCCGAAATCATCTCGCCGGATGCCTTGTCAGATACCTTGAATCCGGCATCATATAAATAAGGTGAACCATAACCATTAGGCCACCAGAGATTCATGCGCTGGTTCTTGAGCTGTGGATAATCAGCTGGAGCAAAAGCTACTTCACGCTTTTCGCTTGGCTGCAAACTTACTTCCTTCTCGAACTTAATCTTACCGATAAAACCGGACAGTTTCACGGTCTTTGCCACGGCGTCCGCATTCTGCAGGAACACAGATGGTGTCATCGTTGCCAAGGTATCAGGCAAGTTTAATGTAGATGTAACCACTGGGTCTGAAACACTTACGCCATTATCATGAGTTAGATATACATCATTCCAGATACCGATTTCACGCCCTGGGGTATTGGTAATCCAGTCCCATCCGATAGAAGCGTGGAAGGTAGGGTTATCAGCACCCAACTCACCACCGTTCAAATCGGTGTTCTGAAGATTCTTCTGCTTCACCACGCCGAAGTGTGCATTCTTGATAACATGCACCTCCAACTTGTTGGCACCTGGCTTCAACTTATTCGTCACGTCGATGCGTGAGCGGATAAATGCACCATCGATACGTCCAATCTTCTGACCATTCAGCAATACATCCGCCTTCCAGTTGATACCATCAAAGTTGAGATAGGTATGCTGGTTCCTGTTGGCAGAAGGCTGATGGTTGATGGTGGTACGATACCAGAAATCGGAATTGAAGAACGACTCCGAGATCTGTCGCATATTGTCATCGTAGCGGTTATCAGGCACCGCCCCGATATTCATGTAGCTGGTAAGCACGGTACCCGGCACGGTAGCCTGAATCCAGGCATTGCTTCCCTCGCGGCGCAGCTGCCACTGGTTGAGCATCTGCTTGCCGTTCTTGGAAGCCAGCGTATTGGCTGCCTCGGCATGCAAACCGCCCTTACCCATCACCTGCATTTCAGACAAGGCGAATCTGCCGGAAGCATCCGGTTCAATCAACTGCAATCTCACATATCTGCCATGGCCCTTGCAAGCCACCTTCTCTACCAGTCCCTTCTGCTTCTGCTGTCCCAGGGTAGCAATATCGCTCCAGTTCTTGGCATCATTGGATACCTGAATCTTTCCGTGGCGAGCCTTGTTTACCCAGAAGAGATTCACCTGGTCGAAGTCGGCCTCTGTACCCAAATCTACATAGAGCCACTGTGCCTTGGAACTCAACTTATCGGTTAAATCAGATTTCCATACACTTGAGAAGTGCATGGATGGACGCCATGAAGTGGTGTTATCGATGAGTTTGATACGCCACCAAGCCGCACCCTTCATCTTCATTTCGATGCGAACATGCTCATAGTTGCCCTGCTTCTTCAAAGGAATGGCAACATTCAGTTTTCTGAGTGGCAGGCGCACCACGTCCTGGAACTTGTTAGGGTCGGAGCTCACTTGCTGCTTGGTAGCTTCACCAGGAAGTCCGGTGCCTTTCTCCTCGCCGAGCACCTCCCATTTGGTACCATTGTGCGAACCCAAAACGCGAATCACAAAACCTTCGGAAGCCTTTTCCTTGTAGTAAGCCAGCTCACCGGTGAACTTCAGATTCTTGAGGTTCACCTTCATGGCATCCCAGTTGAACTCCACGAAAGCATCTTCACCTTTAATATATTGGCTTGTCACCGTATTGCCGTCAATCATCTTCTCCTTGTCACGGTTAGACAGCTCTCCCTCATTGGTTTTCACACTCAAGAACGAAGGAGCCTTACTGGTGATGATTCCATCGGTTACGAGATGTCCCGTCAGATTGAAATCAGCATTGGATGAAGTATATACCATTCGGTTCAAGGCGATGTTCCTATAGGTTTGATCCTTCACCATCTTAGGAGCCGTAAACTGCGATGGGCGTCCTGGATATTGTCCGATGCCCCTAGTCTCGGTCAGATTATCAGCATACGTCAAGCCTAGACTTTGGCTGAGTAAAGCTAAAAACATAACTGCTTGTTTCTTCATTTTTGTTTATTGAATAATTGATCTTACTAAGTTTTTGTGCAAAGTTACAAAAAAAATAGAAACCACGCTATATTTTAAACTAATTTATTTATTCTTTCTGGTTTTAACAAACATTATTCACCCATTTAATAAAGTATTATGGCAACAGTAAAAGTAAAATTCAGAGCATCCTCGGTGCCAGGAAAGGAAGGCACATTGTATTATCACCTCATCCACCAGCGCAGCCTGCGCTGGATGAGTACCGACTATCATGTCTTTCCGGACGAGTGGAACGACAAGAAGTCGGCTATCATTGTTTCTAACCGCAACAACAGACAGGCGCATCTACAGCTCATCCAGTCACAAATAGATTGGGAGATGAAGCAGATGCAACGTATCATCCATGACAAGGAGATGGATGGCATCCCTTATACCATTGATGACATAGCTAAGGAGATACAGCAGCTGCCACAGAGCCAGAGCGTTTTTGCTTTCTTCCGCCTACAGATAGACAAGAAGGAACAGATGCAGTGCATAGGCACCAAGAGCAACTATGTCAGTGCTGCCAACCGCTTCATGGAGTTTCGTAATCACGAAGACCTCACCTTCTCTCAGATGACCAGCGAGATGATGGAAATGTATCAGGCATGGCTATTCAACAGAGGTATCAGACAAAACACCGTGTCCTTCTATCTGCGAACCCTGCGCACACTCTACAACAAGGCAGTGGAAACAGGCCATGCGCCAACCAAGGATATCTTTGCTCACGTGCAGACCGCTAACGTGAGAACTGCCAAACGAGCCATCTCTGTAAAGGATATTCGTAAAATAGAAAACCTGGAGTTGCCAACAGGTTCCTCCCTTGACAAGGCACGAGACCTGTTCCTGCTCAGTTTCTATCTCCGAGGCATGGCATTCGTGGATATGGCGTTCCTGAAGAAAACAGACTTGAAATGTGGCTTGGTGAACTACAACCGTCGCAAGACCCACCAAAATCTCAATATCGAGTGGATGAAGCCGATGCAAGCCATCATCGACAAGTACGCCGAACAAACGAAGAACTCCCCTTATCTGCTACCCATCTTGACAGGCAAGGAATCCTCTCCATACACGGCATATCGCAAGGTAGAGCACAACACCAACTACAACCTGAAGAAAATCGGTGAGATGGTAGGGGTGAAGATACCGCTCACCACCTATGTGGCACGCCACACATGGGCAAGCGTAGCCTTGCACATGAATATACCAATAGCCACCATCAGCCAGGGCATGGGACACAACTCCTATAAGACCACACAGATCTACTTGCAGTCATTAGACGTAGCAACCATCAATGAAGCCAACAAGAAAATCATCCAACAGGTGATTACTGCCCATTTTTAGAAGAAAAAAGTGGTGAAAACGCTAATAAATATTATAAAATTCGTGTTTATTGCAGAATTTCGACATTATTACAAAATATATGCGTAACTTTGCATACGTTATTTATAAGAATTCATACAAAAGAAATACATTATGCAGTTAAATGAACTTCATATACAGAATTTCCGCTGTTTCAGTGACTACCATATCACTTTCGCCCCAGGTCTGACAGTGCTGTTCGGCAAAAACGGCACAGGAAAGACAACGCTGATACATGCCATCCACAAGGCACTCAGCTTTGCATTCAAACGCGACAAAGAAGAAAAAGCGCTCAATCTGGGTGCAGGTTTTCCAGATTTGAAGCCACGTGATTATAGTAAGACAGAAGATTTGACAAGAGACCCAAAGACCGGGATGCCATTTTCTTTTGTCAACATACATGCGTGTGCCACATTCGAAGGTGTTCCCCTTGATTGGGACATGTATGCCTCCACCTCCACCTTTAAGGTGCAGCCAAGTAAGTTTGGAGAAGCATCCATGCGTTTGAAGAATCGCATCAAAGAAACAGACCAGCTACCAATGTTTGCCTATTTCTCTGATGGTTTTCCTCATGTAACCAAAGAGACCAAGCTCAGCGAAAAAGAGATGAGTCTAAGAAACCTCGGTTATCTTGGTTGGGATGAAGAAACAGCCTATTCCGACATCTGGATAAATCGGCTCACAAAGATTTGGACACTTTGGGACAGAGCAAATCGTACAGTAGATGGAGAGAAAAAGGCATTAGAGAATTGTGAGAATGCTAAGGCTCAGGGTGTTGTAAATGAAGAAGAATACAATGAGGACATAAAACTCCATAAGTCACGCCTCGAAAATGCCGAACGAGAGAAATCCCGCTACGATGACGAGGTTCAGGCTATCCGCAATTGCCTGATAAAATTCTCGCAGGGAGACAAGAATATCGAAGTGACAGATTTCTTTGTCAGTGTATATGAAGAAAGCGGACTTTGCCTACAGACACGTGACGGAAGCAATCCGTCGTTTATCAAACTTCCTGCAGGTTACAAGCGTCTGTTCTTTATGGTACTCGATATTGCATACCGTTCATTACTTCTGAGCAACGGAAGTACAACCGACCTTGCCGGAATTGTGGTGATTGACGAGATAGACCTCCACTTGCATCCCGAGTTGGAGCAGTCCGTACTTGCACGATTCCGTAAGACATTTCCGAGAGTACAGTTTATCATCAGCACCCATTCACCATTGGTACTGTCTGGAGTAGAGAACAAACCAGAGAACATCGTATATAGCATGCACGTAGATGATGGTGTGCGAACCCTCAGTGTTCACCGCACATACGGAATCGATGCCAACAGTCTTATAGCAGAGAACATGGGAGCAGCCAACCGTACATCAGCGGTGATTGAACAAATACGAGCTATTGAGGACTGTGTTTCTGCAAAAGATCTCAAGAAAGCCAAGGCATTGCTTTCAGATCTGGAAAAGGAAACAGAACCGACACAACCAGAACTTGTTCGTCTCCGTGCCATTATAAAACGTTTAGAAATCATAGGAAGATGAGACTTGTAAGAAAAGATTATTCTACAGAAGTCGTTCGCCGTCACGAAGCAGAGCTGCAAGCTCGGCAGCTGGACGAGCAGAGTCTTCTCAACCCAAACGTATATCCTGGTCTAACAGGACGCAAACTTTGGAAGATGGTGCGAGACATCCAGGTGATTCCCCACTTATGGGACTTAAAGCACCAGATGTACGATGAGCAAGGCGGAATCTGTTGCTATTGCGGATTGCGCATATTCGAGGATTCGGAAGGCAGAAAACAATCTGTGGAGCATGTCGTTCCCAAGGGCACTCATCGTGAATTGGTGGGTGAATACAAGAACCTCTTGCTTACTTGTAGCATTACCGATGATGATGCCAACCTCATGAGAGTTGCCACAAACAATCCGACACTAAGGCATTGTGATGACAGCAAGGCTGACAAGCCTTTGCATTATACGCCATTAATGCCCGAGTGCGAAACTGTATTTCAATATGATGCAGTGGGAGGAGTGCAAGCAAGTAACAATGACGCACAAGCAGACATAGAAACATTGCGCTTGGATTGTGACTTGATGAAAGAACGCCGCAAGGCAGCCCTTAGTATTTTGTTTGACGAAGACGGCAACTTCATATCTTCTGAAGAACTACGAAAGATTTCCACAAACATCATGTCTCGTGACGAAGACAACAGATTGCCTGAATTCTGTTTTGTCATCAAGAGTGTAGTCGATTCTGTATTGTCAGAGAATGCTATAGCTACAATCTAAAAAAAAGTTGACAATACATATTTTATATAGAGAGTTTTCTGATTAGGTCTAAAAGTGAAGACTAATCAGAAAGCTCTCTTTTTTTATAGCCATTTTGCAATTCAGCCTTGAAAGAGTTGTAAATAAATCGGTATATTTACCCCACTTCGGAATGATGGGGTAAAATGTTTAGCAAACTTCGCCCTTTCTTCTTAGAAAAGGGCAACAACAGCCGAAATAGGTGCAAATCTGCCATTTACAGGAATCATCCCAGGCAGATTTGCTAAACATTTGTGTTAAATTTTGGGGATGAAACACAGAAAATGAGAAAATTTTACACGTAATCCAACTAATTTTCGTACTTTTGCAACTAGATTACTCTCTTCTAAGAAGAAAGCGCAAAATGATGTAAAATAAAGATACATATGTAGAGGCTATATGGCTAATACTCATATATACGATTAAGATTATGCACTATAATAATAAATGGACTAGGCTTCCACAACCATCATGCATGGTTGCAGCTGAGGACATAAAGTAGGACGAGAATATGACGCAGGATTGCTTGAATTCACCTTCTACAGCCGACGTAAGCAAGCGCTTACCAAAGGGCATCCACGTTATCGGGGCTGAAAGACTTTCGGATCCGAGTGTAGAAGGAATGTCCCGACCTAAACGGATAAGAAAGAAAGAAGACCCTTCTACCGACCCCACTTCATGGAGTTATATTTTTATTCTTCACATGGCAGCTAAAGGAATGGAGAAATGGCTTGAAAAGTTTAATGCTAACGAGGAAAATACCCAACAACCTTTTTTCATTCATAAAACCCTTCGTTATTCCTACAAGGATGAGGAAAGGCAACAAGGAGTGAAAAAGACTTTGGAGCAATCTGTCAGCGGACTTGTCTTCTTGCAAGGTACCGTGAATGACCTACAAGAATTTCTTGCAGAGCATTTTCCACAATTTCACTTAGTCAACGACCGCAGTTTAGGACGACCAGCATCCATCAAGGACTCCATCATGCAGCCCTTTATGAATGTGATGAAGACACATCCGGAGCAGGTGACATTCCTTCGTGATGCCTTTGAGAAGTTTGCCAAGAACCACGTGAAGTTGCGTGTCCTTTCAGGACCATTCAAAGACTATGAAGGCTACATTGTCCGCATAGACCGTGACCGCCAACTCGTCTTCGACTTCGGTGGAATAGCTGTAGCTATCCGTGGCGTGCATAAGGAAGACTTTGAAGTTGTAGAAGAGTAGTTGAACAAAAATACACTTTTTGTTATGACCGATTTTGCAGTTTTTGCACAACAGATCATCGACGAGCTTACTACCTGTCGCAACTATGCACATTCTATAAGCAAGCTGAAAAAAGCGGAATTGTTCAGGAATAAGACATCTTTCGGTTAGTCAACAAGAGACCGCCACAACCCAAGCGCACCTCTCAACAGTTCCCGTCAATAGCAGAGTTGCGTTATCTGCGAACTCTCGACCTTCACAAATCGCAAGCATTCGCACGAGACATGTTCCTGTTCTCCCTTTATACAAGAGGCATGAAGTTTGTGGATATAGCCTATCTGAAGAAATCCGACGTTAAAGACGGGATGCTGACCTATATTTCCCACGCATCTGACAACAATCCAGCTGTCACGATCAAATGGGATAAGGCTATGCAGCAAATAGCCAACAGATATTCCACGGACACAGAATATATGTTCCCTATCATCACCAAAGAAGGAAACGCAGACATCATAGCCCAAATAACGCAAAGTCGCCATAATGTGATGTACAACTTGCGTTCTATTGGCAAGCTATATAAATTCAGCGTCTCCCCCACTATCGCCATGCCCAAGGACTTGTGGCGCAAGATTATGGATGAGGTGAGCGTAAGCGAGGTGATATAATACAACCTTCTGAAATACAAACAAATATTCCTAACAAGAGAAAATCATGGTACGGAATTTAGAATCAAACCTTAGGGGACGACTAAGGAATACTGATTTACCTGTCTCCAAATGTTTATTTCCTCTTTTTGAAGCAGTCGTTAATTCCATCTACGCAATAGATGACCGAATAGCTTCTGTTGATTCGTTTGCGTCAACTGAGGGGGAAATACGAGTTACGCTGAATCGTTCTTCTGATAGTGACCTATTCGGAGGAAAAGCAGAGCTATCTACTATAACGATAGAAGATAACGGTATAGGATTTGATGACAATAATTACAATTCTTTTTGCGAGTTGGACTCAATGTACCGTGCAAACAGAGGCTGTAAGGGTATAGGCAGATTACTTTGGCTAAAGTGTTTTGCGAGTGTTGAAATCGAGAGCTTCTACAAATCGGTTGAAGGCACTACAAAAAATAGGCATTTTGTATTTACACCAGATGGTATTACAGATTTGCCAGAAACAAGCACAGAAGAAAAGTGTATTGGAACAAAGATTATTCTGAAAGGTCCCATGAATGCCTACAAAAAAGCAATTAGTAAGTATGGACAAGAAACTATAGCAAGATCATTGTTTGAGCATTGCTTATGGTTCTTCCTCCGTGAAGGCTCATGTCCCGATATTAAAATTATTGATGGATGTGATGTTACTAATCTTTCAGAAATATATGATAGCTATTTGTACGACAACGACAACAACCATGTTTCATTTCAAATTGCAGGAGAGACGTTTGATATTCTTCATGTTAGATTGCAAAAATCAGAAAGTAACAATCTGATTTCTTATTGCGCTGGCAACCGAATAGTAAAAAACGAAAAGATAAAAGATGTTGTAGGATTATACGATTCTGCAATAGAAACACAAGATGGTTCTTTTTATTACAAATGCTTTGTTACATCTTCATATTTTGATGAGCATGTGTCCCCTGACAGATATGCCTTTCTCATACCTGACAAACCCGAACAAAATGCACAGATTGAGGGGTTAGAACAGATTTACTTTGATGACATTAGGAACCATGTTCTGGATAAGGTAAAGGAATTCTTATCTCCATATCTTGGTGATAACATATTGGCAGGAAAAGACAGGTTATCACAGTATATAGATGCAAAGGCACCATATTACAAGCCACTTTTTGCAGGCCTTTCTGATGAGGAGAAAGTCGTAAATCCGACCTCTACAGAAAAATCCATCGATTTATATCTTCACAACAAACTTGTAGAGAAAGAACATCAACTTATAGAAGAAGGACATGATATACTAAAGGTCAGAACTGGAGAGTCTGAAGAAGATTACAGAAAAAGAGTTGACAAGTATTTTTATAGTGCTCAACAATTAAAACAAACAGATCTTGCACGATATGTTTTACATCGTAAGTATATCTTGGAATTGTTAGAGTCTGCATTACAAAGAGATGACAATGGAAACTATTGCAAAGAAGACAGAGTGCATGAAATAATCATGCCAATGCGGACAACAAGTGATGATGTCAAGTTCCAAGATAACAATCTTTGGATTATTGATGAGCGTTTGGTCTTTCATCACTATTTGGCGTCAGACAAAACATTCAAGTCTATGGAAGTTACGGATTGTGAGTCTAATCGAAGACCTGACATTCTTGTTGATAACATTTTTAACAATCCTTTGTTTGTTTCAGAAAAAGACACACCGCCTTTTGCTACGTTAAGAATAGTAGAATTCAAAAGACCGATGCGTGACAACATGGAATCAGAGGATAGTACCAAGAATCCAATAGACCAATGTATAGATTATGTGGAGAAGATAAGAGGAGGAAAAACTATCACAAAGAATGGGCGACCGATAAATGTCTCGAAAGAAATCCCTGCCTATTGTTATGTGATTTGCGACCTCACACCAAGCATGCAATATGTTTGCATAAAACATGACTTAAAAAAAACGTATGATAGTTTAGGTTATTTTGGCTATAAATCTGGGTTAAATATTTATTTTGAAGTAATCTCTTTTGATCAATTGCTTAATTCTGCAAAAGAACGGAATGCCGCATTCTTTGACAAAATAGGCATTTCTCACATATAAATATAACAATGAATGAATACAAGTGTGATAACTTCTATCATCCTGAAGATGATGGTGGTATCAGCATACTCGATGACACCCTCGGTATCGATTGTAAGATTCCAAGCGAGTATGCCAATCTCTCAGAGAAAGATACAAAGCATGCCATGCTGAAAGACTTTGATTCGTCATTCGACATCAAGGTGGATTTGTATGGACATGAATAACAGATAACACATGATAGTTTTACCAGATACAAAAACTTTTGATTCCAGCATACGCTTGGTACAACTCGTAGGAGGAGTGACAAAAGCAAATATGCTAAAGGTGTGCGACAAACTCGACCTGTACGTTAGTCCGAACTTGAAGAAGGATGAGACAGCACGCCGAGTAGCGCAGGAACTGCTCAATAGTCCTATTGAGATATTGAGCAACCTCAACAAGCAAGAGTTACAAATTATCGATGAGTTTGTCAAGGGCGGTGCCAATACCTATGTCGTTCGCAAGATGCGCAAGACCCAGTACAAGCTTCAGAAACTATATTTGGTTGCCACCTATTGTGATGAGGAAAATCAAGAATGGCACATGCTCATGCCTGATGAACTTCGAGAGGCTTTGGCAAGCAACTACAAGTTCTATCTTGACTTGGCAGAGAAAGGTCAGAAAGGACCAACTGCTAAGCAGCTCCGCATGATGGCAGCGATGAAACGGATTATGGGAGAATAAAGATTAAGGCGGTCCCATCCCGCACACTTTGGCGAGACCTTTGATGGTCCGCCAACCTTAGAGCGTAGCGGTTCTGAGCACCAGAGGGCGGTTACATCCTCTCGTTTCTGAGGAAAGAGAGGCTTGGTGAGAAAGGTGGAGCCTTCCTTAACGGTAAGGAAGGACGGGTAGGTTTTCGAAAAATCTTATTATAAGAACAAAAATTAAAACAATGAATATAATCAAAACAGATATAGAAGGCGTTCTCATTATAGAGCCACGCCTCTTCCGCGACTCTCGTGGCTACTTCTTCGAGAGCTTCAGCGAGCGAGAGTTTGAAGAGAAGGTTGCCCCAATCCTGGGACACAGTGTTCACTTCTGCCAAGACAATGAGTCAATGAGCAGTTATGGCGTGATGCGAGGCTTGCACTTCCAGCGCCCACCTTATACTCAGAGTAAGTTAGTACGTTGCGTAAAAGGCAGAGTACTCGATGTAGCGGTAGATATTCGCAAAGGCTCCCCTACTTATGGCAAGCATGTGGCAGTAGAACTGACAGAAGATAATCATGTCCAGTTCTTTATTCCAAAGGGCTTTGCCCATGGCTTCGCCGTCCTCTCAGAGACAGCCGTCTTCCAGTACAAATGTGATAACTTCTATCACCCAGAGGCAGATGGTGGCATCAGCATTCTTGATGATACCCTCGGCATCGATTGGAAAATCCCAACAGAACATGCTATTCTCTCAGAGAAAGATACGAAGCATGCGATGTTGAAGGACTTCGATTCTCCATTTGATATCAACGTAGATTTATACAAATAAGTTTTTTATGGCAGATAAAGAAGTTTTAGAGCGAATCCTCTCGATGCTCCCAGAAGAGTT
>ERZ1026852.1665-NODE-1665-length-11548-cov-4.933786_pt1 | contig 11548 bp, 9 predicted proteins | sample MGYA00380156_ERZ1026852 | MGnify/ENA primary metagenome ERZ1026852 (study PRJEB33269, sample SAMEA4719792) | human gut metagenome | biome: human-associated habitat; feature: organic feature; material: feces | place: Cameroon | collected 2013-10 ...
CCACCGGAGCGGGCATGAGTGCAGAGAGCGGTATCACCACTTTCCGCGACGCAGGTGGGCTTTGGGAAAACTACAAAGTGATGGACGTGGCAAGCGACGAGGGCTTCGCTCGCAACCCTGCCCTGATTCACAAGTTCTACAACGAGCGCCGATTGCAGCTGATCGATGCGCAGCCCAATGCCGCACACCGTGGACTGGTGGAACTGGAAAAATATTTCAACGTGAATGTCATCACGCAAAATGTGGACGACCTACACGAGCGTGCCGGCTCGAAAAATGTGCTGCACCTGCATGGTGAGTTGATGAAGGTGCGCTCGATGACGCATCCCGAACGCATCTACACGCTGCCTTGCGACCAGCTGTCGGACAAGGGACTTGAAACCAGCGTCGACACCGTAGATGCCTATGGCGACCATGTGCGTCCGCATATCGTGTTTTTCGGCGAGGCTGTGCCCAACTTTGAGCCGGCTTGCCGCATTGCCTCGAAGGCTGATGTGTTTGTGGTCATCGGCACCACGCTGGTGGTGTATCCCGCAGCGGCGTTGCTCCAGTATGCGCCTCCAGGAGCCAAGGTCTATTACATCGACCCCAAGCCTGCCGCAGTGCCATCGTATGTGCATGTGATTGCCAAGAAAGCCACCGAGGGCGTGGCAGAACTCATCGATATCCTAACAAAAAAATAAACACACTTATATGAACAAGGAACAAATTCTCTGGGCCGATGACGAAATCGATCTCTTGAAACCGCATATTCTGTTTTTGCAGAACAAAGGCTACGAGGTGACCACAGTGACCAACGGTCGCGACGCACTCGACGCCATATCTCAGCAGAATTTCCACCTCATCATTCTCGATGAGAATATGCCAGGCATCAGCGGACTGGAGGCGCTGCAGCAAATCAAGATTGCGCAGCCCAATGTGCCCGTGATTATGATTACGAAAAGCGAGGAGGAAAACATCATGAATCAGGCTATCGGCAGCGAGATTGCCGACTATCTGATTAAGCCTGTGAACCCGATGCAGATTCTGCTTTCCATCAAGAAAAACCTGCACAGCGAGGCGCTGGTGGCGCAAAAAGCCACAAGCGACTATCAGCAGGAGTTTATGAGCATCAGCCAGCAAATAGCCATGGCAAGAACCATCGACGATTGGTATCAGCTCTACAACACGCTGGTGCGATGGGAACTCACGCTCTCCAACGCCGAAACCGGCATGGCCGATATGCTGCGTATGCAAAAGCTCGAGGCTAACAGTGCTTTCGCCAAAATGGTGAAGCGCAACTATGAGAAATGGGTCACCACCGACGACCACCCGCTCATGAGCAACGAGATTTTCAAAACGCAGATTTTCCCGCATATCGATGCTGGCGAAAAGGTGTGCTTTATCGTAATCGACAATTTCCGTCTCGACCAGTGGCGCACCATCAGCCCTTTGCTGAACGACTATTTCAACATTGAGAAGGAGGAACTCTACACCACCATTCTGCCAACAGCCACGCAATATGCTCGCAATGCCATTTTTTCGGGATTGATGCCTATCGACATCGAGCGCATGTTCCCCGAATTGTGGGTTGACGAGGATGAAGACGAGGGCAAAAACCTCAACGAGGCACCTCTCATTCAAACCATTCTCGACCGCTACCGACGCAAGTGCAAATTCTCGTACAACAAACTCAACGACTCTGCAGCAGGCGAACGCCTGGTGCAGCACTTCGCACAACTGAAGAATTTCGACCTCAACGTGATAGTGTTCAACTTTGTGGACATCCTTTCGCACGCGCGTACAGAGAGCAAGATGATTCGTGAACTCGCCTACACCGACGAGGCTTACCGCTCACTCACCGTCACATGGTTTAAAAACAGTTATGTGCTGGAAATATTCAAACGCATAGCCGAGCAGGGCTGGAAAATCGTGCTCACCACCGACCACGGCACCACACGAGTGGACAACGCCATCAAGGTGATTGGCGACAAAAACACCAACACCAACTTGCGCTACAAAGTGGGTAAGAACCTCAGTTACAACCCACGCCAAGTGTACGAAATCAAGCAGCCCAAACGCTTCGGACTGCCGCTGCTCAACGTGTCGAGCACCTACATCTTCGCATCGGGCCGCGACTTCTTCGCCTACCCCAACAACTACAACCACTACGTGCAATACTACAACGACACCTTCCAGCACGGCGGCATCTCCATGGAAGAAATGCTCGTTCCCCTCATCACCCTCACCCCCAAAAAATAACCCATACAAAAAGTTAGAAATTAGAGGTTAGAAATTAGATTTTGGAGCACTCGGAGTGTTCAGATTATTCTGAATGTTCCGAGTGCTCTAATTATTCCGAGTGCTCCATGGCTTAATATCACCAAATTTATACGCCCAAATATCATAACTGCGCACAAAAACTTCGTTTTTCTTCAACGAAAAATGTTATTCTCTACGAAAAGGCGCAGAAAATCAGAAAAATAATGCATTTTTGAAATGAAAATCGAAGAAGCCCCTCGCATCCTAATCCTCACCTCACATAGGGATATGGGATTAGGGAGGGGTGAGGTAGCAGATGGTGAGGATGATGGTTACGGTGGTGGCGTAGGCGGCGCACCATAGGATGAAGGAGTGGCGGAAGTTTTTCTTGTGGGGGGTGGTGCCTTTTTGTTGTTTGTCATCTTCGTTGGGGGTGGTGGATTCATGGTATTTGAGCAGGACCCATACTGCTATGGTTACGAACAGGGGTTCGTAGGGGAGGAGGTAGCGGCTGACGGTGCCGCTGGTGGTGAATGCCACGGCGGCGGCGCACACGAAGGGCCACATTGCCCACCAACCTAAGTTTTTCTTTTTCCACGCGAGCACGAAAAGGTAGTAGAGCGAAACGCCTGCCACAGCATACCACACGAGTTGAAATCGGGTTGCCACCGACCACACATCGAGCACTTCGTTGTCAACCCATGGGAAAGGAATGAAGAGTTGGAGTGTGCAGGTCACTGGCAGGAGCAGCAGTTTTTGCCATACGGGCAGGAAGAAGTAGTCGCTCATCATTTCGCCATATATGCCGCGTGCCTGATAGATGGTTTTCATCATGTCGCCTCCGGTGTCGGTGGCTGCCAAAATGCGCATCTGCACTTCCATGCTGAATCCATTCGACCAATATATGCCCAAGCCCATGCCTATCAGCGCAATGCCAAGCAGCGTGCACGCATATCGCCACATGTCTTTATTGTCGAAAAATGTGATAATCACGCCAGCCACCAAGAAGTAGATGACGCTGGTGCGCACTATCGACATCAGTGCCACCGCTATGGTGAACAGCGCAATATCGTGCCACACGCTGCCGCGCGAATCCTCATCTATCTCTTTCATTCGGGCTATGGCATACGCTGCCAGTGCCACCGCGAAATAGGTGAGCGGCTCTTTCAGCAGCATGGCGGCATGGCTCATGAAGAATCCGAGCAATGATGTGACCAGCATTGCCAAAAATGTGATGGTGCCTCGGTCGGCTCGCACACGGTCAGCCAACGCCCTGCCTGCCGTCTGCCCGGTCAGCACCACTGTGAGCAGGGTAAGCATCACATTGATGGCGATAGGCCAAACGATACTGTGCCCCAACAACTTCCACGACAGCAATATCATCAATGGGAAGCCCACAAACTTTGTGTCGGGCTCTGGCACCGAGCCGTCGTAGTAATGCTGCGCCCACAGGTAGTAGCCCTTGTCGTCGCAGCGCAAGACAGGGTCGGCAAACGACTGCCCCTCTGCCAGCGTCCAGCCGTAGATGTTGCGGAACGCCCACACCACCAGCAGCATTCCTGCCACCATCAGCACTATTCCTCCACGCGTTTCGCCTCCGCTCAATCGGGCATAGAGCCAGCGAGGCACCACATACGCCAAGCCAAGCCCACACGCCAAGCCCACGCCACTGGTGCCAAACACGCTCATGGCGGCGGCAAACAGTATGCACATCGCTATCAACTCCACCAGGAGTTGACTGCGCAGGCACTTTTGTGAAGGGAGAAATAATGTGTTCATTTTTATCATACAATGATGAGCATCTACAAAAGTACACATTTTCTTCCATTTGTTCTAAAAGTTTATGAAATTCTTGTTCCTATTATCCCCATTATTGACTAACTTTGCTTATTCAATCGTGGATTTGGAAATGAACGACGAGCCATTGGTGATAGATGTAGATGAGTTGGTGAGGCAACGCTTGCCTCGCTACTATCGTTTTATCCCACGCTGGCTCACTCGCTGGCTGGAGCGCATCATTCATCAGCGCGAACTGAACGAGATTCTTCAGCGCATGTGCGGAAAAGATGGCGTGGGGGCTGCCCACGAGGCTCTCGACTACCTCGACATCGCCACCGAGGTGGAGCACGCCGATCGCATCCCTGCCGAGGGCCGCTTTATTTTCGTGTCGAACCATCCGTTGGGCGGACTTGACGGACTTTCGCTCATCGCATTTCTGGGCGGCCGCTACAAGGGTGCCATTCGGTTTTTAGTCAACGATTTGCTGATGGCGGTGAAGCCGCTGCAACCTGTGTTTCTGCCTGTGAACAAATACGGCAGGCAATCGCGTGGGCGTGCCGCCGAAATCGAGACTGAATACCAGGGGCAGAAACAGATGATCACATTCCCTGCCGGACTGTGCTCGCGTATGGGCAAGAACGGCGAGATTCACGATTTGCAGTGGCAGAAATTTGTGGTGATGCACGCCATACGCTCGCAGCGCGATATCGTGCCCATGTATTTCGATGGCGAAAACTCGCGTTTCTTCTATCGCATGGCACGCTGGCGCAAACGCTTGGGCATGAAGTTCAACCTCGAAATGATACTTTTGCCCGGCGAAATGTTTAAGAGCAGGGGCAAGAGGTTTCGCGTGGTGGTGGGCAAGCCCATCGCATGGCAAAGCCTCGACGCAAGCCACCCCATGGAAGAGGCACAACGCTTAGCCGACATCTGCTATGCGCTAAAGCCTGAAAACGAAAATAAAAAACTTTAATATATAAGGAAAACTGAAACACCAACGACGATGACAGAACAACGAATCATTGACCCAGTTGACATCAGCTTGATAGAAAGCGAGCTGACGCCCGACCGCCTTTTGCGTCGCACCAACAAAGCCGGCAATGAAATCTACATTGTCGATGCCCACAGCGCGCCCAACATCATGCGCGAGATAGGCCGACTGCGCGAAATCTCGTTCCGGGCAGGTGGCGGCGGCACTGGCAAGAGTTGCGACATCGACGAGTTCGACACCATGACCACTCCCTGTCGCCAACTATTCGTGTGGAATCCGCACGAGCGTGAAATCATCGGTGCCTACCGCTATATTCTTGGCAAGGACATGGTAATCAACCCCGACGGCACGCCCCACATCGCCATGAGCCACATGTTTCGGTTTTCAAGCGAATTTATGAGCCACTACCTGCCCATCACCATTGAACTGGGCCGCTCGTTCGTTCGCCCCGAATACCAGTCAGCCAACAAGGGTGCGAAGTCGATTTTCGCGCTCGACAACCTCTGGGACGGCTTGGGCGCACTCACCGTTCTCCACCCCGATGCAAAATATCTGCTGGGCAAGATGACGATGTATCCCTCCTACCAAAGAGAGTGCCGCGACTTGCTGCTACACTTCCTGCGCCTCTACTTCCCCGACCGCAAGGCACTGGTCACCCCGATTGAGCCGCTCCGGCCCGACACACCGGCAGCGCGCACCGAGCATTTTTTCGTGGGCAACGACTTCAAGGAAGACTACCGTCGCCTGAACCAGTTCATACGCAGCCACGGCATCAACATTCCGCCACTGGTCAACGCCTACATGAACCTCTCGCCCACCATGCGCTTTTTCGGCACCGCCATCAACCACGAGTTTGGCGAAGTGGAGGAAAGCGGCATCTACATTAACATCGACGAAATCACCGACCAAAAGAAAAGTCGGCACATCAACACTTTTGAAAAATAACTACGAACGAAATGACTTTTTTGCGCTATGTAAATATCATTTACATGCTGGCGACAACAGCCTTCTTGGCTTCTGCTCAATTTGATGTGGAATATGAAGGCGGAGTGACGGCAAACTACGGCAAAGGCGACATCGCTCCTTATTACATCAACTCCAACCGGGGCGGAACGCTCACACAGCAATACTCAACCCTGCTCAATGCCGCCGCAAAGCACGAGCTCGACACCACCAGCCGATTCTCCTTCGGATTCGGTGCAGAATTTTGGGGAGGCTACACCAGTTCGGTGTCGTACGACCGTTACGACCTCTCGGCCGACAAGTTTGTACGCAATCTTCAGCACCCTGCGCACGCATGGGTGCAGCAGCTGTATGCCGATGTGAAATACCGCAGCCTATTTGCCTCCGTGGGCGCAAAGGCGCGCCAATCCGACTTGGCGAGTGCCGACCTTTCGAGCGGCGACTTGGTGATGAGTGGCAACGCACGCCCCGGCACAGGCGTCAGAGTGGGATTTGTGAACTATCAAAACATTCCCTTCACTAACGGCTGGGTGCAGATTAGTGGCGAACTGGGCTACGAGCGCCTCGACGACGGCGACTGGTTGAAAAACCACTACAACTACTACAACAATTTCCTCACCACAGACTATTGGTTCAATTATAAGAAACTGCGTCTGCGCACACGCCCCGACCAGCCGTTTGTGTTCACCATCGGCGCACAGGCTGCGTGCCAGTTTGCAGGCGCTCAAAACATCTACGAGAATGGCATTCTGACCAAAACGGTGAAGATGCCTGCCAACTTCAAAAGTTTCTTCCGTAGCATCATCGCTGGCAGCGGTGGCGAAAACCCTGGCGACCAAATGTATGTGGAGGGCAATCATGTGGGCAGTTGGGACATTATGCTCGACTACGAGAACGATGCGGTGGGCAAATTCCGCGCCTATCACCAGACCATTTGGGAAGACGGTTCGGGCATCGGCTTGCAGAACGGCTTCGACGGCTTGTGGGGACTGGAATGGCGCTCCGCCACAAAGAGTTTTGTGAGCGGAGTGGTGGTGGAATACATCGACTTCACCAACCAAAGCGGCCATATCCACTTCTCTGAAGACCTCAACAAGGATTCTGCCATCAAGGGCGGTGCCACAGGCTCCGACGACTACTACAACAACTACAGTTACAATGGCTACCAAAACCGTGGCATGTCGATTGGCACTCCGTTTTCCAAATCCCTTATCTACAACACCGACGGCTACATGCGCTACCTCGACAACTTGGTGCGTGGCTTCCACATCGGCGTGAAGGGCTATCTCAGCAGCGAGTACGACTATCGCTTGCTGTTCTCCACCCGCAAGGCTTACGGCACCCCTGAGCACCCTCGCGCCACAGGCGTGCGCGCCACCTGCTTCATGCTTGAGGCGAACGCGCACCCATCGTGGCTGAAAGGATTGGAACTGAAAGCGCAGTTCGCTTTCGACCGTGGTTCACTTTTAGGCAACAACACAGGCGGCATGGTGTCGGTATCATACCATGGCGACTTTAATATCGGACAATGATGAAACATCTTATTACATATCTTTGGCTTCTTGTCGCCTCGGTGGCGTTTTCGTCATGCACCCAAAATGGTGGCGATATAGGCGTGTGGTTCGGCACTTGGACCATCAGTTCGGTAACGGTAGATGGCACCGTGGTGCCCCCACCGGCTGGCTCGTACTATTCCGTGCAGTTTCAAGGTGAAATCGTACAGGTGACCATCACCAACGACCGCCACGACCCCTACACCACCACCTACGGCAACTGGTGCCACGACGGCGACCAAATGCAATGGCTTTTCCCTGAAGAAAACATGTATTTCGTGCCTCTGCCAGGAATGACACGGGTCAATAAGTTCACCATTCTGGAGAAAAGCGGCAAGCGAGTGCGCCTACAGCAAGTGGCCGACACCGGCGTGACCTACATCTACACCCTCACCAAACTCGTGTAGAAAATAATGTGGACGGCACTTCCGACGCTATTTTTATACGGCTTTCTCGTATGTAAATTGCAAAATTTCACTCTTTTAGAAAAAAGTCGTACCTTTGTATTTCAATTGCAAATTATAAAGTAACAAAACAACTATACAGAAAATTAAGTTTCGATGGGTAAAATTAATTTCGTAAAAGAACTCGAATGGCGCGGGATGATCAACAATATGATGCCCGGCACAGAAGAACAACTCAACAAAGAAATGACATCGGCATACGTGGGTATCGACCCAACTGCCGACTCTCTCCATATCGGCCACCTCGTGGGCATCATGATGCTGAAGCACTTGCAGCGTGCTGGCCATCGCCCTATCGCCCTCATCGGTGGTGCTACCGGTATGATTGGCGACCCTTCAATGAAGAGCCAGGAGCGTGTGCTTATCGACGAGGTTACACTTCGCCACAATCAGGAATGCCTGCGTAAGCAACTCGAAAAATTCCTTGATTTCAACAGCGGTGCACCTAATGCCGCAATTCTGGTCAACAACTACGACTGGATGAAGAACTACAGTTTCTTGCAGTTTATCCGCGACGTGGGCAAGCACCTCACCGTCAACTATATGATGGCTAAGGACTCTGTGAAGAAGCGTTTGGCTGCCAATGCCGACCATGGTATGTCGTTCACCGAATTTTCATACCAACTCCTTCAGGGCTACGACTTCCTTTACCTCTACGAGCACGAAGGTTGCCGCTTGCAAATGGGCGGTAGCGACCAATGGGGCAACATCACCACCGGTACCGAACTTATCCGCCGCATGAACGGTGGCGAGGCCTTCGCTATCACTTGCCCACTTATCACTAAGGCCGACGGCACCAAGTTTGGCAAGACCGAGGGTGGCAACGTGTGGCTCGATCCTAAGCGCACATCACCTTACAAGTTCTACCAGTTCTGGCTGAACGTGAGCGACGAAGATGCTGCAAAGTACATCAAGATTTTCACCGACCTCACCCAGGAAGAAATCGCCAAACTCGAAGAAGAACAGGCTGCCGACCCAGGTTTGCGCCCATTGCAGAAGCGTTTGGCAAAGGAAATCACCACTATGGTACACTCTGCTGCCGACTATGAAATGGCTGTGGAGGCTTCACAAATCCTTTTCAGCAACAAGGCTAACGACATTCTTCACAAAATCGACGAAAGCACCCTCTTGAGCGTGTTTGAAGGCGTGCCACAATTCGAGATCAGCAAGGCTAAACTCGAAGAAGGCATTCCAGCCATCTCTTTGCTCACCGACGAGGCTGCCGTGTTCCCATCAAAGGGCGAAATGAAGAAGATGACACAAGGCGGCGGCGTGAGCATCAACAAGGAAAAACTCACCGACCAAAACGCCACCATCAGCACAGCCGACCTGCTCAACGGCAAATACATCCTCGCACAGCGCGGCAAGAAGAACTACTACCTCCTCATCGCAAAATAATGCGACAGTGTAGCACAACCTCTTGCACTCTATAATTATCACAAACCCGATTAGCACACCAGCTGTTAATCGGGTTTATTTTCACCACCCATAACATCAGCACTATCATGACACAAGACGAAAGATGGCAAGCGCAATACGACCAAATGATGACATTCATGAACGAGAACCATCGCCGCCCCTCAAAGCACCGCCTTGAGGAGCACGACATGCTCAACTGGTACAAACATGTGAAAAAAGCCATCGCCAAAGGCAACTACCCACCCCACCGCATCGAAAAATTCGCCCTCCTCCAACAAGTAGCCAACAAGTACCGCCGCAAAAACCAATACGAGTAACAAGCCAACAGGTCTACAGGTCTACGAGCCTACAGGTCAACGGGTCTACGAGTTGGTGGTCCGACCAGTCAGACACGTCAGACGAGTCAGACAAGTCCGACTTCTCCCACAAAAAATAGGATTCCATTCCTAAAACTCCCAAAAACCCAAAAGTTTTCGGATTACATTCCTAAAACTTCCAATTTTTCCTCACTTTTCGGATTTCATTCCCATAAAATTTTGTATATTTGTGGCGAACAACCAAAATAGCACAAGACAATGGAGAGAATTGAACGCCAAGACTATCTCAACAAACTCATCGCTTTCAAAGATAAAAAGTTGATAAAGGTGATAACAGGAATACGCCGCTGCGGAAAATCCACTATTATGGAAATCTTTCGCGACTGGCTGTTGAACAATGGCGTAAGCCCCGAACAAATCCTGTATCTCAACTTCGAGGATTATGACAATATCGAGCTGCGCAATCCACTTGCCTTGCACCAATACATCAAACCGCTGATATTGCCCGACAAACCCACATACATTTTCTTTGATGAAATACAGCATGTGAAGGACTTCCCCGACATCATCAATAGTATCAACTTGAAGCCTAACGTTGACCTGTATGTTACGGGCTCAAACGCCTATATGCTATCAAACGAAATCGCCACTTTGCTTTCAGGAAGGTATGTGGAGATAGCTATGCTCCCATTGTCGTTTAAGGAGTATGTGGAAGGTTGTGGCGGAAGCGATAACCTTGAAAAAGCATACACGAATTATATCACCCAAAGCAGTTTTCCCTACACCTTAGCACTCGATCGCCCCAAAGACATTACCGACTATTTAAATGGAGTGTACAATACCGTGGTGATGAAAGACATCATCAGCAGAAAAAAGATACAAGATGTGATGATGCTTGAAAGCGTGATTCGTTTTGTGGCCGACAACATAGGAAATATGCTGTCAACCAAACGAATTGCCGACATCATGACTGCCGACGGAAGAAAGATCGACCAAAAAACAGTGGAAAAATACCTCACATCGCTGTGTGAAACCTTTTTTGTGTACGAAGCCAAAAGATACAACGTGAAAGGAAAACAACTATTGAAAACCCTTGGCAAATACTACCTCGTGGATGTTGGACTAAGGAGAATGTTACTGGGCGGACGCTCATTCGACGCTGGGCGATTGTTGGAAAACGTGGTGTATCTCGAACTGCTACGCCGACAGAAAAGTGTGTACATTGGAAAAATCGACAACTTAGAGGTTGACTTCGTTGCTATCGATGAAAACGACATCGTATATTACCAAGTGGCAGCCACGGTAAGAGACGAAGCCACACTCAAGCGCGAACTATCATCACTGCAACAAATCAACGACCAATACCCAAAGTACATTTTAACGTTAGACGAAGACCCCGAAGCCGATTACGACGGCATCAAAAGAATCAACGCCCTAAAATGGCTAATGGGCGAATACAGCATCTAAACAAAGACAGACAGGCCTGGAAAAAAAACAGGATTCCATTCTCATAAAAAAATAGGCATATATAGATGATGTTGGCAACGAAAAATAGGGTGCTAATAGGTTGTAGATGGATTATAATCGGTGTTCCTGTTCGAGCACTCGCTTCAAGTGGCTTTACAGAAGCCGAGACTATCGTCTTAACTTCTTAACTCCTTAACTTCTTAACTTCTTAACTCCTTAACTTCTAAAAAACTAACTTCTGAAGAAATCTAACTTCTAATTTCTGGGAAATGGGTATAAAAAAATAATCCTCGATATCGCTATCGGGGATTGCTTAACTAATTAACCTTCTAATACCATTAACATAAACCTTAA
>ERZ1026852.1667-NODE-1667-length-11538-cov-36.108508_pt1 | contig 11538 bp, 7 predicted proteins | sample MGYA00380156_ERZ1026852 | MGnify/ENA primary metagenome ERZ1026852 (study PRJEB33269, sample SAMEA4719792) | human gut metagenome | biome: human-associated habitat; feature: organic feature; material: feces | place: Cameroon | collected 2013-10 ...
CCAGCTCCGTCATCATTCTTGGGATGAGTGGCACGCCGAGCTTGTGCAGAACATGGGCGATGCGATAGTTGGTTATCGCCTTGATTACGGGATAGCACGAGATGATTTCTCCGTGGCTCATCGCCGCCGGGTCGCCGTTGTAGGCAGCCTCCACGTCGGTGGCTAGAATCTTGCGGAGGTTAGGAAATTCCATGATGGCTTTGGCGGCGATGACGCCTGCCTTGGCACGCTGGTGCTGCAGTTCAGCCTGTGTTTCCGTTTCGCAATCGTTGGCGAAGCACAGTCCGGCGAGAATCTGCTCAGCGAGCATCTCGTAGAGTTTCTCTACTCTTACTCCGATATGGTATTTGATGGTTGAGATATTGACGGAAGAGTTTCCGAAATATCCCGGAAAGAGGATAGAACGAGACAGATTGATGATGTCTTCGAGCGCCTTGCCCGAAGGAAGTGGATTTCCGTCTCGATGCTGATGGAAGAGACCCTTCAATGATTCGGCGCTTGAAAGCTCGTCGATGGTCTCTGTCAGCTGATGAGTTAATGTATCTTTACTCATGTTCTTAATGTATCAATAAAATTCGAGTGCAAAGATACGATTAATTTCTTGAACTGCAAAGAAATAAAGGAGCTTTTTTGGATTTTTTTGTAGAAATGGAAAGATGGAGCGGGAAAAGTGGGGGTGGAGACAAGCGTAAAAACTGTGGAGATAAACGTAAAAACGAAAAACTATCTTGACATATCCCTGAATGCACTCCACGCTATCGGAACCGCCACGAGGAAGGAGCAGACATCTGCCCACGCCTGACACATTTCTACACCCAGCAATCCGAAGAAATGAGGGAGAATGAAGATGAGCGGAATGAAGAACAGTCCGCTTCGGGCTGCTGCCACGATGTTGGCACGGATTGGCTTGCGGATGGTTTGCATCAGCATGTTGGTGAGAACGATGGTGGCTACCAGCGGAAAACTGATTACCTGCCACTTCAAGGCTGCGGAACCCACGGCTACCACATGAGGGTCGTCGCGGAAAAGTTCGATGATCTGCGCTGAGAAGATGAAGCCGATAACGGCACATACAGCCAGGAACACCGTGCCGCATTTGATGCAGAAATAGTAGGCTTCCTTTACTCTAGGGTACAGTTTGGCACCATAGCAGAAACCGCAGAGGGGCTGGAATCCCTGTCCCAGACCAATGACAACGGCATAGGTAAAGAAGGAAATTCTTGTTACAATACTCATGCCCGCAATGGCCGCATCACCATAGGCTCCTGCTGCCACATTCAGCACCAGGGTGGCGATGCTTCCCAAGCCCTGTCTTGACAAGGATGGGGTGCCGCCAAAGATGATTTCCTTGGCGTATGCCTTGGTTGGCGTGAAGTTGCGAAGGTGAATCCGGATGTTCTGTCCCTTGTGCGACATCCAGAAAAGCATGGCGCAACCGAAGCACTGGCTGATGAGGGTAGCAATGGCTGCACCCGTGATGCCTAAGGCAAAATAAATGATGAGCAGCGGAGCCAGAATCAGGTTGAGTAATACGCCCGACATGATGCCCTTCATGGCATACATTGTGTTGCCTTGAAAGCGCATCATGTTGTTGAGCGTTAAGGATGTAGTCATAAAAGGAGCACCCAGCAGGATGATGCCCAGATAGCGCTCTGTATAGGGCTGGATGGTAGGTGTTGAACCCAGAAGAATGCAGAGCGGTGTAAGGAATATTTGTCCTAAAACGGCGATGATGAGACCCGTAAGAAAACTCAGTACGAAGCCCGTAGCAGCCATCTTCTTCGCCTTCTCTTCCTCTTTGGCGCCCAGCATGCGGGAGATGTAGTTTCCTGATCCGTGACCATAGAAGAACCCCACAGCCTGAATCACCGCCATCATGGCAAACGATACGCCCACGGCAGCCACGCTCTGGGTGTTGATGCTGCCCACGAAATAGGTGTCGGCGAGGTTGTACATACTCGTCGACAACATGCTGATGATGGTAGGAATCGCCATCGTGAAAACCACCCTGTGCACGGGAGCATGGGTGAGGAAAGTATAATTATCTCTCGTTTTCTTCATATTTTCCGAAACTACTTTTTCTATCAGAATTGCCAAATTCAGTGTGCAAAGGTACTGTTTTATTTTCTTTTGAACTAAATATTCGGGCATTTTAACTATCTATTTGAAAAAAAATCTGCTATTAGTTGGCAGAGTAGAAAAAAACTCGTAATTTTGCAGCGGTTTTCTCTTATACATTAATTAAAAAGAGATGAAGTCCATTGATTTAAATGAGATGAACTCCATTGATTTAAAAGAGATGAACTCTATTAATTGATAAGACATAAATGCCGTTTTAAAGAAATAGAAAAAGAAAAATAGATAGTTAAATGAGTGATATAAAAATCGTACCGGTTACCACCAAGAAGGGGTTGAGGGCTTTCATCCAGTTCTATTACGACCTCTATAAGGGGAATAAATTTGCCGTGCCCTTCCTGCGGCTTGCCGAATGGAACACGCTGAGCAAGGCCAAGAATCCGGCTTTCGAATTCTGCGATGCTCAGTATTTCCTGGCCATCGACTACAGTGTGCCGAAGGTGGTGGGCAGAGTGGCTGCCATCATCAACCACCATGCCAACGAGCAATGGAACAAAAAGCAGGTGCGCTTCGGCTGGCTCGATTTCATCGATGATATGGAGGTATCGTGCAAGTTGCTGGATGCCGTTGCTGATTGGGGAAGAGAACACAAGATGGAAGAGATGGTGGGACCGCTCGGATTCACCGATATGGATAGAGAAGGTATGCTGATAGAGGGCTTTCACGAGAAATCTACCATGTACGTGAACTACAATTACCCTTACTATCCGCAGCACATCGAAGGCTTCAATCTCCTGAAGAAAGACAACGACTGGGTGGAATATCGCATCAAGGTGCCTGAGGTGACACCGCCGAAATTCGCCAAGACTGCCGAAATGATAGAGAAGCGATACAACCTGCACGTGCGTAAGTTTACCAAGAACGAACTGGTGAAGCAGGGCATGGGCAGAGAGGTGTTCCACATCGTGAACGAGACCTACAAGGACCTCTACGACTTCCAGCAGCTCACCGAGAATCAGATTGATGGTTATGTGGATTCCTACATCAAGATAGCCGATACGAACCTTATCACCGGTGTGGTGGATGGCAACGATAACAACCGCCTGATAGGCTTCGGCGTATCCTTCCCGTCGCTCACCGATGCCCTGCAGAAAATAGGCAACGGCAAGCTGCTGCCTTGGGGCTGGTGGCAGATAGTGAAGGCACTGAAATTGCACAAGACCGACACCGTAGACCTGGTGCTCATCGGCGTGCTGCCGGAATATCGTAGCAAGGGTGCCAATGCCCTGATTTTTGCCGACCTCATCGAGCAATATCACCGCTACGGCTTCAAGTGGGCCGAGGCGATGCCGCAGATGGAAACCAACAAGGGCGTACAGAGCCAGTGGCAGTATCTGGAGAGCGTGCAGCATCGCCGCCGCCGCTGCTACAAACAGAAATTATAAACTGAACTTCAGCATGTTCCAAAAACATGCTATACTTGAATAAAGCATGTTCCAAAACATGCCATACTTGAATATAAAAGAAAAATAGAATGAGATTTGCAGTTATTGCCGCAGGCGAGGGAAGCCGACTGGCACAGGAGGGCGTGGAACAACCTAAACCATTGGTGCCATTGTGTGGCGAACCCATGATAGAGCGCCTTTTGCGCATCTTCGTAGATTGCGGTGCCACGGAAATTGTTGTGATTGTCAATGAATGGAGCACAGCGGTGCGTGAACATCTGGAGCAGATGCAGTTGCCAGTGCCTTTGCGCCTGGTGGTGAAGACCACTCCTAGTTCCATGCACAGTCTGCATGCCCTCTCGCCTTATCTCAGGGGCGAGCGTTTCTGTCTCACCACCGTGGATACCATCTTCCGTGAGGAGGAGTTCAAAAAGTATATCCGTTACTTTCAGAATGCGAAAGATATTGACGGATGTATGGCAGTTACCCCATACGTGGATGATGAAAAGCCGCTGTGGGTTGGCGTGGAGAAGCAGGCGGATGCCGAGGGTGCCAGTCTGCTCGACAAGCAGGGTTCCCACAAGAAGCCTAGCATCACGGGCTTCCACGACAAGCAGGAGGGCGACGACCATCTGATTTCGGGTGGCATCTATTGCCTGGGCGACAAGGCGCTGGATGTGCTCGACCATTGCATGGAGCAGGGCATGAGCCGCATGCGCAACTTCCAGCGCCAGCTGGTGGTGGAGGGCTTGAAGCTGGAGGCTTATCCTATCAACAAGATTCTGGATGTTGACCACAAGGAAGATATCGCCAAGGCTGAGGCCTTTATCCATCCGCTGGAGGGTAAGACCCTGGTGGGCGTGTGCCGTGGCAACGAGTTTTCGCCTAATTGCGTGGATAACGATGCTGCCATCATGAACGCTGTGAAAGAGCAGCTGGAGGCGCTGGGAGCGCAGGTGATGCTGATGTGCGAGAAGGAGTTCTGCCGCAAGGCAGCCGTGCTGGAGAGAGCTTACGGATGGCCTCGCTGCCGTGTGGCCGTGGGCGTGGACGGCTTCTTCTCGATGGCACGCAGCAAGCAGGCGTTGGATGTGCTGGGCAGAATTGAGGAAGAAGGTGTGCTGGTGGTGAACTCCAGTCTGGGCGTGAACCGCTGCATCCGCCGCATCATGACCGAGCGTTTCATCGCCGGAGGCATCGCTACTCCCGAGAGCCGCATCATCGGCAGAAACGGGGAGATGGTGAAGGATATCCACTATCCTTGCTGGCTGAAGCGTGGCGACGGCTGTGCGCAGCAGAAGGAGGATACCTGCTATGTGCAGAACGAGCAGGAGGCTGAGGCGCTGCTGAAGGATTTCTGGCTGCGCGGCATCACTTCGGTGGTGGTGAACGAGCATCTGAAGGGCGACCTCATCAAGTTCTATGGCGTATCGGGCACCGATTTCTTCTATTGGTTCTATCCTTCGAAATGCGGTCATCGTTCCAAGTTCGGTTTGGAGGTGATCAATGGTGATGCGCAGGGCATCGCCTTCGATGCCGATGCCTTGAAGGCTGAGGCTGACAAGGCTGCTGATATGCTAAGTGTGCCAGTATATGGCGGCGACTGCGTGGTAGGCGAGGATGGCAGCGTGAAGATTATCGACTTCAACGACTGGCCTAGCTTTGCGCCATGCCGCGATGAGGCTGCGTTCTATATCGCCACAAAAATGATACAGGAATAACAAAATAAAAAAGATATAGGAATAACAATATAAAGATATAGGAAAAAATAGGAATTAAAAATAAAAAAGATGAATCAGGAATTTAAGGCTTCTCTGAAATCAGCGGATACCGAGGAGCACATTGATATTTATTTCTATCGTCCCATCGGTTACCAGTGGGCACGATTCTTCCGCATGCTTCACATCACCCCAAATATGGTGACCATTCTTTCCATCTTCCTCGGCGTAGGAGCGGGCATCTGCTTCTATTTCGACGATTTGGCAATCAACATCTTGGGCATCTTCTTGCTCATCTGGGCAAATGTTTATGACAGTTGCGATGGACAGTTGGCGCGTCTTACCAACCAGAAGAGTGCCTTGGGCAGAATCCTTGATGGTGCGGCTGGCGACTTCTGGTTTGTCAGCATCTACTTTGCCATCTCTTTCCGCCTGATGCCGGAGTGGGGCTGGAAAATCTGGGCACTCTGCATCGTTGCCGGTTTCGGTTGTCATGCCATTCAGAGCCGTCTTGCCGATTACTACCGTCAGATTCACCTCTTCTTCCTGAAAGGCAAGGAGGGTAGCGAACTGGATGATGCCAGCAAGCAGGTGGAACTGTGGAAGCAGATGAAATGGAAGAAGGAGCCTGTACAGAAACTCTTCCAGTTCTTTTACAAGAACTATACTTTGGGTCAGGAGCGAGATACTCCTATCTTCCAGATATTCAAGAGAAATCTGCGCGAAAGATATCCGCAGCAGTTGCCTGAGCAGTTGCGTGCCGACTTCCGTGCAGGTAGTCTTCCATTGATGAAATTTGCCAACGTTCTTACCTTCAACTGGCGCAGCATCACGCTGTTTGTATCCATATTGATAGGTGAGCCATGGCTCTATCCAGCAGTCGAGATTACCGTGTTCAGTCTGATTTTCTTCTATATGCGAGGAACCCACGAGCGCCTTTGTCTGAAGCTCAACCAGAAGGTTCTGAAGGGAGAGTATGAGGCATAAAATCGTATCTTATGAATAATAAATTCAGAAATATTTTTATGGCGTTCGGAATCATCGCCATTATCATCATGCTCTGCACGATGGATATGGACTATACCGATATCTGGCGCTATCTGAAGCAGGCGGGCATCTATTTCCCGCTGATTCTCGGTTTGTGGCTCGTGATCTATTGGGTGAACACCTGTTCCTGGTGGCTTATCATCAACGACGAGGGCAGGGTGAAGGGGCTGTCGTTCTGGCGAGTGTATAAGCTCACCGTGAGCGGATTCGCCCTGAACTATACCACGCCTTGCGGACTGATGGGCGGCGAGCCTTACCGCATCATGGAGCTGAAGCCGTTTACGGGTGTGAGCAAGGCAACATCATCGGTGATTCTCTACGTGATGATGCACATCTTCTCGCATTTCTGGTTCTGGTTCTTGTCGGTATTTCTTTACATTGCCTTGTATCCGGTGGGTGTATCGATGGGCATCATGCTGGGTGTTATCGCAGCCTTCTGCATGCTTGCCATCTATTTCTTCGTAAGAGGTTACAAGACGGGAATGGCACAGAAGGGCATCCGCCTTCTTACCCATATTCCTTTTGTGAAGAACTGGGCAAGGAGATTTGAGCAGGAAAAACAGGATACCTTGGAGCAGATTGATTCGCAGATAGCGTTGCTGCATGGTCAGCACAAGCGCACGTTCTATGCCTCTCTTTCCTTTGAGGTGATGGCAAGGGTGTTGCAGAGCTTGGAAATTTATCTGATTCTGAAGGCGTTTGCAGCAGATATCAGCATAGCAGACAGTATTCTGATTCTCGCCTTTTCATCGCTCTTCAGTAACCTCATCTTCTTCTCTCCGATGCAGTTGGGCGCCCGAGAAGGCGGTCTTGCCTTGGCGGTGGATGGTCTGCATCTTACGGGCGCCTTGGGCGTATACACGGGTCTTATCACCCGCATCCGTGAGCTGGTATGGATAGCCATTGGCATCCTGCTCATCAAAGTAGGAAACAAGGACCTGAAGCAGATTCAGGCGGAATACGAGGAAGAGCAGAAGCGCAAGCAGAAAACCAATTAATAAAGGAAAAAATGAAGAAACTAGATATAAAAGGAATTATCTTTGACTATGGCGGTACGCTCGATACCAGGGGCGACCATTGGTCGGAAGTGCTGTGGCAGGGCTACGAGCACTTTGGCATTGGCGTGGCTGCTGATGAAGAGGTGGAGCCAGGAGTGAGTATCCACAAGCAGGCTTTCCGTGATGCCTACGTGTATGGCGAGAGAGCCCTGGCGGTGAACCCTATCGTGACACCAGATTTCCATTTCGAGGATATTCTCAGAGAAAAACTGATTCTGGAATTGAATTTCCTGGCAGGAAAGGAGTTGCTGGAGACAGGAAAGGATGATGCAGAGAAGCAGGCGAAGCTTGGAAATGATTCAGATGCATCTTCAGAAAGTCTTTTGCTCTCCCTTTCCGATTCAGAAATCCATCAGATTGCAGTGGATATGGCGCATTACATTAATGCCAAGACCTTGGATTTATTGCACGGGAACAAGCAGGTATTGGAGCATCTGAAGCAGGCGGGTTATCCGATGGTGCTCGTTTCCAATTTCTACGGCAACATCAACCAGGTGTTGAAGGATGCGGAGATTGACGGGTATTTCAAGGATGTGATAGAATCTGCTGTGGTGGGCGTCCGCAAACCGAACCCGGCCATCTTCGCCCTGGGCGTGTGTGCCTTGGATTTGCCAACCTCTCAGGTATTGGTGGTGGGCGATACCTACGGCAAGGATATCATCCCTGCCCACAAGCTGGGTTGCCATACCCTTTGGATCAAGGGATTGCAGTGGGAGGAGAAGCAGGTGGACGAATCCATCCCCGATGGAATCATCCGAAAACTATCAGAAATGGAGGAATTTCTGAAAATCTCATAAAAAACTGAAATATATAATCGGTTTTTCATCGAAATTCAGAGATTATTTATAACTTTGCAGCCCGAAAACCAGTATGAATTAATAACGGGCTGCAAGCCCCTATATATAATAAAGGTAATGAAAGGTATTAAAAAATTGTATTTGATGCTCATCCTCTTCATGGTTTCTACCCTGCAGATGATGGCGCAGCAGAAGATAACGGGAAGGGTCATCGATGATGATGGCTTTGCGGTGCCTTATGCAAGTGTGCAGTACAAGGGCCACAAGATCGGCGTGTCTAGTGATGGAGAAGGTAAGTTCACCATCGAGAAGCATCCTGCATGGGTGCTCACCGTGAGCGCGCTGAGCTACAAAACCCAGACCGTGAAGATTGACGAGAAGACCAACTTCATCGAGGTGAAACTCAAGGATGATACCCATAAACTGGGCGAAGTGGTCGTGAAATCGAAGAAAGGCAGATACAAGCGCAAGGATAATCCTGCCGTGGAACTCATGCGCCGTGTCATCGCTGCCAAGAAGAAGAGCGACCTGAGCAACCATGATTATTATCAATATGATAAATATCAGAAAATCACCCTCGCCCTCAACGACCTGAGCAAGGAACAGCTGGAGAGCAAGTTCTTCAGCAAGCGACAGTATCTGCTCGACCAGGTGGAGACTTCGCCTTACAACGGCAAGCTCACCCTGCCTGTAAGCATCGACGAGACCGTTTCGCAGCACATCTACCGCAAGGATCCGAAGACTGAGAAGGATATCATCAAGGGTCAGCAGAGCAATGGTATCGGACAGGTAATCCAGACTGGAGAGATCCTGAACACAGCCCTGAAGGAAGTGTTCACCGACGTGGATATCTACGACGACTATGTGCGCCTGCTGCAGTATCCGTTCCCATCACCTATCGGCAAGACTGCCATCAGCTTCTACCATTATTATATAGAAGACACGGTGTATGTGGAGCGCGACCTGTGCTATCACCTGCAGTTTATCCCAGCCAACAGTCAGGACTTCGGCTTCCGTGGCGAGCTCTATGTGCTTGCCGACAGCAGTCTGCACGTGAAGAAATGTAATCTCTATATGCCTCACAATTCCGACGTGAACTGGGTGAAGGATATGAAGATAGAGCAGGAATATACCAAGCTCGACAATGGCGAGTGGGTACTCACCAAGGACGATATGATAGCAGAGATGCACATGAACAAGCTGCTGCAGGACCTGCTGGTGGTGCGCAATACGCGACTCACCGACTATGCCTTCGACCCGCTGCCTAAGATGCTCTTCAAGGGTAAGGCGAAGGTAAGGCACGATATGGATGCCATGAACCGAGATGAGGCTTATTGGAACAAATACCGACAGGTGGACCTGACCAAGAGTGAATCGTCGATGGACAGCTTTATCCATCGCATGGAGAACTCCAAGGGCTTTAAATATATCATCTTCGGCATCCGTGCGCTGATGGAGAACTATGTGGAGGTGGCTCATAAGAACCAGAAGGACGACAAGCGAAGCATCTTCGACTTGGGTCCGGTGAACACCTTCATTTCCAATAACTTCGTGGATGGCTTGCGCCTGCGCCTCGCCGGACGTACGATGGCAGCCTTGAACCCTCATTTCTTCTGGGATGGTTACGGGGCATACGGTACGAAGAGTCATGAATGGTACTACGGTCACATTTTCACCTATTCGCTGAATAAGAAGAAGAACAGTCCGTTTGAGTTCCCTATGCGCAAGTTCACCTTCGAGGTGGGTCATGATATCACCTCGCCTTCGGATGATAACCTGCTGCACAACAAGGACAACCTGTTTATGACCATCCGTGCCACCACGCAAGACCAGATGTATCTGTATCAGCGCCAGAAGCTGGGTTTCACCTACGAGACCGATTGGGGCTTCCGCTTCGATACGAGCATCAGGTGGCAGAGCAACCGCCCTGTGGGCCATCTTCATTATTTCAAACTCGACGGCACGGAAGTGAAGAAGATTCGCACCACAGAGGCCACCGTGGGCATTGACTACAACCCGGGTGTCACCTATGTGAACACCAAGCAGCAGCGATTGCCTATCAACCTGGATAGTCCGGAACTGATGCTCTCGCACACCATGGGTCTGGATGGCTTCATGGGCGGCCAGTATCAGAGCAACATCACCCGCCTGGGCATCTACAAGCGCCAGTGGCTGGGAAGCTTCGGCTATGTGGATTTCAATATCGTGGGCAAAATGCAGTGGAACAAGGTGCCATTCACCATGCTCATCCAGCCACCAGTCAACCTCTCTTACTTTGAGCAGGAGGCAACCATCAGTATGATGAAAGACTGGGAGTTCCTCAGCGACCGCCAGGTGTTCTGGTCGGTGGCCTGGGATATGAACGGCAAGCTCCTGAACCGCATTCCGCTGATCAAGAAGTTGAAGTGGCGTGAATACGTGGCAGTGAAGGGAGTCTGGGGACAGTTGACTGACAAGAACAATCCGGTGAAGAATCCTACGGATGACGTCATCTTCCAGTTCCCTAACAATTCTTATACCTTCGGCAATACGCCATATTGGGAATTTGTGGCAGGTGTGCACAACATCTTCAAGTTCTTTGGAATCGATTATGTGCGCCGCCTGAACTACTTAGACCACGCCAACGTGGATAAGTGGGGTATCCGCTTCGGATTCCTCATGACATTCTAAAAAAAAAGACGATGTTGATACCTAGCGTTTTGCTAGGTATCTAGAAACAGATAAGTTTGCTGTGGCGTTTCTGCCATGGCAAACTTTTTATAAAAACAGGTCATATAATAAGAGATAGAAGAGAGTATAACAACATAAAAGAATAGGAGAATTGAATCATGAAAATTCTGTTAGCAGACAAGCAGGACATCACGCGCGCCGGACTGACCTATGTGATAGAGAAAATGGAAGGGTTTGAGACTAAGTACGTGGAAGACAAGACGGAGCTGATGCTCGCCTTGAAGGAGAACGAGGATACGGTAGTGGTATTAGACTACACGCTCTTCGACATCAATGATGCCGCCGAGCTCCTCATCCTCAACCAGCGTTTCCCCTATACCCGATGGCTTTTGTTCAGTGAAGATTTGAGTGCCGACTTCGTGAAGGTGCTCATTGCCAGCAGTAGCATGTTTAGTGTTCTTCTTAAGGAGAGTCCGATGATGGAGATTAAGGAGGCCATCCGTTTCTGTGTGGCAAGCAACCGCTTTGTCTGCCAGCGCATGATGGAGGTGCTTCTGGCGCCCGTGCAGCAGGAGCCGGAAGAGAAGGTGAACCTTACCAAGACCGAGACCGAAATTCTGAAGGACATCGCTCTTGGTATGACCACCAAGGAAATAGCCGAAAAGCGATTCTCCAGTTTCCATACCGTGAACACCCACCGCAAGAATATCTTCCGAAAGCTGGGCGT
>ERZ1026852.1668-NODE-1668-length-11537-cov-4.528566_pt1 | contig 11537 bp, 9 predicted proteins | sample MGYA00380156_ERZ1026852 | MGnify/ENA primary metagenome ERZ1026852 (study PRJEB33269, sample SAMEA4719792) | human gut metagenome | biome: human-associated habitat; feature: organic feature; material: feces | place: Cameroon | collected 2013-10 ...
CTGCTGTAAAGTGCAAAAATTGCCACGCAGGCAATGGTGGATATTTGGATATGAAGTCGGTTTAAATTCATATATCTAAAATTTCGTGTTCAAATATTATTATAAATAACGCATTTCTTTTTTTATTATTGTGATGATGCCACGAATTTTGCCACCGATATGCACAAAAAAACGACTGTGCCGTAGAAATTCGCTTTCTACGGCACAGTCACCACTGTTTGCTTTATTGTGTGTTTCCAAAAATTTTTCCTTCGTGTGTTTTTCTATTTTTCCGTAAAAATGTGTGTGTTTATTTTGCTTTTTTACTCTGTTACATTTATGAAGTGTGTTTTATATCGTAATCCAAAAAGTGTGTGGAAGTTAAATGAATATGAAATTCGACAAAATCACCAGTAGCGAAACCACATACACGCCTTTGCGGAATGCTTCGTCGATGCGGCGCTTTTCTGCTTCCTCACGTTCGTGGATTTGCTCCGCGGTAAGATAGTTGTTCTCAGGGTGCTCGAAATCGAGAGCCATTTGCTTGATGTTGTTGTCGCGTTTCATAATCTTTAGTTTTTTTTGATGTTGAATATCGTTTGTTTTAATCTCACGTTGCAAAGGTATTTCAAAGTGTGGGCAAGAATATTGCACACAATATGAAACTAAAGTTAAATATCAAGAGAGCACAGCAGATGCCATTTTTTTCGGATATATGAAAAATGTTCTTAAATTTTAAACTGCTATCAATATTTATTGCTAATTTTGTAGCTTGAATTAAAATATTTTCCAGATATAGTCAGAATTATGGATACTCGGTACATTTTTGTAACTGGCGGTGTTGTATCGTCACTTGGTAAAGGAATTATCTCATCGTCGTTAGCTCGTTTGCTTCTCTCAAGAGGCTTTAGTGTTACAATCCAAAAATTTGACCCTTATATCAATATCGACCCCGGAACCTTGAATCCTTATGAGCATGGCGAATGCTATGTGACAGAGGACGGATACGAAGCCGACCTTGACTTGGGGCATTACGAACGCTTCACCAACATTCGCACATCGCGTGCAAGTAATGTGACCACCGGTCGCATCTACCAAAGGGTGATCAACAAGGAGCGTCGTGGTGATTATTTGGGAAAGACGGTGCAAGTGGTGCCTCATATCACCGATGAGATTAAAAACTCGGTGAAGCACTTGGGCAGCACCGGAAAATTCGACTTTGTGATTACCGAAATTGGCGGTACTGTGGGCGATATCGAGTCGCTTCCATTTTTGGAGGCAGTGCGCCAGCTTCGATGGGAACTGGGAAGCAAATGCGTGTGCGTGCACCTCACCTATGTGCCATATATCCGTGCGGCCAAGGAATTGAAAACCAAGCCCACGCAGCACTCGGTGAAGCAACTCCAGCAAGTGGGTATTCAGCCCGATGTGCTGGTGCTCCGCACCGAAAAGAATATTCCAGAGGATATGCTTCGCAAGGTGGCGCAATTCTGCAATGTGGCAGACAACGCCGTGGTGCAAAGTGTGGACGCACCTTCGATTTACGAGGTACCGCTGATGATGCACGACCAGAAACTCGATAACATCATTCTCGAAAAGACTGGCACGCCATACTCTGGAGAGCCCGACCTCACAGCCTGGAACAAGTATCTTGCGCACCTTAACAATGCGAAAGATGAACTCACAATCGGGCTTGTGGGCAAATATGTGGCACTGCAAGATGCGTATAAGTCGATTGACGAGGCACTTTTGCAATCAGCCACCTACAACGACTACAAGGTGAACATTAAATACATCAGCTCAGAGCAACTCACCGACGGCAATGTGGCTGAAAAACTTTCCGACCTCGACGGTGTGATTGTGGCACCGGGCTTCGGACAGCGAGGCACCGAGGGCAAATATGTGGCGCTGAAATGGTGCCGTGAGCACGATATGCCCACCTTTGGCATTTGCTTGGGTATGCAGAGCATGGTGGTGGAATTTGCCCGCAATGTGTTGGGCATGGATTCTGCCAACAGCACCGAAATGGACCCCGACACACCATATAATGTGATCGACCTCATGGAAGAGCAAAAGAGCATCACCTATATGGGTGGCACCATGCGACTGGGCTGCTACGACTGCCATTTGCAGAGTGGCACGAAAGTTGCAGAAGCATACGGGTGCACCGACATCAAGGAGCGTCACCGCCATCGTTACGAGTTTAACGAAAAGTTCCGCTCCCAATTCGAGGCCGCCGGCATGAAGTGTGTGGGCGAGAACCCCGAAACTCACTTGGTGGAAGTGGTGGAGGTTCCATCACTGAAGTGGTATGTGGGCACACAATACCACCCCGAATACAGCAGCACGGTGCTGAATCCACACCCGCTGTTTATGGCATTTGTGCGTGCGGTGATTAAAAACAAAAATGAGAAATAAATAATTTACTAACTAAACAAATAAACATTGATTTGCAGTTACCATACTGCGGAACGATTAATTATTTAAGATGGACAAAAACACGATTATCGGCTTACTCTTGATGATGGCTGTGATTTTTGGGTTCAATATCCTCTTCGCACCAAGCGAGGAAGAGATTGCGCAGCAAAAACAGGAACAGGTTGCCAGCAATCAAGATAAGAAAGACAGCGGTGACAAACAAGTTGCCACAGATTCGCTATCAGCCAACGATTTCGCGAAACTTAAAGAAAACTTGAAGAATTACGGTGGCGACTCTGCCGTGATTAAGACCGACGACCTTCAAGTGGCTCTCGTTGACGGCAAGGTGAAAGCCTCCCTCAACATCGACGGCAAAGCGCAGACCGTGAACGACGCCGAAACCGAGGCACTCAGCCCCGCTATGGCTTCTGCTCTGCGCGAACTTAACAACACTTACACCCGCAATGGAGACTTCTCTGCGATGATGACTCCACGCAACGACTCGGTGGTGATTAAGAACGACTCACTTCAACTTGTGATTTCAAGCAAGGGTGCAATGATTACTCGCGCCACCCTTCCTAACTACAAATCCACCCACAACACCTCGAACAAGGCGTTTGGCAAGTATGTTGAGGTGTTCTCACCAGGTGAAAACGAGTATGGCTTCATGCTCAACACCAGCACCCAACGCTACAACACACAGGACTTCTATTTCGAGCCTGTGGAAAAGACCGATTCAAGCGTGCTGATGGCATTGAACTTCCCTAACGGTGCTCAATTCGGTATTCGCTACACCCTCCGCCCCGACAACTATGTGGTGCACATGGAAGTGGTGCAAAAGAATATGAACCGTGTGCTCGACAGCAGCAACCCAATGTACTTCGACTGGAAGCAGAAGATGCGTCGCCACGAGGTGGACGGTATGTTTGAAGAGCGCAACAGCACACTCTACTACAAGTTTGTGGGCGACAACGATGCCGACTACCTCACCGAAAGTTCGGAACAGAAAGAAAACTTCACCGACGCTATGAAGTGGGTGGCTGCGAAGAACCAGTATTTCTCATCTGTGTTCATCGCTCAGAAGCAATTCAGCGGCATGACGCTCACCAGCGTGCCATTCGACAAGAAGTCGCCAGAGTTTAACGATTATCTGAAAATGCTCACCGTGCACTCAGAAATCGAATATCAAGCCGACAACGCCAACCCTGCATCATTCTTCCTGTATCTCGGTCCTAACCGCTATAAGGTGCTGAGCAACATCGACGAAATGATTAAGCAATATCCCGGTGGCGACAATCCTGAATTTGAGGACCTCCACCTCACACGCCTCATTCCACTGGGCTGGACACTCTTCCGCTGGATCAACACATGGGTGGTGATTCCTGTGTTCGACTGGTTAGGCTCATTCATTGGCAGTTACGGTATCATTATTCTGATTCTCACCATTCTCATCAAATTGGTGCTCACTCCACTCACTATCAAGAGTTACCGCTCACAGGCAGTGATGAAGATTCTCGCACCAGATGTGAAGGCTATCAACGAAAAATATCCCGACCAAGCCGATGCCATGAAGCGCCAGCAAAAGACGATGGAACTCTACCGATCTGCCGGTGCCAGCATGTTTGGCGGCTGCTTGCCAATGTTGCTCCAGATGCCAGTGCTCATCGCCGTGTTTGCGTTCTTCCCCTCATGTATCGAATTGCGCGGCCAGTCGTTCCTTTGGGCACACGACCTCTCGGCTCCTGATGCCATTGTGAGTTGGACCACCCAAATTCCACTCATCAGCAGCTACTTCGGCAACCACATCAGCCTCTTCTGCTTGTTGATGACCGCCACCAACATTCTCTACACTTATGTGTCGATGCAGTCGCAGAGCCAAAACCAGAGTATGCCAGGCATGAAGTGGATGATGTATCTGATGCCTGTGTTCTTCCTGGTATTTTTCAACCACTACGCATCTGGTTTGAGTTACTACTACTTCGTGTCGCTCCTTATCACCATCGCCACCACTTATGCAGTGCGTGCTTCGGTGAAGGAAGAAGATGTGCGTGCAAAAATGGCAGAATACAGCAAGAAGCCTAAAAAGAAAAGCGGTTGGATGGCTCGCATGGAAGAGATGCAACGCCAGCAGCAAGCCGCTATGCGCGAACAGCAAAAGCGCGGTGGTGGTAAAAAACGCCGCTAATTCATACCCGACTATCAATCTCGATAGAAATAGATGAGAGGTGACTGCTTTTTCGGCGGTCACCTCTTAATTTTTTATAAAATGGGTAGGTGGATATAACATTTTTATTACTTTTGTGTTATAATCTATATGACAAAGCAAAACACGATGATGAAAAAAGCAATATTCGTTCTTCTGATGGTGGCAGCCGTGCTTCCAGCAATGGCTCTCGACCTCACTTGGAGTAAATACAATCTGAACTTCTCTGTTCCAGAAGGAGGGTTCGAGTTGTTGAACACCAGCGTGCGCTACGAGCGTCAGTGGGAGGATATGCTGCTCACCGTGCACCTCTACACCAAAGACACCGACATCAAGAAGGACATCTACCTCACCACGCTCCAGCGCAAGGCTGCCGACTTCAACATGTATGAGGTGAAGAAAACCAAAATCAAGGTGAAGAACTTCGACACCTACGCTGTGGAAGGCATAATGCCCGACGGAACGCGTGGACTGCTCGTGAATTTGGTGTCGAAGAAAAGCGAACTGGTGGTGCAAATTGTGGTCAACTACCTGTTCGGCAACCGTGAGGCTGTGGAGGAAGTGGTGAAGAGTTTTGCCGAAAATCCCGACCGCAAGCCCAACCACGAAACACGCAAGCAGAAAATCCAAAAGCGCGACCAAAAAGACCCAAAGCCCACAAAAGACCAACTCAAGGAACAACAGCGCCAAGAAAAAGAGCGCCAATATCAAGAAAAGCGCCGCAAAGGCGAAATCTTCGACGCCTAATCCTAAGCTCTCACACAGAAATTATATGGGGAATTGCCCACAAATTAGCACAAAATATGGGTTTTCTTTGGCCACAAATTAGCACAAATTTTCACAAATTAATTTTTTTGAGGTTGGATTATGGGTGAATTCTTGTTGAAAGAGGAATGTTATAAAATAATTGGGGCGGCGATGACTGTCCACTCCGAACTGAAGAACGGTTTTCTTGAAGAAGTATATCAGCAGGCATTAGCTATTGAAATGAGGCTTCAGGGCATTCCTTTTGAGCGCGAAAAGCAGTTGGAAATCTTTTATAAAGGCATTAAACTCGACAAAAAGTATTATGCCGATTTTTATTGCTTTGACAAGATTATAGTTGAATTGAAAGCAAAATCTCAGTTAAACAACGAGCATATTGCCCAAACCCTAAATTATATGAAAGCAACCAACACCAAAGTAGCCCTTTTACTCAACTTTGGTGAGCCCTCATTCGTATATAAACGTCTGGTTCTCTAACCATCACCCACCTCCACTCACAATTAATAATTTGTGAAAATTTGTGCTAATTTGTGGCAGAAAAATCCATGTGAATTTTTGGGGGTGGTGGACTTTTTTTGTTCAATTATCCAATAATTGTGGTTCATATATCCACAGGTGTGTAACATTATATGAGTTTTCTTATTAAATTTGCAATCGTGTTTAATTGGCGTGATTGGCACTTGTGGCTTTTCGCGTAGAAATTGCAAAATAAAAATGCGAAAATTTTTATTAGGTATCATCATTTTGTCGGCGATTCCAGTAATGGGGCAGGGCACAGTATCGCTCGATTCATGTCGCCGCATGGCTATTGCCAACAATAAGGAAATTCTGCAACAGCAAATCAAAATTGAGCAGGCTGGCTACCAGCGCAAACAGGCTGAGGCGGCTTATCTGCCAAGTTTTGACTTTGAGGGCGGATATATCTACAATCAGAAGAAACTCTCGCTCGTGGATAAAGACCAGTTGCTTCCCACCAAGACTTTCAACCCCGCAACCGGATCCTACGACTTCAATCTTGTGAAGGACCCCACCACTGGTCTGCCCGTGATTCACGAAGGCTCGGTGATTCCTTCGCAGGTGGCTTTGCTCCCTAAAAGCGCACTCACCTACGATGTGCACAATGTGTTTGCCGCAGCGGTGACCATGACGCAGCCTATCTACATGGGCGGCAAAATCCGTGCGATGAACAATATCACCCACTATGCCGAAGAACTCGCGCGCAATATGCACGACACCAAGGTGCAAGACGTTGTGTATAGCGTAGATGAGGCATACTGGCGTGTGGTGTCGCTCGTGGCTAAGAAAAAACTGGTGGAGAGTTATTTGAAACTGGTTCAGAACCTCGATAGCGATGTGGAGAAAATGATTAAGGAGGGTGTGGCTACCAAGGCCAACAAACTCACCGTGGACGTGAAAGTGAACGAGGCAAATGTGAATTTCACCAAGGTGGTGAACGGTTTGGAACTCTCACGCATGGCGTTGAACCAAATTTGCGGTCAGCCCATCAATGTGCGCTTCACGCTCGCAGATGAAAACCGCGACGAGATAGGCGGAACGCTTCGCCCAACGCATTTGCAGATGGACTCGGTGTATGCCAACCGCAGCGATATTCGTTCGCTTGAAATAGCCGCTAAGATTTTCGACGAGAAAGCCAAAGTGGCAAAGAGCGAAATGATGCCACAGATTGCGGCATTTGCGGCTTACCACGGCACCAACCCTAACTCATACAACGGCTTTGAAAACAAGTTTGGCTTTGCCTTCTCGGTGGGCGCAATGGTGAAGATTCCGTTGTGGCACTGGGGCGGACTGAGCAACAAATACAAGGAGGCGCAAGCCGAGGCTCGACTGCGCAAGGTGCAAATCGACGATGCTCGCGAGAAAATCAACCTTCAGGTGAATCAGGCGAAATTCCGCTACGAGGAGGCTTGGAAAACTTTTGAAAAGACCAAATCGCACCTCGCACAAGCCGACGAGAACTTGCGTTGCGCACAACTCGGATTCCGTGAGGGCGTGACCAACCTCGACACTGTGATTGGCGCACAAACTGCTTGGGTGCAAGCCTACAGCGAAAACATCGACGCACAAATCGACATTCAGCTTTGCGACGTTTATCTCTCAAAGGTGATGGGGCAGATGAAGTATTAATATATTTTTGTATCACAGCAACAATTTTTCGACGATATATGGAACAAGAAAAAAAGGAACAGACCCAGAAAGTTCAGGCTCAGGTGGAAGAAGTGGTTTCACAGTCTGTCGCTGCCGTTGAGGAAGCGAATGAGCCAGAAAAGAAATCGAAGAAGAAAAACTCGGAGCAACCCACGGCTCGCGCCGAGGTGAAGGAGCAACGCACTATCGCACGCAAGCGCGACAAGGCATTGCTGGCTGCTCTCTTCGTGTTTACCATAGTGGTGGCTGGCATTGCGGCACTTGGTATGCTGCTCATTCAACCACCAAAGGACATTACCCAAGGTCAAGCCGACTGCGAGCAAGTGCGTGTGTCGGGCAAGTTGCCTGGGCGTGTGGTGCGCTTCTATGTGAAGGAGGGTGACTATGTGCACAAGGGCGATACCTTGGTGTCGATTAGCAGCAAGACGGTAGATGCAGCGCTCTACAAGGCTCAAAGCGCACAGCGTGTGGCTGCCTCCACTGCGCAAAAGGTGGAAAAAGGCACTCGCGAAGAAATCAAGAGTGGCGCCAACAGCATGGTGGAGCAAGCCAAAGCCGCACAGGAAATAGCTCACAAAACGTATCAGCGTATCGAAAACCTCTATAAAGAGGGTGTGATGACCGAGCAGAAGCGCGACGAGGCAAAGGCTGCCTACGATGCCGCTACCGCTGCCGTTGCTGCCGCACAATCGCAAGCCCAGTTGGCGCACAATGGCGCACAGCAGGAAGACAAGGCTGCCTCTCAAGGTATGGAAGATGTGGCTCGCGCTACGGTGATGGAGGTGCAGTCGCTGCTCGAAGACCAGATTTTGGTGGCTCCATGCGATGGCGAAGTGAGCGAGATTTTCCCACATGAGGGCGAACTGGTGGCACTCGGCACTCCTATCATGACCATTTCAAAAATTCAGGATATGTGGGTGGCTTTCAGCGTGCGTGAGGAAATGCTCTCGAAGTTGCCTATGGACACCGTGCTCACGGTCACTATCCCTGCTCTCGACAATAAGGAGGCGAAAATGAAGGTGTACTACATTCACGATATGGGCTCTTATGCCGTGTGGAACGCCACCAAGGCGTATGGTCAATACGACAGTAAGACCTTCACCGTGAAGATGCGCCCACTCGACCACATCGAGGGCTTCCGCCCAGGTATGTCGGTTCTGCTTCCTGAATAACTCATAAAAAATCAATTATAAAAAGATGCTTTTCCACTACATCAAACAATCGCTTAAGCACGGTGCTGTCTCGCTTGTGAGGCGGCAGGTGTACTTTTGGATGATGGTGGTCGTGCCGTTGGCAAGCAGTTGGTTTTTCTTTGATTTGATGCACGAGGGTGCTGTGGAGCGTGTGCCGGTGGGCATCGTCGACCTCGACAACACGTCGCTTTCACGCACACTCACCCGCAACTTGTCGGCGTTTAAGACGGTGGACGTGAAATACCACTTCCGCAACTATCAGGAGGCCACCGATGCCGTGCAGCGTGGGTTGGTGCTGGGATTTTTCTACATTCCTTCCGACCTCTCCGAAAAGGCGCTCAGTGGCAATAAACCCACGGTGAGCTACTATATCAACTATGCTTACTACACGCCGGCTTCCACCATGTTCAAGGGCTTCAAAACCATCTCGGTGATGGCAAACGGAGCGATTGTGAGCACGGCACTTCAAACGCTGGGTGTGCCTGGACCCACTATCTCTGCCACTCTCCAGCCGGTGCTCACCGATGTGCACGCGCTCAACAATCCGTGGACCAATTATAGTTACTATCTCAACAATTCGTTTGTGCCCTGCTTCTTTGCCTTGATTATTTTGCTCGTCACGGCATTCAGCATCGGCACCGAACTCAAATACGGCACTTGCCGACAATGGCTGCAAGAGGCTGGCGACAGCATCTTTGTGGCTATTACGGGTAAAATTCTGCCTCAAACCGTGATTTTCACGGCTATGGGGTGGTTTATTCAACTGATGATGTACCGCATCTACGGTTTTCCGTTGAATTATGCGCCATCGCACATGCTTTGGGCTATGTTCCTATTTGTGCTTGCCAACCAGGGCTGGGCACTGTTTGTGATGTGCGTGGTGCCTAACTTCCGCCTCGGCTCCATGCTCTGCACGCTGCTGGGTATGCTCTCGTTCTCGTTTTGCGGCTTCTCGTTGCCACAGGAGTCGATGTATGCTTGGATTGAGGCTATCGGCTTTATCATGCCGGTGAAGTATTTCTTCCTCATCAGCATCGACCAGGCACTCAATGGCATCGACCTCTACTTCAGCCGCGTGTATTATGCGGTGCTGATTGGATTTATCCTGCTTCCTTGGCCGCTTATTTGGCGATTGAAGAAGGAATGTCTGCACCCGGTGTATGTGCCATAAAGGCTAACGAAATTTCAGAAAACAATTACAGAAAATGTCAATTTTTCGCAACATAATCAATTGGACTATCGACGTGTTTCGGGTGTGGAAGCGCGAACTCAACCTTGCGTTCCACGACGAGGCTGTCATCATTTTCTTTCTTGTGCTTTGTGCCACTTATCCTGTGCTTTATTCTTTGATTTACAACACAGAGGTGGCGCACGATATGAAGGTGGTGGTGGTCGACGACAACCGTAGTCACCTTACGCGCGACTTTGTGCGTCAACTCGATGCCACGCCGGAGGTGTGTGTGATGGATTATGTGAGCAATATGCAAGATGCGCGCCGCCTGATGAATGAACATGAGTGCTACGGCATCGTGTATTTCCCTGCCAATTTCACGCGTGAGGCACTCGGCGGCGGACAGGGTAGGGTGTCGCTCTATGCCGATATGGGCGTGCTGATGCGTTACAAGCAGATGCTTTCGGCGCTCACCAATGTGCAGATGAATGTGTGTTCGCAACTTCAGAATGCGAAAATTGGCATCGTGTCCGGCACCGTGGCTGAATCTGAAGGAGGCATTATCGAGAACCGTCAGGTGGCACTCGGCAATGTGTCGATGGGTATCGCCTCGGCGGTGCTTCCTTGCATTCTCGTGATGGTGCTCCAGCAAAGTATGATTTTGGGCATTTGCGTGCTTCGTGGCGGTGGTCGCGAACGCCGCTTGCGTAACCGTGGCTTCGACCCGCTGGCGATTGATGCCGGTGTGGGTGCCACCATCATTGGCAAAATGCTCTGTCACTGGGTAATCTACATTGTGCCCACTGTGTATGTGCTTCAATTCGTGCCAATGTTCTTCGACTTCCCACAGAATGGCTCCACCCTCGACATCGTGGTGCTGATGTTGCCGTTCCTGTTGAGCGCATCGCTCTTGGGGCAAACGCTGCAAGTGTTTGTCAACGACCGCGAATCCACCTTCCTTGTGGTGGCGTTCACCTCCGTGATATTCGTTTTCCTCACCGGCATTTCATGGCCGCGCTATATGATGAGCGACCTGTGGATAGCCGTGGGCAACGCCATTCCATCGACATGGGCGGTCAACGGCTACATCGCCATTCAGAGCGATGCTGCCACACTCGAACAAGTGTCGCACAACTTCTACATGCTCTGGGCGCTCGTGGCATTCTACTTCGTGGCAGCCTACATGGTGGAGCGCTTCATCTGCCGTCCACGCTACCGCCGTATGCAGCAATACGCCGCCATCGACCCCGATTCCCCCCTCAAAGAAGAACACCGCCGAAACGCCATCGACCCCCCCAACTGGTAAAGTTAGAAATTATAAATTAGAGATTAGAAATTAGAGGTTAGGGGTTAGAGGTTAGAAATTAGAAGTAAGAGGTTAGAAATTAGAGGGTAGGGTACCTTACACAAGATTAATCATCGAAAATATTTATTCGTGTGATTTGTGAAATTTGTGGTTAAAAATCAGCCACAAATTAGCACAAATTTCACACGAATTTTTTTGTGTGGATTTCTTCACACCTATTGAATCACTTCAGTGGAAAAATCCTGGGTATAGATTATGCATTGTTGCCGAATCGTTAATGTAATCAAAAACAAAAACATAAAAAACAGCCTTGGAGCAATGTGGAATGCTTCGCAT
>ERZ1026852.1681-NODE-1681-length-11488-cov-3.573953_pt1 | contig 11488 bp, 7 predicted proteins | sample MGYA00380156_ERZ1026852 | MGnify/ENA primary metagenome ERZ1026852 (study PRJEB33269, sample SAMEA4719792) | human gut metagenome | biome: human-associated habitat; feature: organic feature; material: feces | place: Cameroon | collected 2013-10 ...
CCCCGCCGCTTCCGCCGCAGGAAAGCACTTTGCTTCCAGCTCTGTAACCGCCTTTAAGTCCTCCATTGCCGCATGTCTGATGATCATCTCCCGATCCTCCTTGCACACCTCTGTGATTCAAACACATTATAAACGCCATTCCTGCCCGGCGCAATATCCTGTGCCTAATTTCTGTAATTATTACCGGTCACACTGGAATGTAAACAGTAAAACGGCTCTCTGCGATCAGATGTTTTCCGATCACAAAAAGCCGTTTTCCATGACACCTCTTTACCTGTAATTTTGTCTTATGCCAGAACCTTTTTATTGTCTGCCCCAGTGTCGTGACGATCACCTACCCGGGTGTGATAAGAAGTGCTCCCGTTCCCGGCGCAGCCGGATGTCTCTTGACGAGCTTCCTACTTCAATCTCGTAGCTACCCGTTTTCTCTGCAAACGCATGCTGCTTCTCGTCATACACGGAAAATGCCTCCGCTGTCAGAAGAAGCTTTACCGTCTTTTCCTCCCCCGGCATCAGCTCCACCTTTTCAAACGCACGCAGTTCATGTGCCGGGCGGTCGTCCTGCCGCTCTTTCGGCGCCACATACACCTGCACCACTTCTTTTCCGGTACGAAGGCTGTCATTCTTCACGGTCACTGCAAGTTCATAACGCGGGGCATCCATCGTCCCTCCGGTCTCTGCGGACGCCGTGACCGGACGAACCGTCATATATTTATAGACAAAACGGCTGTAGGAAAGCCCATGCCCAAAGCCATAGTATAACGGTGTATCCGCAGTGTCGTAATAGCGATATCCCACCATCACGCCTTCCTTGTATTCCACCACGTCCTTCTTTGCAAATGTTCCGATCGTATGTGCCGGGCAATCGTTTGCATCCTTCGGGAACGACTCTGCAAGTCTGCCGGATGGATTCTCTTTTCCAAACAAAATCTCCGCAATCGCCGTTCCTCCCTCCATCCCGGCATAATAGCTCCAGAGCACCGCCTTGGCCTGTGCATTCCACGGCATCGCCACCGGTGATCCGGCATAGAGCACAATCACGGTGTCCGGTCTGACGGCAAGAAGTTCCCCGATCAGCGCATCCTGTTCATAAGGAAGCGTGAGCGTCGTCCGGTCATACCCCTCCGAGTCAAAATCATGGTTCAGGCCTCCCACAAAAATCACCGTGTCACATTCCCTTGCCAGCGCCACCGCCTCCTCGCGGCAGCGCTTTCTGCGCTCTTTCGTCTCCTCGGATACTTCCGCTTCTTCTGAATTTTTGCCCCAGTCTTTTTTGGTACTGTCCGCCTGCCAGTTTACACTTCCCTGCGCCTCCTTGCCGGGGATATAGTAGCCCGGTGCATACTCCACCTTCACATTTCCGCCAAGCAGCTTTTTAATGCCAAGCAGCGGTGAGATCTCGTACAGCGCCTTGATCTCCGCACTGCCGCCTCCGTTGGAATGAATTGCCGCCGCATTCTGGCCAATCACGGCAACCCGCTTCACCTTCTTTGCATCGAGTGGAAGACATTCCTCTTCATTTTTTAGCAGAACTACCGATTCCCTGGCGATCTTTAATACCGTCTCCTGATGCTCTCTGCTGTTGTAGGTTCCGGTCTTTCTGGTCTCTCTCTTTTCTCCGATCATATGCAGGCGGAACATCAGCCGCAGAATATTGCGCACCTTTTCATCAATGAACGCCTCGGAGATCTCTCCGGAACGCACCATCTTTAAAAGCGGCTCTGCCAGATACTGCTGGTCGAAATCGTACGTCACTTCCATCTCCACATCAATCGCAGCTTCCGCCGCTTCTCTGGTGTCATGGACACCGCCCCAGTCTGAGACGACCACACCGTCAAATCCCCAGTCGCGCCGCAGTGTGCCGTTTAACAGTTTTTTGCTGGTACAGCAGTGTTCCCCGTTTAACAGATTGTATGCTCCCATCACCGCATGGACACCGCCCTTTTGCACCGCCGCGCGAAATCCCGGAAAATAAATTTCCTCTAAGGTCTGTTTCGACACTTTCGTGTCGACCCAGAGACGCTCTGTCTCCTGCGAGTTGGCTGCAAAATGCTTTACGCACGCCGCAACATCCGACTGCTGGATTCCCTTCACCATCGGCACGACCAGTTCCGAAATCAGATACGGGTCCTCACTCATATATTCAAAATTTCTTCCACAGAACGGGCTACGCTTGATATTGATTCCCGGGGCGAGAATCATGTCTTTGCCTCTTCCTCTTGCCTCCTCGCCCAACACTCTGCCCTCCTCGCCCGCAAGCTCGCGGTTCCAGGTCGATGCCACCGCACTGTTGCACGGGAGATAGCTGACAAAATCATCTGTCGTACCTGTATTTCTCCACTCATTGTCCGCAAATTCCGCACGCACGCCCATCGGACCGTCCGAGAAAAAGAGCGGCGGTATGGAAAGCCGCTCCACCCCCTCGGTGCGGAACAACCCCGCGCCGTGGATCATTCCGATCTTTTCTTCCAGTGTCAGCTGTTCTAATAATTTCCCGATCTGTACTTCATATGTCTCTGTTTTCATTGCCACCTCCGGCTGCATTTAAAATTCGACCGTTACGGTTCCTTCCTTTGGAACCGCGATCACGACATGATCCCCTTCCATCTCATAGGCACAGCTTACCGTCTTCGGCGTTCCTACATGCATGAGTGCCACTTTCACATCCGTGCCTCCGGATACCTGAATCTCGTACCCGCTGCCACAATGTGTGACCGCTGCCTTCACCGCTTCCCGGTTTTCCGTATCATACACCGTCGTCTGTGCCTCACATCCATCGGCAAGCGCATAGACCCGAAATGTCGTTCCATCTGCATAATCATACACCGCATTGTCATCCCTTGCGCCCATCGCAACGATGCTGCCCTCTCTGACGTAGAGCGGGATGCTCAGATAACCATGCTTCTCTTTATACCATCTGCCGCCTCCCTTCACATCGCCGCTAAGCAGTGATGTCCAGCGTCCCTCGGGAAGATAATACTCCGCGATCCCGTCCTCATTAAAAATCGGAGCTACCAACAGGGAGTCGCCCAGCATATACTGGCTTGCCAGATATGCGCAGTTCCGGTCCTCCGTAAACTCAAGCACCATGCTCCGCATCATCGGCACACCGGTCTTTGCCGTCTCGATGGCATTGCGATACAGATACGGCATCAGACGCGCCTTTAATTTTGCAAAATAACGTACCACATCCACCGATTCTTCATCATAAGCCCAGGGCACGCGGTAAGAAGTGGAACCGTGCAGTCTGGAATGTGTCGAAAGCAGTCCGAACGCACACCATCTCTTGTAGACGTCCGGCGTAGAAGTGCTCTCAAATCCTCCGATGTCATGACTCCAAAAGCCAAAACCGGAACTTGTCAGCGACAGACCGCCCCGCAGACTCTCCTCCATTGACTCATAATCCGACCAGCAGTCACCGCCCCAGTGCACCGGGAATTTCTGACCGCCCGCCGTTGCGGAGCGCGCAAAAAGAATCGCTTCCTTCTCGCCCTTTTTCTTTGCAATCACATCATGCACCGTCTTATTGTACATGTATGTATAATAATTGTGCATCTTCACTGGATCAGATCCGTCATAATACACACAGTCTGTCGGAATCCGCTCACCAAAATCCGTCTTAAAGCAATCGACTCCCATATCCAAAAGCGCCTCCAGCTTCTTTCCATACCATTCGCACGCCGCCGGATTGGTAAAGTCCACGATGGCAAGTCCCGGCTGCCACATATCCCACTGCCATACATCACCGTTGGCACGTTTCAGAAAATAACCTCCCTTTACGCCCTCCTCAAACAGCGGGGACTCCTGTCCCACATAGCTGTTGATCCAGACGCAGATCTTTAACCCTTTTTCTTTCAGTCGCTTTAACATTCCCTCCGGATCCGGGAACACACGCTCATCCCAGGTAAAGTCGCACCAGTGAAAATCCTTCATCCAGAAGCAGTCAAAGTGGAAAACCGAGAGCGGAATTCCACGCTCGATCATGCCGTCCACAAAACTGTTCACCGTCTTCTCATCATAATTCGTCGTAAAGGAAGTAGACAGCCACAGACCGAACGTCCACGGTGCCGGAAGCGCCGGTTTTCCGGTAATATCCGTGTAGCGCATCAGCACCTCCTTCATCGTCGGGCCGTTAATCAGAAAATAATCGAGACTCTCCCCCGGTACGGAAAACTCCACCTTGGTCACCATTTCCGTTGCCACCTCAAAGGAAACTTTTTCCGGATGATTGACAAATACGCCATATCCTTTATTGGAAAGGTAAAACGGAATGTTCTTGTAAGACTGTTCCGTGGAAGTCCCCCCATCCTCGTTCCAGATGTCCACGCTCTGACCGTTTTTTACAAATGCCGAAAAGCGTTCGCCCAGTCCGTACACCAACTCACCGACCGAGATGGAAAGCTGCTCCCTCATGTAGGCATCCTCCGGTCCCTTATCGTATGCGCTGCCCCTCCAGTTCGTTTTCATGTAGGCGAGATCTCTCCATCCGCTGCCGGTGATCTTCTCCGCTCCGCGCCAGAATACAAACGCTCCGCTCTCTTTCTCAATCTCGATGCGAAGTTCCCCGCTCTTTACAATGATCTGTTTTTCTGTTTCTTCCGCCGCAAGATTTCCGGTCTGTGGCGGTGCAAGCTCAAACTGCGGCATGCGCTCCTTAAGTCCCATGTGGTGATGTGTCTGGATACGGAGCACTTCCGGATACGGCGCACTGATCTGAATCGTCAGATTCACCCCGCCTAACGTATCCCCTCTGTGGTTAATCTTATTCGTCGGTGCACATAGCGTAACCCGGTCTTTCTCTATCTTCGTAAAATAAATCTGCGCCGATGAAAAGCAGGCGCAATCTTCCTTCTGTAACCAGCATCCATTACTGAATTTCATCGTTCTCCTCCTTACTCCTCGTATTGTATTTTTTATTTCCCAGCATCCTCATCTTACCGTACCCAAACGGAAAAATATACCATACAAATTGCACATAAAACACGGTACAAATTTGACAAAACACCACCCCAAACGCTATAATTTTAGGAGATTATTTTCCAGCCGTAAAATCAGGAAGGATGCACTATGTATAAGTTGTTCATTGCAGATGACGAGGCCATCATACGCGAGGGGCTCCGCTGTCTGCTTGATTGGGAAACACTGGGATTTACCATTGCAGGAGAAGCGGCAAACGGCGATGCCGCCCTGCAATTTCTTTTGTCTGAAACGCCGGATCTGGTTCTGCTCGATATCCGCATGCCGGGTATGTCCGGACTGGATGTTGTCCGCATTGCCAGGGAACACGGCTATGACGGAAAAGTTGTCATCTTAAGCGGTTACTCGGATTTCAATTACGCCAGAACCGCCATACGCTACGGTGTACTCTCCTATCTCACCAAGCCCATCGACGAAGATGAGCTTCTCGAGATCGTCACGCAGATACGGCATCAGCTGGATTCCGATGCCAGCGCCCGGGATTCTTCTGCGCATTACCGGCAGAAAGCATACGATTCCATCATCCGGGATCTGCTTGCCGGCACTGCCGCCTATGACCGTCTGGATCGTGCGGAACTGCATCTGAATGCAGATGTATATCAGGTAATCATCTACGAAAAATACAGCCACCGCACGGAGGACGCGTCCTACCGCTTTTCCGACCTGTTGCGCGTGACCAACCAGGATCACAATTCCTTTGATCATATCACAGATGACAGCCGCGAGATCATCCTGCTTAAGGGCAGCTTTGCCACCGAAAAATTCGGCAGCTTTTTGGAACGCTTTCAACGGCAGTATCAGCCGCAAAAGGATTCCCCGCTGGACAGTCTGTTTCTCGCTTACGGTCGCCCTGTATCACATCTGGAAGAGATCGCGCTCTCCTATACAGACGCTTCCCGGCTGATCGACCAGCGCTTTTTCTGCGAGGAAGATCAGCATACCTTAGGCTATGAGAATCTCCCGACGCTGGGCAGCGGTCTTCCGCTCATTACCGGTGCCTTTCTGGATGAATATGCGGACCGCCTTTTTGACGGGCTCTCCTCATTCAGTAGAAGCCGCACTGCAGAGATTTTGGGCGAATTGCAGACAAAGCTGTATCAATCGTCCGATTCCATTGATACCATCAAGCTGTTTTTTGCAGATCTGTATCTTCAGATCAAGGAGCGCATCGGCCGCTCTTACACCAGCATCGATATTCCTTTTCCGGGAAACGGAGAAATCATACGCATCATCTCCGAAAAATATTATCTGTATGAAATCATCCGCTTTCTGACAGAACAGTTTGAACTGATCTTATCCTCCATCGGCCGCACGTCGAAGGAGGGCGTGATTGACGACATTCTCTATTACATCGAGCACAATTACGCACGCAATCTCACACTGGAAGCAATCGCGCCGCTTTTTGGCTACAACAGTTCTTATCTCGGCAAGATTTTCAGCAAAAAGGTCGGGGAAAATTTCAACTCCTATCTCGACCATATGCGTATCGAACACTCCAAGGAACTGCTCCTTAGCAATGATATGAAGGTGTACGAGATTGCTGAAAAAGTCGGCTACCGCAATGTCGATTATTTTCACATCAAATTCAAACGTCAGGTCGGAATGACGCCCGCCGAATTCCGCAGGACACACCGGCAGTAAAACAAAAGGAGCAGGAACTCTCCGTTTCATCCGCAAGAGTTCCTGCTCCTTTTATCAATAAAACCTAATTCTCTGTTCTATGTGGCCATTCCGCCAAAATACTCCTCTGTTCTACTGCACAGCAGCTACTTTTTCCTGAATAATCTCCGTCAGCATCTGCTCGGCATCCGCCATTCCTGCATTCTCCAAATCCGAGATCATCTTGTCATAGGAAGCGTCAAATTCTTCTTCCGATCCAATCACGCAGCTGATGAGCGCAGACCATGCGATCTCATCGAGCTGATTTGCAATCTCGTCAAACTCCGTCGGCTTTGCGTAAGCCCAGATCGGAGAGTAGTCCGGTGTGGTAAATTCATCCGCCTGCGGGAAAATATCGGTCAGAAGCTCCACATTCCATGCCTCACATGCCGCTTTCTGCTCCTCATCATAATCCGCCATGACGCTCTCTTTGTTCGTGGTTGTGTAGGTGCTTCCGGTCGGGTCTTCAACACCGTTTCCATAGTACGGGAACGGATAATTGTGGAAACCGACACCGGTCTTCTTCTGATAATCCTTGTCCTCCGTTGCATACTTTACTTCGTCTTCCGTGCGGTAACGGTGTCCTTCATCATCCAGGAAGTAGTTCACACCTTCAATTCCCCACTGTACAAGCACCTGTCCTTCATCGGAGCAGATATAATCCAGATATTTGATTGCCGCCACCGGGTCCTTACAGGAAGTAGTGATTCCAACGCCATAGCCAGTCGTAAGTCCCTGATACATCAAAGACGGGCACTTGGTGTCCGCATCCATGGCAAGGGGAAGCGGTGCATACGTCTTACCGTACTTTCCGTCCGCTTTCAAAACCTTCTCGCCATCGCCGTAATCCCAGTCTGTATCAAACAACGCCAGCACGCGTCCGGATGCGATCTTTGCGATGTAGTCCTCGTGTGTCTGGGTTGCGAATTCCGGATCAAGAATTCCCTCGTTGTACATTTTATTCATCCAGCGGAAATACTCTCTCTCCTTGTCAGAGCGGAATTTGTACATCGCATTATTGTTCTCATCCACGATCCACTGTCCGTTGTCCGGTGCTCCGTCCGCGATATACCCTGCCGGATTGCCAAGCGTGATCATCCAGTGCCAGTCCGAAGTCGACAGCGTAAAACCGATCGTATCCAGACCGTCGTCCGTGGTCGGATGTGCAGCAATATAATCCTTTAACATCGTCTCAAACTCATCTAACGTCCTCGGTACCTCGTAGTCATTCTCCTTTAAAACATCCCACTGAAGCTGTGCCGTACCGGATGTCTTAAATGTCTCTCCTCCCGTTGCATAAGCCGAAAGCTGATAGATCGAAGGATCATCCTCAGAATATTTTAATTTGTCAAACTCATCTCCATAAAGCTTCTTGATATTCGGACCATACTCCTCAATCAGATCCGTCATATCAATCAAGGCTCCTGCATCGATCAGTGCTCCTGCATCCCCCTTGGCATAGATCATATCCGGGTAATTCTGCTCCGCGATCATCAGTGCGACCTTCTCATCATCGGCTGACACCGGATAATCGGTCTTTAACTTCACACCGGTTGCCTCCGTCAGTGCCTGTGCCACCGGATCGGTCCATGGATCCTCCTGTCCGTCCGCATTGTAGAACGTCAGTTCTACCACATCACCAGATGTTCCGCTGCCCGCACTCTCTGTTCCCCCACTCACGGAAGAAGTGTCTGCTGCTTCTCCATTTCCACAGCCGCCCAGAACCCCTGCTGCCATAGATGCCACCAGCATCAATGCACATAACCTTTTTTGCCTCATAATCTTTCTTCTCCTCTCTTCTTTGCTTGCTCTATCAGTAATCAGTCTTTGACTGCACCGATCGTCATACCACCTACAAAATACCGCTGCAGGAACGGATACACAATCAGGATCGGAACCGTTGCAATGATCGTGATTGCCATTCGGATCGACATCGGAGATACCGCGCTCTTTAACTGTTCTGCGGCATGCGGATCAACCTTGATCGTCGCCTTCTCCATAATCTCATATAATACATACTGTAAGGTCGGAAGATCTCTTGCATACAGATAGGTATCCATAAAGGAATTCCACTGTCCGACTGCCACAAAAAGTGCCACCGTCGCAAGTACCGGCTTACATAGCGGCAGAACGATCTTTGCGAAAATAATAAAATCGTTTGCCCCGTCAATTCTGGCTGCCTCCTGCAGGGCAATCGGCAGTCCGTCTATAAACGAACGGATCAGAATGATATTGTACACCCAGATCAGTCCCGGAAGTATATAGACCAGAAAATGATTTCCTAATTTTAACGATCTTGTAATCAGAAGATATTCGGGTACCAGTCCGCCGCTGACATACATGGTAATTACAAACAGCACCGTGAACAGCTTGTTAAAATAGAAATCCCTTCTGCTTAAAACATACGCTACCATCGCTGTCGCAGCCACGCCGGTCAGCGTACCGATCAGCGTTCGCACAATCGACATGGCAAACGGCTCAAACAGATTGTTTTCCTGAAACACATAAGTGTAATTGCTCCAGGTGAACTTTCGTGGAATGATAAAATTGATATTGCGCATGGTATCGATCGGGTCGTTGAATGAGATTGCAAGTACATTTAAAAACGGATATAAAGTCACAATAATAACGCCGATGAAGATCACCAGTAATATGTAATCCAAAATATTATCTTTACTTTTTATTTTTGTATGACTGCGTGCCATATGCTTTCCCTCCTTAGATCAATCTGCTCTCGCCGAGCCATCCGGCTATCTTGTTGGCGATAAACAAAAGTGCAATTCCGACTAACGACTGGAACATGCCGATCGCAGTTCCGAGACCGTAGTTATTGTTACCGATACCGCGGATATAAGCAAACCAGGAAAGCACCATTGCATGATCCTGCACAATACCGTTAGAGAGAAGCATCTGACGCTCCATACCGACATTCAAAGCACCACCGATTCCCATAATAAGAAGCACCACCACCGTCGGCTTGATCCCCGGCAGTGTAATGTGCCAGATTCTCTGCAGACGGTTCGCGCCGTCCACCTTTGCCGCCTCATAAAGCCCCTGGTCGATTCCTGCCATCGCGGAGAGATATACGATCGCATCCCAGCCGACTTCCTTCCAGACATTGATGATGCAGACGACGATCCAGAACAGAACCGAGTTTGTAGACATAAGCTTTAGATTTTTACCGACCAGTGTATCTAACATGCCACCGTCATTTAATACCATCTTTGCAATACTTGCGATGACAACCCAGGATACGAAATGCGGTAAATAGGAAATGGTCTGTGTGACCTTCTTAAAACGATTGAAACAGATCTCATTGAGCATGAGTGCAAACAGGATCGCCATGACGGTTCCAAGTGCAATTCCCAGCACACTCAGACCAATCGTATTGATCATGGTCTGACCGAACAGCCGGTCTGTGAATGCCTTTTTAAAATTGTCAAACCCCACAAATTTTCTCTGCCATACCGGAAGTGCAAAGCTGTTTGGCTTTACCTCCTGAAACGCCATTGTCCATCCCCACAGCGGAACATATTTAAAAATGATGAGCCAGATGACAAAAGGTACCGACATCAACAGCAGATACCGTTGCTTCCACATAAGCTGCCAGCTGAATTTCTGTTTGGCCACTTTGACTTTCTGTTTCTTTTCTGTCTTCATATCATTTTCCTCCTCTTTTCATCCTTATTATAGGATTGGGAGCAAAATTTTAATACCTTACTATTTTCATTATTTTTACCATAAAATTTGCATTTTTTATAGGAGGTTTGCATGTATTAAAATACCTGTTCTGCGGATCGTTTTTTCTTCCACAGAACAGGCTTTTGTGATTTATGATTCCGTTTCTTCCCAGTCACCCGGAAGCGTTATCTCCACCCGGGTATATTCGCCGCAGATGCTTTCCACTGTCACGCCGTACTCCTCCCCGTAACGCAGCCGCACTCTCTGATTGACATTGCAGATGCCGATATGTTCTCCCTTTGTGCGGTTGCCTGCAAGCTCTCTGCGGATCTCCGCAATCTTTTCCCCGCAGATGCCGGCGCCGTCATCGGTAACCGTGATGACCACATTCTGTCCGCTGCGTTTGACACAGATATCGATGTGACCGACATCCTCGCTTCCCTCAAGTCCGTGTATGATACAATTTTCCACCAGCGGCTGGATCAGAAGCGGAAGGATCTTCTGCCTCTCGGTACCTTCCTCCACATAGATCTGATACTGAATCCGTTCGCCGAAGCGGTACTGTTGAATCTTCAGATAATATTCTGCCAATTCCACCTCCTCTCGGATCGTCATATCCTTTGAACCTGCCTGGATACTGCTGCGCAGGATCTTTCCGAGCATCTTCACCAGTTCCTCGATCTCATACTGCTTGTTGATGCGCGCCTTCATGCGGATGGTTTCCAGTGTATTATACAGGAAATGCGGGTTGATCTGGCTGGTGAGCATCTTAAACTCCGCATCCTTCTGGCTGCTCTTAAGCCGCTCCGCGTGAATCTTCTCCTGATACACCTGCGCCAGAAGCCTTTGAATTCTCCAGATCATGACGCTTAAGTAATCATAAAGCTGACTGATCTCATCATTTCCTCCGAGCTTTTCCTCAAGTTCAAAATTTCCCTCAGACGCTTTCTGCATCTGTTCCCGGAATCTGCCGACACGCCTTGCAAACGACCAGGAAAATGCAAAAATCAACGTCCCGGCAAGCACAACGCTCCCAAGGAACAGCCAGATACTCTTTCGCTGCTGTGCATACGCTTCCCTTAAGATCTCATCCACCGCACGCACACTGACCACCTGAAAATAATCGCTGGTATCCTCCTGCTCTGTCTCTTATACTCATCTCCGAGCCCAC
>ERZ1026852.1682-NODE-1682-length-11483-cov-12.698372_pt1 | contig 11483 bp, 7 predicted proteins | sample MGYA00380156_ERZ1026852 | MGnify/ENA primary metagenome ERZ1026852 (study PRJEB33269, sample SAMEA4719792) | human gut metagenome | biome: human-associated habitat; feature: organic feature; material: feces | place: Cameroon | collected 2013-10 ...
ATTTATTAATAATATAATACATGATGTAATTTTAATATAAAATATTTTGAAGATGAAAACAAAAATCAAAGTTTTAGCATCCTTACTGCTAGTTGCAGTGTTCGGATGCGTGTTGACCTCATGTGGCAATGATAGTAATGAAGAATCCTCTTCGCTGAGTTTTACTGACATTGTCGGTTCATTCCAAATTACCAATATCTCTGGGAACGACTCACATTCATGGCTTAAGGCTGGACAAATTATGACATTTAACTCAGATGGAACATGCACAACAGGTTTCACCATGGAAGATAGTTGGAAAAACGAGAATGGCATTATTAAGACTTATTGCAAAAGCAATAATGAACCCATGTTTGTATATGAGTTAAAATCCAGAAATGGGAGCAGCTATGAAGTACAGATGAAAGGAACTTTGGACGATGATACTTCTTTGAGATTGACTCTTCAAAAATTGGATGAATCTTCTAAGAGTAAATATGTCGGAGTATGGTCTGACGGGAAACATTTTCTCTCTATTAGCTCTGATGGTTATCTTGCAGCTTATGCTGGAACTAATTTTATAGATTGTGGCAGTTTCACGATTACTGGAAGTATTATAAAATGTTCTAACACTTACTATTCAAAGGAGACGGTCTACACTATTACGTCCGTTTCAGACAATTCAATCAGCGTGAAGGTTGATTATACTGATATTTATGAAGATAGCAAGACTTCCAATCTGGTGCTTGCAAAGACAAATGATACACCAACCGTCAAAGACCACGCATTAAATGGAAAGTCTGCTTCATATCTGACAACATCGCTAGGAACAATTACTTTGGATTTTGGGGGATATAATTCTGGCAAAAAGACAAGCACCTTATCCAACTGTAAAAAATATCCGTTGTCTTTGTTCTATGTATATATAAATGGAAAAGTCTATTTTCAGCAATTTACAAGCAAGACAGGACAAGTTCCATCAATTGGAGGTTGGACTACATCCTGTGATGATGGGACAATTTTCGTTTATGAAGTAAAATTTGCCTCTAACGGCATGGTAGAAGACATATCGAATATTACCAAAACGGCAATTTAGATTTTTCTTCTCGACAACAAAAGAATCAACTTACATTAGCCAGACTTTAAGCGCAAGTCTAAGGTCTGACGGTTGTAAGTTGATCACTTTCCATAGTGATTTGCTATCAGCTTGGCAATACCTTTCTTTTTCTGTTTGTTATAGCCCTATTAAGGCAATTAATGGAAAGAAAAGTTATAAACTGTAAGCATTTTTTCGTTTTGGCCCTAAAAAAGGGACTTTTTCAGTGCTCTCTGGCCTCCGTGCCCCGTCCTCCAGCCCCAATACCCCCATTACATATTGTTGAGAACCTTCTATAAATTATTTCCTATTTCTAATGTCGGGAGGACGGGGCGCGGAGACCACCGTCCTACTAATGCTGGCATAAATTTTGTACGACATGGGCACAAACTTTGTAGGATGGGCACAAACATTGGAAGGCGCATCCGTTCTATATAGAGATAATCGGCTGGTCCGACATATTAGTGTCTCTTGCTTTTCTATATAGAGATAATCGGTTAGCCCGAAATATACGTGTCTCTTGCTTTTATATAAATTTAGCCATTAGTGTCTCGTTATGATCGTGACACTAATGGCCTTATGACGTAACAAACTTAATATTAGCTAAGCTCTAAAATATAAACACCACGGGCCGGAATTTGAACCGCTGTGTCTATCGCAACAGTCGTATCGGTTATAATATCTTTTCCTGATTTATAATCTTTTACCACTTCATGGAAACGATTCATATCTAATGTTTGGTTTTTATCTGTTCCATTCATTAAAACAAGTACCGTCTTATTATCCTTTACTCGGGCATATACATAACAACCTGTTCTATCCGGAGTATAATGTATCAGCTTTCCTTCTTTAACAGCATCACAATGCTTTCTCCAGTTCAATATCTTTTTCATATAATTCCAAGCCTCATTCTGCAAATCTGTACGTCCCTCAGGTGTGAAAGCATCTTTCGGGTCTCCTGCCCAACCTCCAGGAAAATCAGTGCGGATAACACCATCGCCTTCAGCTTTTGTTCCAGTCATCAGAATTTCTGTTCCATAATAGATCTGCGGAATTCCTCGAGTTGTTAATAAGAAAGCTATAGCCTGTTTATATCTTCTTAAATCAGTTTCTCCTTTTTGCATAAAGCGGCCTAAATCATGATTATCTAAGAAGGTGAGTACGTTGTTAGGATTTGGGAATAAGAAATCCTGTGCAATAACTTCATATATTTTAAACAGCCCTGCTTCAGATCCTTCATTGTTAGAACATACTTCTCCAAAGGCTTTTTGGCAAGTAAAGGTCAGATCAAAGTCCATCACGGTCTTTAAGTTACTATTCGATGCATTCATTTTCGAATCTTTTTGCCACCAAGCCGAAGCTGTTCCTCTTGGATACCAAGCTTCTCCCACAATATTAAAGTTGGGATATTCGTTTTCTATCTCCTTGCACCAAGAAGACATAAAATCATAGTCGGCATAAGGATGTGTATCTTGACGTATACCATCAATACGTGCGTATTCAATCCACCAGATGCTATTTTGAATTAAATATCGAGCCAAGTGCTTATTTTTCTGGTTCAAATCGGGCATACCTCTACCAAACCATCCATTTACCAAGGTCTCTCGCTCCGACTGAGGAGCGTGTACATCCATAATAGTCCATTTAAAATGATTGGTTTGAACAAAGTTGTCTTGATGGTTCAGCCAATCAGAGGTAGGAAAATCTTTTAACCACCAATGCGAGCTTCCGCAATGATTAAAAATCATATCCATCACCACTTTCATTCCTTTTTGGTGGGCCTTGTCTATCATTTCGCAATATTCTTCATTCGTTCCAAAACGAGGATCTACCTGATAAAAATCAGTAATAGCGTATCCGTGATAAGAACCTCCGGGCATCCTATTCTCCAATACCGGATTTACCCAAATGGTGGTAAAGCCTAAGTCATGGATATAATCTAATTTATTTATGATACCGCGTAAATCACCTCCGTGGCGAGCCCACGCGCTCTTACGATCGGTTTTTACATCATCAAGATTGTCGTTAGAAGGGTCAGCATTTGCAAAACGGTCGGGAGTAATCAGGTACATCACATCAGCCGATGAAAAACCTGCAGCTCCAGGCTTTTTGCTTCTTTCCTTTAACTCAAAGGTACGAATTTCTTTCTTTTTTCCTTTTTGAAATGTCAGTTTCATTGTACCAGGAGCGGCATTTTTGGCGATATCTAAATAGAGGAACAAGTAGTTAGGGTTCTCTACGCCAACAACTTCTTTTACTCTTACCCCAGGATAGTCAACATGCACTTGTGAGCTTGCGATGTCTTTACCATATACCATAATTTGTAGTTCGGGATTTTTCATCCCCACCCACCAGCAAGCAGGTTCTAATCGTGAAATGTCTATTGCGTATACAGCACTGATACACAATAGGCAGGTGATAAACATTAATAATTTTTTCATAAAGTCATTCAATTAGTGTTCCGTTATAGTTGGAACGGTTAATAAATAGGTGAACGATTTGGTTGAATTGGTTTTTGTTATATAGGACATTCGTTAATTTAAGAAGGTATCTCATGCCAGTTTTGTGTGTGAGCGTGATATATGATGAATCTTATTTCTTGAAAAACCTCTGTAATCAACTATGTTCTAATGATTTCAAAGAACTTTGCCCAGTTTTAATGGGACAGCAATGATGTTTCGTCTACAAAAATACATTATTATTTTAGTAATAACGTTTTCACTTTTTATAAATTAAAAATATTTAACCGTAAAAGATAAAACATGTGCTGTTTCGTATAATTGTCGTGCTTTCCCTAATGCTTTGGGGGGGGCTAAGCCCTTTTCGGTAATGTTTTTATCAAAAGAGCGTTGATAAACGCAAAAAATAGATGCAGGTAATTAAAAAATATTGAATTTTTCATTAATTTTGCTATCAAAACCAAATAATTATGAATAAGAAAATAAAACTACGTGCACGACTATATGGCTGTCATTGCATCGGTTGAAAGATAGACGAATATTAAATAAAACGAATTAAATCATCAACATTATGAATACTGTCAATCCCTTTGCACGGCCCCTTTACGTAATGCTAAAGCCCGTGGGTGCGTCGTGCAACCTGCGGTGCAAATATTGTTATTATCTTGAAAAGGCAAACCTATATATGCACACGCCCACACGGGTGCTGAGCGAAGAGATGCTGGAACAGTTTACGAAAGAGTATATCGAGGCACAAACCATGAGTCAGGTGCTTTTTACCTGGCATGGTGGCGAGACACTGATGCGCCCGCTATCGTTCTTTCGTAAGGCTGTCGAGTTGCAAAAGAAATATGCTGGTGGCCGACGCATAGACAACACCATACAGACCAATGGCACACTGCTTACCGACGAGTGGTGCGAGTTTTTGCACGAGAACAATTGGCTCGTAGGTGTGTCGATTGATGGGCCACAAGAGTTTCATGACGAATATCGCCGCACGGCCACTGGAGCTCCCTCGTGGGTGAAGGTGATGCGTGGCATACAGCTCTTGAACAAACATAATGTTGAATGGAACGCCATGGCTGTGGTGAACGACTTTAATGCCGACTATCCACTCGACTTTTACCACTTTTTTAAGGATAACGGATGTAAATATTTGCAAATCACGCCTATCGTAGAACGCATCGTTAATCATGAGGATGGCCGACATCTGGCCACCCTCACTGATAGCGATGAGGCTCCGCTGGCCGACTTCTCGGTTACGCCCGAGCAGTGGGGTAGCTTCCTGTGCACCATCTTCGACGAGTGGGTGCGCCATGATGTGGGTCAGACCTACGTCGAATTGTTCGATTGTATATTGGCCAACTGGGTGGGCGAAACGCCAGGCATCTGTGTGTATACTAAAGAGTGTGGCCATGCTGGTGTGATGGAGTTTAACGGCGATGTATATTCGTGCGACCACTTTGTGTTTCCCGAATATCGGTTGGGCAATATTCGTGAGAAGAGCATCGCTGAGATGTTGTATGGCAAGCAGCAACAGCAGTTTAGCAAACTAAAAAGCCAGTCGCTGCCCAAAGAATGTCGCGAGTGCAAGTGGCTGTTTGCTTGTAATGGCGAGTGCCCCAAAAACCGTTTCATAAAAGACTGTTACAGCAATCCTGGCAAAAACTATCTGTGCCAGGGCTACCGCATGTTCTTCGAGCATGTGGCTCCGTATATGGATTTTATGAAGAACGAATACTTGAACCAGCGTCCGCCTGCAAACGTCATGCAACACGTTGACGAGATAGAACGCAACCGTGATAAGAGCGAATATGTAGAGTTTTCTGCAACTGAATAGTAACTAAAATCGTAACAAGAGAACAATGAAAAAAATGATGTTTCTGATAGCCTGTGTGTTATGTACCGTAGCAGGCTATGCGCAGCAAGGGCCGCTGGCCACCACACAATATGGTGTGCTTGAAGGCGTGTGCGAGTCGGGTGTAAACGTGTTTAAAGGTGTGCCCTTTGCAGCACCACCCGTGGGCGAAAACCGTTGGCGTGCACCACAACCGTTGCAGTCGTGGCAAGGGGTGCGCAGTGCGAAGAAATTTGGCGACGATCCCATGCAGGGCAACCCTTTCGGTGATATGGGATTTGATGCCGAAAAGAAAAGTGAAGACTGCCTTTACTTGAACGTATGGACACCCTCAAAGACCATGACCGACCGTCTGCCCGTAGTGATTTATTTTAATGGTGGCGGACTGATTGCAGGATCGGGTAGCGAGCCTCGCTACTCGGGACGCCAAATGGCACGTCATGGCATTGTGGCCGTAACGGCCAACTATCGCGAGGGCATCTTCGGCTTCTTCGCACATCCGCAGCTGTCGAAGGAAACATCGTATAAAGGTTCGGGCAACTATGGCTTTATGGATCAAGCGGCGGCCATCAAATGGGTGTATGAAAACATTGCTGCCTTTGGTGGCGACCCCAAGCAAATAACCATTGTGGGCGAGTCGGCAGGTTCCATGTCGGTCAGCGCATTGCTGGTATCGCCCCTCACGCGTGGCATGATTGCTCGTGCTATGGCATCGTCAGGAGCCGTGTGTGGCCGACGCTTGCTTTCACTTAAAGATGCCGAGAAGCAAGGCGTTGAGAAGCTGAAAGAGTTGGGCTTGAAAAATATTGCCGATGCCCGCAAGATGTCTGCTGATGAACTGTTGGCTAAGACGCAGTCAGGTGGACTGGCATCTTATTGTCTTGACGGCTACTTCTTTACCGAAGACCCCACCGACGCTTATCTCAATGGGCACCAACAGAAGGTACCGTTGCTCGTAGGTCGCAATAGTTTAGAGATGTCGCCGCAAGCCTATCTTGGTGGAAAGGCTCCCACACTTGAAAACTTGCGCCCCGCCCTTGAGGCCGCCTTTGGCGACAAAACCGATGAGGCCATGCGCCTCTATGGGCTCAATACCGACCGCGACGTGCTGGGCAAGCCTGGCGTCGACTTCGCTTCCGATCAGTTTATTGCCTATGGCACGTGGCTCTTTGGCTATCTGCATGCCAAAACCTCAGGACAGCCCGTTTATCGCTACTATTTCTCACATCCGCGTCCCGCGATGCGCGACAAAGGACTGGTCGCAGGTCTGGCTGGAGGCGTGCAAAAGAAGGGCGATGACGATGTGATGACCATTCCCCAAAATGATGAGTTCAAGGGCGCTGTTCACTCGGCCGATATCGAATATGCCATGGCAACACTGCCCACCAACCGTGTGTATGACTGGCAACCTGACGACTACCGCGTGTCAGACCAATTCATAAACTATTATGCCAACTTTATCAAGACAGGCAACCCCAACGGTTTAGGTTTGGCTAATTGGACTTCCATCACAGGCAAGGAGCAACCCACGCAACTCATCCTCGATGTCGACTCGTACGAAACCTACGATCCCGCCTTTGAGCAGCGCAACCTGTGGCTCATGCAGTTTAATTGTTTCGGCAGCCGATAAGGAATACAGAAATTAACGATATGAATAGCAAAGGGGTAATTAAAGGTATGAACGATTGAATTTGAAAAGGTGAGAGGAGTAGTAATTGAAAACACAAGAGATAGTAAACAAATAATGTAAGAAAAAAACTTGATGCTGGCCGACTCGGTGGTAAACGCTCATTCATTACAGAAGGGGCGTGCCACAGAGTCGGCTTTTTTTATTTCACTCGCATCATTTTTTTAGGATATGGGGCTTGTGTTTTTAGTTTTTTTTCTATTTTTGCAATATCATCTTAATAAAGTGTTGCATGTCTATGACGTGCTAACAGTATCTTTCATCACTTTTCTGAAAACGATATGAGCGACCCGCACAGCAACATACCCCAAGAGTTTAGTCAGTTTTATCTGAAAGACGTTACCTTTGTCAATCTCATGATGCGACGCATCTACAATGTGCTCATCGTGGCCAACCCCTACGATGCCTTTATGCTGGAAGACGACGGACGTGTGGAGGAGAAAATTTATAACGAATATATGGAGCTGGGCCTACGTTATCCGCCCACCTTTACACAGGTGAGCACCACCGAAGAGGCATACCGCATCTTGCGCACCATGAACATCGACCTGGTGATTTGTATGCCTGGCAATGCTGATAACGATGCCTTCAGCGTGGCGCGCGACATTAAACAGGGCTTTCCTGATATACACTGCGTGGTGCTCACGCCTTTCTCGCACGGCATCACGCGGCGCATACAAAACGAAGACCTCAGCATCTTCGACTATGTGTTCTGCTGGCTGGGCAATACCAACCTCATTCTTTCTATCATCAAGCTTATTGAAGACAAGATGAACATTGAGCACGACATTCATGAAGATGGCGTGCAGATGATTATGTTGGTGGAAGACAGCATTAGGTTTTATAGTAGCATCTTGCCAAACCTATACAACTATATTTTGCTACAAAGCCAGCGCTTCGCTACCGAGGCGCTAAACCGCCATACGGCCACACTGCGTATGCGTGGACGCCCCAAGGTGGTGCTGGCTCGCACCTATGAAGAGGCTATGGCGCTGTATAAGAAATATGCTGCCAACACGCTGGGCGTTATCAGCGACGTGCGCTTCCCCGTAGGTGGCGTGAAAGATGCCGAGGCGGGCTTTAAACTGCTGCGCGCCATACGTAGCCGCGACGAGTATGTGCCTCTTATCATGGAAAGCTCGGAGGGCGAAAACCGTGAGCGTGCCCAGGCCGAGGGCTTCCGCTTTGTCGATAAAAACTCGAAGAAGATGAGTCTCGACCTGCGCCGTATGATGGAAGAACACATGGGCTTTGGCGACTTCATCTTCCGCGACCCCAAAACCAAGGCCGAGATTATGCGCATACATAGCCTGAAGGAATTGCAAGATAATATCTTCAAGATTCCTGACGACTCGATGCTCTACCACATCTCACGCAACCACATGAGCCGCTGGCTGTCGGCACGTGCCATCTTTCCCGTGTCGGCCTTCTTGAAAACCGTTACGTGGCACAAACTGAAAGATGTGCAGGCGCACCGACAAATTATTTTTGATGCCATTGTGCAGTATCGCCACATGAAAAACATTGGCGTGGTGGCCGTGTTCGACCGTCTGAAGTTTGATGCCTACTCACACTTTGCCCGCATTGGCGAGGGCTCGTTGGGCGGAAAAGGTCGTGGCCTGGCGTTTTTGGATAGTGTGATAAAACGCAACCCCGACTTTAACCAGTTTCCTGGCGTGAGCGTGCAGATACCTAAAACAGTGGTGCTGTGTACCGATGTGTTCGACCGCTTTATGGAACAGAATAACCTGTACCAAATAGCGCTGAGCGATGCCTCTGACGATGAAATACTGAAACACTTCTTGCGGGCACAGTTGCCCGACTCGCTTATTGCCGACTTCTTCACCTTCTTTGAGGCTACCCATAGCCCTATCGCCATACGTTCGAGCTCGCTGCTTGAAGATGCCCACTATCAACCCTTTGCGGGCATATATAGCACCTACATGATACCTTGGCTCGACGATAAGTATGCCATGCTTTCAATGCTGGCATGCGCCATTAAGGGTGTGTATGCTTCGGTATATTATAAAGACTCGAAGGCCTATATGGTGGCCACCAGCAATGTTATCGACCAAGAGAAAATGGCCGTCATCCTGCAACAGGTGGTGGGCAAGCAGTATGATGGGCGCTTCTATCCCAATATTTCGGGTGTGCTGCGCTCGCTCAACTATTATCCTATTGGCGACGAGCGCACCGAAGATGGCATTGTGTCGCTGGCACTGGGCTTGGGAAAATATATCGTTGATGGCGGACAAACGTTGCGCGTATCGCCCTATCACCCGCATCAGGTGCTGCAAACCAGCGAACTGGAGACGGCGTTGCGCGAAACACAAACACGTTTCTATGCCCTCGATACCACTCATGTGGGTAACGATTTTACCGTTGACGATGGCTTTAACATCGTAAAGGTGAAGGTGAAAGAGGCGGTGAACGATGGCTCTATCACCTATCTGGCCTCTACCTACGACCCCTACGACAACGTGATACGCGATGGCATATATGATGGCGGACGCAAGGTTATTACCTTTGGTGGCGTGTTGCAACAAGACGTGTTCCCACTGCCGCAACTGTTGCAGCTGGCTATGAAGTGTGGAGCCGAGAGCATGCGTCGGCCCGTAGAGATCGAATTTGCCTGCAACCTGAACGACGACCGCACGGGCGAGTTTTACCTCTTGCAGATACGCCCCATTGTTGACGCCAAGCAGATGCTTGACGAAGACGTAGCGGCCATTGATGATAGCCGCTGCTTGCTGCGTTCGCACAACTCGCTGGGGCACGGTATCAGCGACGACGTGTGCGATGTGGTGTATGTGAAGACCGACGACGACTTTACGGCGGTAAACAACCCCGCCATTGCCGACGATATTGAAGCCATTAACCGCAAGTTCTTGAACGAAGGAAAGGGCTATGTGCTGGTAGGACCTGGTAGATGGGGGTCAAGCGACCCGTGGCTGGGCATACCTGTAAAGTGGCCACACATTAGTGCAGCAAAGGTTATTGCCGAGGTGGCACTGAAAAACTATCGTGTTGACCCCAGCCAGGGCACCCACTTCTTCCAGAACCTCACCAGTTTTGGTGTGGGCTATTTTACCATCGATCCTAACACGCAACAAGGTTTGTTCCGCAAAGACATTCTTGATGCCATGCCTGCCATTGATGAAACACAGTATGTGCGTCATGTGCGCTTTGAAAAGCCACTGTGCATAAAGATGGATGGCATGCGGCAAGAGGGGGTAGTGATGCTGTCGTAAGGTGTAGGTCACGATGCAACGCCTCTTAATGACATACGTTAACACATGGCATCGGTAATTATTAAATAAAACAAAATGCCCATGCAATGATGAAAAATACTATGATAAATATTTGGCAATTATCGCCGATATCCTTATCTTTGCAATGTTTTTCATGGTATTAGATTTAAGGTTAACAAAAAAAGATTGGGACTCAGCGGAGCCCCTTTTTTTTTGTCCATACATTAAAAGCCCAAAACGTATAAAACAGTATGATAATAATATGTTAGAACAATATCGTTGTGCCCCTACTATTTCTTAAATTATTTCATTTGCTATATTAGTGTTATATACATCAGTACATAATAACTTTGCAATATATAACATTTATTTTTGCACATGGAGAGAGTAACATTGATAGAAAGAGTGTTATGTGGAAGTATCGTGAATACAAACTTAAAGCGAAAAGTGTTAATAAGTGTTGTCTTTTCGGTACTGTCAGTTTGCCTTTACGTATATATCTTATTAAACCATTATCTACGACAACTAATAAAATTCTGTGATTATTAAAAACTACTTGTTAAAATGGAACAGAATAATTATGAAAATATCGAACAATTGAAGAAAAGCTCGTATGACGCTTTTTCAAGATTGTATATACAATATTCAAACAACCTATACAGCTTTGTATTTGCCCAAATAAAAAATAGCACTATTGCTGAAGATATTGTTCAAGAAACATTTCTAAAATTATGGAACGTGCGCGAACAATTAGATAGCAATGGAAATATTCAAGCATTGATTTATACGATAGCGCGAAATCAGATTATTGATACTTTCAGAAAGCAGATAGCACGCATCGACTTTGAAGATTATCATAAGGCTTGTGAAAAGGTATCAACCTATCCAACAGTAGAAGAACAAATTGATTGTCATGAATTCATTACTCGTTTGCAACAAACGAAAAAACATTTACCCAAGCGGGCATGTCAGATTTACGAAATGAGTAGAGAAAAGAACATGCCCATCAATGAAATTGCTAAAGCATTGCATTTGTCTTCACAAACAGTTAAAAACTATCTAACATCTACACTTAAAATATTTAGAAAAGAATTGAAAAAATAACACTCTATGTGTTTTTTTTTCATTAAAACAATGACCAATATCTTTATAG
>ERZ1026852.1685-NODE-1685-length-11466-cov-33.121988_pt1 | contig 11466 bp, 11 predicted proteins | sample MGYA00380156_ERZ1026852 | MGnify/ENA primary metagenome ERZ1026852 (study PRJEB33269, sample SAMEA4719792) | human gut metagenome | biome: human-associated habitat; feature: organic feature; material: feces | place: Cameroon | collected 2013-10 ...
CGCGCTGCACTTTCTTGGCTTTCTTCGTGTTTACAGTTACAATGTCTGTGGCTAAAGCTTCTGGCGTTGCAGAAAACAGCATCATTGCAGCAATGGCAAAAGCCGAAACAAATGTTTTAATTGTCATCATTTTTTGTGTATCATTTAGGTTTCTAATGCTCACAAAGTTATGCAAAAAAGGAAGAACCGCAAAGCAAGAAAAGCAAAAATAATAAAATGGCCGTTACATTGGTTTGTAACGACCATTTTATGAACCGATTGTTATATTTTTCTTTTCGTGTCGCGTGTCTGCTTGCCCGTCTTGTTGATAGATATGTACAACTTTTTACTCATATTTATCAACTTAAATTAATTCCGCCAACGGCTTTTTAAATACTTATTGCTGGAGAGGGGCATAGCAGAGGCTTTGGCCATAACATAAGCAAGGTAAATCACTCATCATCACCTCAAAAGATACGATTTTCGGATAAAAAGGCCGTTATTATTGCGAAAAAGCGTAACTTTGCAACTTTGAGCGCATAACGCGCACCGCGAGGGAATGGAAAGGAGAGATAAAAACATGAAACTTGTAAACGATACACCCCAAAATAGCCACAACCACCAGGCTGATGCGAACAGCACTGACAACACCAATCGACAGCGCGCCATCTACCGCGTTACGCTGAAAGGTAGCGTGGTAAACACGGTGCTGCTCGTCTTCAAATTTGTGGCAGGCATCGTAGGCGGATCGGCAGCCATGATTGCCGATGCTGTACACTCGCTGTCCGACTTTCTCACCGACATCGTAGTAATGGTGTTTGTACGACTGAGCAACAAGCCCGAAGACAAAAACCACGAATACGGACACGGCAAATATGAAACACTGGCCACAGCACTGATAGGCATTGCCTTGCTGGTAGTGGGCGTAATGATTTTTCTAAACGCCTTACAGCAAATAGCCAGTTGCGTAAAAGGGCAACAGCTTGAACAGCCAGGCCTCATCGCCCTGGTGGCCGCCCTGCTCAGCATAGTGCTGAAAGAGTGGGCCTTCCGCTTCACGCGCACCGTGGGCAGAAAGGTGCAGTCGCAAGCAGTGGTGGCCAACGCATGGCATCATCGCAGCGACGCCCTCTCGTCAATAGGCACCGCCATAGGCATTGGTGGCGCCATAGCCCTCGGCCCACACTGGGCGGTGCTCGACCCCGTGGCCGCCGCCGTAGTAAGCGTCTTCATCATGCGCACGGCCTTCACCTTGCTGCACGAGGCCATAGGCGAACTGCTGGAGAAAAGCTTGCCCGAGCACGCCGAGGCCGACATTAAACGCCTGGCCGAAGAAGAACCCATGGTGAGCGAAACACACCACCTGCGCACACGCCGCATAGGCAACTATATCAGCATTGATATGCACGTGCGCATGCCAGGCAGCATCAGCCTATACGAGGCGCACACACACGCCACGGCCATTGAGCACAGGCTGCGCCAGCACTTCGGGCCAAACACTTATGTTAACCTGCACGTCGAACCGCTGAAGGTTGACGGGCAGTATGTGCCCACCACCCCCACCCCACAATAGCATACGAACAATATTATATGGACAAGATACTTATCACCGGCGCCAGCGGATTTATTGGCAGCTTCATCGTTGAAGAGGCTCTGCGGCGCGACATGGAAGTGTGGGCCGCCGTGAGGCCCACCAGCTCGAAACGCTATCTGCAAGACGAGCGCATACATTTCATCAACCTCGACCTATCAGACCCTGAACGGTTGAAACAACAGCTGCAAGGGCACCAGTTTCAATATGTGGTGCACGCTGCGGGAGCCACTAAGTGTTTGAACCGCAACGACTTCTTCAGCATCAACACCGATGGCACACGCCACCTGGCCGACGCCCTCATAGCCCTGCACATGCCGCTGAAGCGCTTCGTGTTCATCAGCTCGCTCAGCGTGTTTGGAGCCGTGCGCGAACAGCAACCCTACACCGAGATTACTGAGCACGACACACCCAAACCCAACACGGCATACGGGCAGAGCAAACTGAAGGCCGAACAATATCTCGACTTGATAGGCAACGATTTTCCATACATCATCCTGCGCCCCACTGGCGTGTACGGACCACGCGAGCGCGACTACTTCTTGATGGCGCAAAGCGTAAAAAAACACATCGACTTTGCTGCGGGCTATCGTCAGCAAGACATCACCTTTGTGTATGTTGAAGATGTGGTGCAGGCCGTGTTCTTAGCGCTCGACCACGGACGTAGCGGAAGGAAATACTTCCTATCAGATGGCGAGGTGTATAGCAGCACCGACTTTTCAAACCTTATTCGACGGGCGCTGGGCAACCCCTGGATGCTGCGCATAAAAGCACCACTGTGGGTGTTGCGACTGGTGACATGGTGCGGCGAATGGCGAGCCCGACTGACGGGCAAAATCACAGCACTAAACAATGATAAGTATAACATACTGTGCCAGCGCAACTGGCGCTGCGACATTGAGCCCGCTATGGACGAGCTGGGCTACCACCCCCACTACCGTCTGCGCCGAGGCGTAAAGCTTACCATCGACTGGTATCGCGAGAACGGATGGCTCTAATATGAAGAACCACAGGCTCTTAACATCAGTATTTCTTTAAACAATGAACTTTATAACATCGCTCTTTAAAATAGAAAAGAAGCCCAAAAAGGGGCTTATGGCCGTTGAATGGGTAACAATGGCTTACCTGCTGCTCACACTCGTCATTGTGCTCTTTGCCTACACAAGGGTTGAAAATCCGCAAGCCATGATATGGGGGCGCTTGCGCATTGCCGCTATGACGGTGGCGCTGTGGGGCGCATACCGACTGGTGCCGTGCCGACTGACACGCTGCGTGCGCATCGTTACACAACTGGCACTATTGGGATGGTGGTACCCCGACACGTATGAGATAAACCGTATGTTCCCAAACCTCGACCACGTGTTTGCCGTGGTCGAGCAACAGATGTTTGGCTGTCAGCCCGCCGTATATTTTGCACAAACCTTCTCGTCGAACGTGGTGAGCGAACTGATGAGCATGGGCTACGCCAGCTATTATCCTATGATATTGGTGGTGGTGCTGTTCTACTTCTTCTGCCGATACACCGAGTTTGAGCGCTGCGCACTGGTGGTGCTGGCTTCGTTCTTCCTCTATTACGTTATCTATATCTTTGTGCCCGTGGCAGGCCCCACATTCTATTATAAAGCGGTGGGCATGCAAAACATATTGGCAGGCGTGTTCCCTAACATTCACGACTATTTTAACACGCACACCGACTGCCTTACCACACCAGGCTATGCCGACGGCTTTTTCTATCACATGGTAGAAGAGGCAAAAGCGGCAGGCGAACGTCCTACGGCAGCCTTCCCATCGTCGCACGTGGGCATCAGCACCGTGTGCATGTTGCTGGCTTGGCACAGCAGGTCAAAACGTCTGTTTTGGCTCTTCATGCCATTCTATATATTGCTGTGCCTCAGCACCGTATATATTCAGGCCCACTATGTTATCGATGCCCTGGCAGGCCTCGTAACAGGTGCTCTGTTCTATTTCGGCGTGATGTTTGCCAGCAAGAAAAGATAAAGGTTTGCCAGCAAGAAAAGATAAAGATATGTTTTTATTTTCTCAACTTCAGCCAGCACACAATGGGGTAATGGTCTGAGGTTGAGATGCTATTGTCTACCTTACAATCGTAAGGCAGGAAATGGTCGGAACAGAAAATGTAATCGATACGCACATAGAAGGCATTGCGATGATAAGATATGCCTGGACCATTGCCACTCTCAACATAACAATCGTTCAGCACCGACGCCATGCGCTGGCGCGAGTAAGAAATGGGGCTATCGTTAAAGTCGCCACACATAATGAGGGGCGTAGCTTTATGCGCCTCAACAAAGCGCACAAGGGCATCAATCTGCTTTGAGCGCTCGGCTGTGGCCTTACCCAGCTTGCGATACAGCGTATGCGACTCGGCACGCGTGGTTTCATGGTTGATGTCGCCGTGCATGAACGAACGAAACTGCGAGCGCTCGGCCATCGACAGGCTGGTAGACTGCAGGTGGTTAGCCACCACAATAATAGTATCGTCGGCACGCTTCAGCCAAAAAGCAGCCGAATGGTTGGTCTTCGACTCATAGTCAATGCGTTGCTTTCGCACAATGGGATATTTGCTCATAAGCCAAATATCATCGGTTTTGTCGGCCGACAGCACCGTGTCTTGATGCGGATAGCGCTGCGACAGGGCCGAGTCGATCTTCTCACGCACCCAGGCTGGGGCGTTCGCCTCTTCCAACGAAACAATGTCGGCATCGGTTTTCCCTATATAATCAATGATAGAAAGGTCGGGGTTGTCGGGCTTCATCTCGCCCCAACTCAGTATGTTATAAGCCAGCACCTTTATACAATCGTTGGGCACAGGCTTATACACATTCAACGGCAAATAGGCGCGCACAGGGCCGTAGCACAGCACAAAACCTACAAACGGAATGAGCGCCCAGCGCTTGCGCACACACAACCAAAACACTAAAAACGCCATGTTTATGGCCATGAATATCGGAAACGAAAGGCCCACAATGCCTATGAAATGATGCGACGCTGGGTTCACACCACCACTATAGCCCACCGCCAACATCACAATAATATTCATTATGTTGGCACCAGCTATCAAACGCAATGTAAAGTCTTTCAGTTGTTTCATCTAATGTGTCTTGCTTCAGAGGGGTTCATCATCTATTCTTAAACGCTTCAACAATGTTTTAACAAACAATTCTATAACGTTTTAATAAAGCGTCAAGAATGTTTTCCCTCTCTCGCGCTTTTCAGTTTAGTTTCTATTATTAAACAAATGTTCCTTCTCGGCAGCCGTCAAGCTGTCGTAACCCGAACGGCGTATCTTGTCAAGAATACGATCGGTCTCGGCCTGAGCAGCCTTCTTACGAGCATTATAGTCCCAATCGGCACGCTCATCGTGGGTTGTGGTTTGGCTATATCCGCCACCCATTGGGCCTTGCTGCGTAGGTTTCTTGCCACCTTTAAACAAATTGCTAAACCATGAACCGCCACGGCGCGTGTTCTGCCAATGGCCGCTACCAAAGCCCACCGTGGGCGCATGACGGCGCCAATAGCGAATGAGGAACCAGCCCACAGCCATACCGCCCAAGTGGGCCACGTGTGCCACACCGTCGCCAGGCATAGCAAAGGCGGTGGTAAGCTCGATAATGGCGTAGAAAGCTACAAACCACTTGGCCTTAATAGGAATGGGAAGGGGGAAGATAAAGACACGGTTCTCAGGAAACACCATGCCAAAAGCCAACAAAATGCCGTAGATGGCACCCGAGGCTCCCACCGTGGTCCAAAGGTCGAGCACACGAGCATTGGCCTGTGCCACCTGCATCATAGTTGAGAGGCCATAGCCGTTATCGCTCATCAGCATATAAAAGTGACCCAGCTGTGCCACCTCTTGAAACAGTCCGGCACCAATGCCGCACGTAAGATAATAGGCTAAGAAGCGGCGGGCGCCCCATGTCTGCTCTATCACACAGCCAAACATCCACAAGGCAAACATGTTAAACAGCAGATGCGTGAAACCGCCATGCATAAACATGTAAGTAAAAAGCTGGAAGAACCAGAAGTTGTGGGCCAACATAAAGTGTAGGCCAAACATGTTGGTAAGATCAATGCCCACCATCTCAAGCGCTACTGTGACAAGGTAGCACAGTGTGTTGATGATAAGCAAATTGCGAGTTACTGTGGGTATATTGCGCATAATATATATATTTCCTTATTTAACGCAAAATTACGAAAAATATCTGTGTTCATAGGCAAAACGAGGCCGCAAAGCAGTTTTTTTCATTATTTTACGCACTTTTTTCTGTTTTTTATTTGATTTATAAAAGGAAAGAACTATATTTGTTGGCGATAACTAAGCAATTTACATTCATTATTATATCATTTAATATTCGACAGTTATGAACAAGACAGAATTAATCGAGAAGATTGCAGCCAAAGCACAGCTTACTAAGGCTGACGCAAAGAAGGCTCTTGATGCTGCAACAGAAGCAATCAAAGAAGCTTTGGTAGCTGGTGATGGCATCCAGCTTATTGGCTTCGGCACATTCAGCGTAAACGAGCGTCCCGCCCGCGAAGGTGTTAACCCTCACACTGGCGAGAAGATTGCTATCGCTGCTAAGAAGGTAGCTAAGTTTAAGGCAAGCTCAGCTCTGGCTGACGCCGTTAACAAATAATAATGCTTCTATAAGGAAACATTGCTACACGCATAGCCACATCTTGGCATACGTATAACAACCATTTCCCTGCGCGAGCATTAGCTCAAAAAAAATAAGTGCGCCATATAGGGACAAAGGAATCTGAAAAGAAACCTTTGCCCTTATATGGCGCTTTATCATTTTATCGCATATTTATTGCATTTTGTTTGCATTTTGTAGCGAGCAAATAGAAAAACACACTTTTTTTGAAAGTAAAACTTGAAATATTTTGTCATTTCAATATTATTTGCAATATTTGCAACCGAATTGTTGCATACATTACCCTAACAACACGATGCACTGCCAATAAATGAAAGAAAACCATGTGCGAGAGGTTAGCTCATATACACTACGTATCAGCTCAAGTGCTGTGTATGCCGACAATGCTTAAAGCATCATGCTTGAAAGAAAAAGATAACATTAATAATATAAATAACACAACATAACCATTTCAGACAGTATGGCTCAACAACTGGAAATAAAAAATCTTGACCAGGTAGTGGTGCGTTTCTCGGGCGACTCGGGCGACGGCATGCAGCTGGCTGGTAACATCTTCTCTACCGTGTCGGCAACCGTCGGCAACGGCATCTCTACATTCCCCGATTATCCTGCCGACATCCGCGCCCCGCAAGGGTCGCTCACGGGCGTGTCAGGCTTCCAGGTACACATTGGTGCCGGCCGTGTATATACCCCTGGCGACCTGTGCGACGTGCTGGTTGCCATGAACGCTGCCGCCCTGAAGACACAGCTGTCACATGCCAAACCTCAGGCTACCATCATCATCGACACCGACAGCTTTGAGCAACGCGACCTGGAGAAGGCTCAGTTTCAAACCACCGACTATCTGAGCGAACTGAACATCGACCGCGACCGTGTGGTGGCCTGCCCCATCACACAGATGGTAAAACAGTGCTTGGCCGATAGCGGCATGGACAACAAGAGCATACTGAAATGTCGCAATATGTTTGCACTGGGCTTGGTATGCTGGCTCTTCGACCGCGACCTCACGCTGGTAGAAAACTTCCTGCGCGAAAAGTTTGCGAAGAAGCCCGCCATAGCCGAAAACAACATCAAGGTGGTGCATGCTGGCTACGACTATGGCCACAACGTGCATGCCTCGGTGCCCGCCGTCTATCGCGTAGAGTCGAAGACGAAGGTGCCTGGACGCTATATGGACATCACTGGCAACAAGGCCACGGCCTATGGCTTGATAGCCGCTGCCGAAAAGGCAGGCTTGCGCCTCTACCTCGGCTCATATCCCATCACCCCAGCCACCGATATTCTGCACGAGTTGGCCAAACATAAGTCGCTGGGCGTTACCACCGTGCAGTGCGAAGACGAGATCTCGGGATGCGCCAGCGCCGTAGGAGCCGCCTTTGCCGGAGCACTGGCCGCCACCAGCACCTCAGGTCCAGGCATCTGCTTGAAGAGCGAGGCCATCAACCTGGCCGTTATCGACGAGCTGCCCCTCGTTGTCATCGACGTGCAGCGTGGCGGACCCTCAACCGGTCTGCCCACCAAGAGCGAGCAAACCGACCTCTTACAAGTGCTGTACGGCCGAAACGGTGAGAGCCCCATGCCCGTCATCGCTGCCACCAGCCCCACCAACTGCTTCGACGCTGCCTTCATGGCTGCCAAGATAGCCCTCGAGCACCTCACACCTGTGGTGCTGCTCACCGATGCCTATATTGCCAATGGATCGGCCGCATGGAAACTGCCCAAGATGGCCGACCTGCCCACCATCAAGCCACACTATGCTACACCCGAAATGAAGGGCCAGTACACGCCTTACAAGCGCGACCCCGAAACGGCGGTGCGCTACTGGGCTATACCTGGGCAAGAGGGCTACACCCACATTTTAGGCGGACTGGAGAAAGATGGAAACACTGGCGCCATCAGCACCGAACCTGAGAACCACGACCGCATGGACCACCTGCGCTATGATAAGGTGGCACGCATACCCGTGCCCGATGTTGAGGTGCAAGGCGATAAAGACGATGCCGAACTGCTCATCGTAGGCTTCGGCGGAACCTATGGCCACCTCTATACCGCTATGGAAGAACTGCGTAAAGGCGGACACAAAGTGGCGCTCGCCCACTTCGAATTTATCAACCCGCTGCCCGCCAACACCGCCGAAGTGCTGAAGCGCTACCCCAAAGTGGTGGTGGCCGAGCAAAACCTCGGACAGTTTGCTGGCTTCCTCCGCATCCGCGTGCCAGGCTTCGCACCCTATAAGTTTAACCAAGTGAAGGGTCAGCCCTTCGTGGTGAGCGAACTGGTAAGCTACTTTGAGAAAATTATCAAAGAATAAAAGAAAGAGGAAAGAGGAAAAAAGAGAAAGAAAGCCCTCAGACGAAGGGACGTAAAAAGAGAAAGAAAGCCCCAGACGAAGGGACGTAAACAAAGAAAAAGGCTAAAAAAGATAGAACAATGTCATACACAATACAAGACTATAAGAAAGGTCAGCCACGCTGGTGCCCCGGATGTGGCGACCACGCCTTCTTGGCATCACTCTATAAAGCCATGGCCGAAATAGGTGTTCCGCCATACGAAACGGCTGTCATATCAGGCATCGGCTGCTCGAGCCGCCTGCCCTATTATGTCAACACCTACGCCATGCAAACCATTCACGGCCGTGCAGCAGCCATCGCCACAGGCACAAAGGTGGTGAACCCCAACCTCACCATCTGGCAGATTAGCGGCGACGGCGACGGACTGGCCATCGGCGGAAACCACTTTATTCATGCCATGCGACGCAATATCGACCTAAACATGATATTGCTGAACAACCGCATCTACGGACTCACCAAAGGACAATATTCGCCCACATCGCCCCGTGGCTTCGTGAGTAAGTCGTCGCCCTATGGCACTGTTGAAGACCCCTTCCGCCCTGCCGAGCTCTGCTTTGGCGCTCGCGGACACTTCTTTGCTCGCGCCGTGGCCAACGATGCCGCCCACACGGTCGACATTTTGAAGGCGGCCTATCATCACAAAGGTGCCTCGGTGTGCGAAATTCTGCAAAACTGCATGATCTTTAACAATGGCGCCTACGACCCCATCTACACTCGCGAGGGACGCTCGAAGAACGCCATCTACGTAGAACATGGCAAGCCCCTGGTGTTTGGCGAGAACCAAGAATACGGCCTCATGCAAGACGGTTTTGCACTGAAGGTAGTGAAGATAGGTGAAAATGGCATCACTCTCGACGATATTCTCGTGCACGATGCCCATGCCGAAGACAACACCCTTCAGCTCAAGTTGGCCATGATGGACAATGAGCACGGCTTCCCAGTAGCCCTCGGCGTGATACGCGATGTAGAGGCACCCACCTACAACGACGCCGTAAACGCACAGATAGAAGAAATAAAGGGCAAAAAGCCCTACCACACCTTCGAAGAACTGCTCGACACGCAAGACACTTGGGAGGTGAAATAAAAAAAGCGAGGCCCTTTAGAACCTCGCTGATAGCATTAACACTGCTGGCAATGTTAGCATTGCTGGCAGTGTTTTTTCTTACCCCTTCATCACCCTAACCACATCGTCCTGACTTCGTCACTCATAAAATACGTATTTTATAACTGGTTGATAAACAATATTTTGTATCTTTGTGTCACCTAACATTGGGTGACACGAAAGATATTTTAACTATGTTTGTCCGCAAAAAGAAATATCCATCCGGCAATATCGGAGTTATTGTTGTTGAGAAAATCGGTGGCAAGATGAAGGAACTTGCTACGATTGGTGTTGCATATAATGAAGATGAGGTCGAAAATCTTGTCAATGAAGCGAAAGAATGGATTTCCAAGGAAGAATCCCGACGCCATCCACAACTCGATTTGTATGGTGAGGAGCGTGAGGCGTGTGACCGTGAGCGAGAAGAAGTCCGCCGTGTTCTGTCCAATGTCAGCAACATCCTTCTCAACGGATGCGACTTGATATTGGACCGCACGTTTGACAGGATTGGTTTCAATCGTATTGACGACGAAGTGTTCCGCAAGCTTGTAAAGGCTCGTTTGGCATATCCAACGAGCAAGGCTGCTACGGTGGAATATCTGAAAAACCACTTTGACGAAGATGTGGATCTCTCAAAAATCTATCGCTATCTTGACAAGCTTAGCGACCATCAGCACGAAATCGTACAGGACATCAGCGTGCGCCATACTGCAAAACTGTTCGGTGGAAATATCGGTGTGCTATTCTATGATGTCACCACACTTTACTTTGAAGCGGATTATGAGGACGAACTACGCAAGACTGGCTTTTCGAAAGAAGGACGTCACAGTAATCCTCAGATCATACTCGGCCTGCTTGTAAGTTTGGGTGGCTATCCGCTTGCCTATTGCATCCATGAGGGCAACAAATATGAAGGCCACACGATGCTGCCGACGATAAACGGGTTTGTAAGCAAATACGGTTTGGAGAACTTCGTTGTGGTGGCTGACTCCGGTCTGATGAACAATGCAAATATAGCGGAACTTGAGGCGCATGGTTACAAGTACATAATAGGTGCGAAGATAAAGAATGAAAGTCAGGATGTCAAGAACTGGATATTGGAACAGCCCAAGCGCGACTGCCAGATGGTTGAATATGACAAAGGAGGTGGCCGTCGGCTCTTGGTCGGCTATACAGACGACCGTGCTAAGAAAGATGCCTATAACCGAGAAAAGGGAATACGCAGATTGAAAAAGGCATACAAGCATGGTACGCTCACTAAAGGCAACATCAACAAAAGAGGTTACAATAAGTTTTTATCCATGGATGGTGAGGTGAAAGTCGCCATCAATTATGATCGTGTAGCTGATGACTCCAAATGGGACGGCCTAAAAGGATATCTCACCAATACGGATATACCAATACAGGATGTATACACAGCATATCACAACCTTTGGCACGTAGAACGGGCTTTCCGTATAGCCAAATCAAAGATAGAGATACGCCCCATGTTTCACTTTACACGCAAACGCATCGAAGCCCATATATGCATCTGCTTTGTGGCTTTGAAAGTATACAAGGAACTGGAGCGCATGCTGAAAGTCTCAGAGATTAAGATGAGCGTGGACAAGGTGCTTGCATTGGCAAAGACAATCACAACCATACAAATTAAGCTACCTCTGAACAAGGAGGTTTACACCCAAACTATGTTGATGGCAAGGCATCAGAAAATCGCCAAACTCTTTGATGAAGAATTTTGGGTGACACGATGACGAAGTCAGGAAA
>ERZ1026852.1690-NODE-1690-length-11456-cov-21.862117_pt1 | contig 11456 bp, 8 predicted proteins | sample MGYA00380156_ERZ1026852 | MGnify/ENA primary metagenome ERZ1026852 (study PRJEB33269, sample SAMEA4719792) | human gut metagenome | biome: human-associated habitat; feature: organic feature; material: feces | place: Cameroon | collected 2013-10 ...
AAAGATAGTGCAAGGCGAGCGCAATGCAAAATGAAAGTCGGAAAACTTTCATTTTTGCATAGCCGAGCCGCCGCCTATTTTATCTAAAGATAGTGCAAGGCGAGCGCAATGCAAAATGAAAGTCGGAAAACTTTCATTTTTGCATAGCCGAGCCGTAGCCTATTTTATTTAAAGATAGTGCAAGGCGAGCGCAAAGCAAATAAAAATTGCATTTTTCTTTTCTTTGCACTATCTTTGCAAAAAAATATAAATCATGGCACAACGATTAGAACAGTCGCAAGCGGCAGTACAGACACAGCAACTTTCGTCAATGCAAGTGGCTGTGGCAAAACTCGTGGAGTTACCCGTCACAGAGTTGGTAACTCGTGTGCGTGACGAAATGGTTGATAATGCCGCTCTTGAAGAGAAAGACCCTGATAACTTTGACGTTGATAAAGCCACGGAGGCAGACGACGCACAACGCGACGACGATCTTGAAGCGGGTGAAGGCGATGAGGCTGGTGTGCGTGATGAGGAGAATAGCTTTGAAGAGCAAGCTGACTATGGTAGCGAAGCTGATGCCATGGGCGACTACTTCTCAGCCGACGACGTGCCGTCTTACTTACAACAGCGTGCTGACGCTGAGCGTGATAAGAATGAATTTCAGTATGCTGGCACGGTATCGTTCTACGACGAACTGCAAAGCCAGATTAGTGAACATAACCTGACGGAGCGTGAGGCCGAACTTATGGAGTATATTATCGGTTCGCTCGACGAAGATGGCTTCTTGCGCAAAGACCTCGATGCCATGGTCGATGAATTGGTTATCTATCATAATATAGAGACGACTCATGCAGAGTTAGAACGTTTGCTCGGCATTTTGCAACAGTTTGAGCCTCGTGGCATTGGGGCGCGTTCGCTACAAGAGTGCCTCCACATTCAACTGACTGACCCCGACCACCGCACGCCCTACACCGACTTGGCACTGCGCGTCGTCGATCGTTACTTTAAGGAGTTTGTAGGTCGTCATTGGGACGTGATAAAGCAGCGTTTACAGATAGACGACGATACGTTCGACCACGTGCGCTATGTCCTGACCCATCTTAATCCGCGTCCAGGCAGTGCGCTGAGTGAGTCAGCAGCGATTGGTGCTCCTACAGTAGTGCCCGACTTCTTTGTACGCGTAAACGAAGAGAGGCAAGTGGTCGTAACGCTCAATCAAGGCGACGTGCCTGAATTGCAAGTAAGTCCCGCCTTTCGCGATAGTATTAAGCAGTATGGCTCGAACCGCAGCAAACTGAGCCGTGAGCAGCGTGATGCTTACACCTATGCCCGACAGAAGGTAGACGCGGCACAATCGTTTATCAACCTCTTGACGCGCCGCCGCGAAACGCTCTTGGCCGTGATGCAGGTGATCGCAAAGAAGCAGCAAGCCTTCTTCCTTGGCGATGACGATGAAGATGCCCTTGTGCCCCTCACATTGAAGGACGTGGCCGATGTCGTAGGCGTAGACGTGTCGACCGTGTCGCGCGTGACGAGTAGTAAGTACGTTCAGACGCTCTATGGCACTTATGCGTTGAAGTTCTTCTTCGGTAGCCAGTTTACGACTGCCGACGGCGACGAACTCTCAGCGCGCAAAGTGAAGGCCGCTCTTAAGGAGTTGATAGACGGTGAAGATAAACACCGCCCTTTGTCCGACGAAGCCTTAGCCGCGCAACTCAAGGCCCAAGGTTTTAACGTGGCGCGTCGTACCGTAGCCAAATACCGCGATGTCTTAGGACTCCCCACGGCACGATTGAGAAAAGAGTAGCGGTGGAAAATGCATGGTTAATGTGCAAATGCATGGTTAATGTGCAAATGTGAGAATGTGCAAATGTGCAAATGGACGCTTTTGTTTGCTGCGTTTATTATGCATTCAATCATTTGCACATTTGCACATTCTCACATTCTCACATTTGCACATTTGCACATTAACCAAGCATTTGCACATTAACCATGCATTTGCACATTAACCATGCATTTGCAAATTAATAATTTAGCACATTAACAAAGTGAACAAAGAATATATCGAGAAGTTAGAGAAGCATTTTGCGCCCCCTGCTGAGGCTGATACGGGGCGCACGGGCATATCGTCAACGTTGTTGGTGGTAGCCTCACAAGTCGTGTCGTCGCTCTACTCGCCCTTCTACCTTCCTGTGGTGGCCTTTGTCGTGTTGTTTCTGTTTAGTTATCTCAACATGCTCACATGGCCAACGAAAATATTTTTGACCTCATTGGTGTATGTGTTTACCATACTCTTTCCACACTTAGGCATTTACCTTTATCGTCGGTTGAATGGTTGGACACGTCACCAGATGAGCAAGCGCGAGCGCCGCTACGTGCCTTATGCCGTCAGCATTGTGTGCTATACCGCCCTGTTGGTATTGCTCTACCGCATTCACATGCCACGCTTTGCTATAGGCGTGATCGTAGGCGCTTTGGTTATACAGATAATCTGCGTAATCGTCAATAGCCGCATCAAGATTAGCACCCACGCTGCTGCCTCAGGCGGTGTGATAGGCGCATTGATGGCCTTTTCATTCATATTCTCGTTCAACCCCATGTGGTGGCTCTGCCTTGCCGTGTTACTCTGCGGCATGGTGTGTACAGCGCGCCTTATTCTGCGCCAACACACGTATGCGGAGGTAGGATGGGGCGTACTCGTCGGTGTGTTGAGCGGATTGATAAGCATTTTACTCGTTTAGTTGCAGCACGCAACTAAACGAGTAAAATGTGCAAATGTGAGAATGTGCAAATGTGCAAATGTGCAAATTGTCGCCTTTGCTTGCTGAGTTTATAAGTGCATTATATTATTCTCACATTCTCACATTCTCACATTCTCACATTCTCACATTTTCACATTCTCACATTTGCACATTAACTAAGCATTCTCACATTTTCACATTCTCATATTTTCACATAAAAAAATAAGTTATGTTGTCACCAATCGTAAGTATTATCATGGGCAGTACCAGTGACCTGCCCGTTATGGAAAAAGCAGCCAAGTTCTTGGAAGAGATGCAAATTCCTTTCGAGATGAATGCTCTTTCGGCACATCGTACCCCCGCTGAGGTAGAAGCCTTTGCACAGGGGGCAAAAGAGCGTGGTCTGCGCGTAATCATTGCTGGTGCAGGTATGGCAGCCGCATTGCCAGGCGTAATTGCCGCCAGCACGACGTTGCCCGTTATTGGTGTACCCATCAAAGGCATGCTCGACGGACTTGACGCTATGCTTTCTATTATACAGATGCCTCCTGGCATTCCCGTAGCTACAGTAGGTGTGAATGGCGCACAAAATGCAGCCATCCTTGCTGTCGAAATGCTCGCTCTCAGCGATGATGCCTTAGCCGAACGTTTAGCCGCCTATAAAGAAGGCTTGAAACAAAAGATTGTTAAGGCTAATGCCGACCTCAAAGAGGTGAAGTATCAGTATAAAACTAACTAGTTAATGTGCTAATATGCTAATGTGCTAATATGCTAATGTGCTAATATGTTAATGTGTTAATGTGCTAATGGTTGCACCCTGAGTATTAGCACATTAGCATATTAGCATATTAGCAAATTGCCCCATTAGCATATTAGCATATTAGCACATTAGCAAATTGCCCCATTAGCACATTAGCAAATTGCCCCATTAGCACATTAGCAAATTACCCCATTAGCATATTAGCAAATTACCCCATGTCTCTATTCAACTATACCCCTCGTCACAGTCACGAGGTAAAGATAGGCAATCGCCCGTTGGGTGGCGACCAACCCCTACGCATACAGAGCATGACCACTACAGCCACCACCGACACGGAAGGGTGCGTGCGCCAGTGTATGGCCATATTTGATGCTGGGGCAGACTACGTGCGCTTGACAACACAAGGCACACGTGAGGCTGAAAACCTACGCAATATTAAGGAAGAACTCCGCCGACGCGGTTACGACCGCCCTTTAGTGGCCGATGTACACTTCAATCCTGCTGTGGCCGATGTGGCTGCTACGATTGTTGAAAAGGTACGTATCAATCCGGGCAACTACGTTGACCCCGCTCGCCAGTTCAAACACTTAGAGTATACTGACGAAGAGTATGCCGCAGAACTCGATCGACTCGAAAAGCGCTTCACGCAGTTGCTCAACATTTGCAAAGAACACCACACCGCCTTGCGCATTGGTGTCAACCACGGTTCACTCTCCGACCGTATCATGTGTCGTTATGGCGACACGCCAGCAGGTATCGTAGAGAGCTGCTTAGAGTTCTTGCGCGTTTGCGTAAAGGAAGACTTCAAAGACGTAGTTATCTCAATCAAAGCCTCTAACACGCAAGTCATGGTGCGTACGGTGCGCTTGTTGTGCGAAAAGATGCGCATCGAACACATGGACTTTCCCCTTCACCTCGGCGTGACCGAAGCTGGCGAGGGCGAAGACGGTCGTATCAAGAGTGCTGTAGGCATAGGAGCTTTGTTGGCCGACGGTATTGGTGACACCTTGCGTGTAAGCCTCAGCGAAGCCCCCGAAGTAGAAGTGCCTGTGGCCTATAAGTTGGCCTCGTATGTAGTACAACGTGCGGGCCACCCCGAAATACCTGGTCAAGAAGCACCGCAGTTCAATTATGTCAATCCAACGCGCCGCCGCACCGTAGCAGTGGGCAATATCGGTGGCGACAACGTACCCGTAGTTATCTCATCACGTTTAGAAGGCGCGCTGACTGAGGCCGCTCCAGAAGGACAGGCTCAACCTGATTATTACTACGTGGGAGCGAACCTTCCCAAGGCCGATAAGCGCGTGAAGGGCGTGGGCTATATCGTCGATGCACCCCATTGGAAGGGCGAGTCCGACACTTACCCCGTCTTTACGAAGCAGTACTTAATGGCGATGCCTACGTGTGGGGCCGCTATCAAGTTCCTCTTCTTGACTTATCTCGACCTTGATGATGAGGTGAAGGCCTTGTTGCGCACAGTGCCGGGCGTAGTGATTATTGCGCAAAGCAATCACCAAAACCGTTTGGGCGAACAACGTGCCTTGGTTCACGAACTTTGGCGTGACGACCTTCGCACGCCTGTTGTATTCTTCGAGCAATACCGCTTGGGCGAGCAACAGAAGGAGGAATTTCAACTCTATGCGGCAGCCGACTTAGGAGCTTTGCTCTTCGACGGACTGACGGACGGCATAATGCTTTTCAATCAGAAACCTGAAGGGCAACGTCCTTTATCCATTGCAGTGCAAGACGCTACGGCCTTTGCCATATTGCAAGCCGCGCGTTTGCGCACGACAAAGACGGAGTACATCAGTTGCCCTGGTTGTGGCCGCACGCTCTACGACCTTCCGGGCACGATAGCACGCATCAAGGCTGCTACGGCTCACTTGAAGGGCCTCAAGATTGGCATCATGGGTTGCATTGTCAATGGTCCTGGCGAAATGGCCGATGCGGACTATGGTTACGTAGGTGCCGCACGTGGTAAGGTGAGTCTTTATCGCGGCAAGGTATGTGTCGAGAAGAACATTCCTACAGAACAAGCCGTGGATAAACTGCTCGAACTCATAGAGTCCGATCGTAACGTTAACGCGTGAACACGCTAAACCATTAATACGTTAAGGCGTTAAGGCGCGCTTCGCGTTTTGTTTTGAACATTAATTATCATTAATTGTTCATTAATTACTTCATTAATTGGCTATTGTATTTAGATAATTAACGAAAAAATTTAATGAAATAATTAATGAACAATTAATGATAATTAATGTTCAAAACAAAGCGCGTAGCGCGCCTTAATGTGTTAATGTATTAATACGTGTTTTATATGTTCAAAAATAGAGAAATAGTGTTCAAAAAGGGCTGAAACATTCGCGTTATACGATTAATGTTTGTATCTTAGCAACGTACTAACCAAAATCAAACAGATAAATGGAAACGATCAATAATAAAAACTACTGCATCATTTTGGCAGGAGGCACGGGGCGTCGCCTTTGGCCCACTAGTCAAAAGGAGATGCCCAAACAGTTTATTGACTTCTTTGGGTCGGGGCGCACGTTGCTACAACAGACCTTCGATCGTTTTGTACGTTTCATTCCGATACAACATATATTCGTCTCCACCTTCGAAGACTACGTACCCTTAGTACACAGTCAGTTGCCCGAACTCCCCGAGGCCAATATTCTGCCCGAACCCGTGCAACTCAATACGGCTCCTGCGGCTATTTGGGGTACGTGGCACGCCGTATTGGCCGACCCAGAAGCTTGCGTAGTCGTAAGTCCGGCCGACCAAATCATTCAGCATGAAGAAACGTTTGAACAACAAATACTCCATGGCCTTGATTATGTCAACACCCATGCCGACTTCTTAGCTATGGGCGTCAAGCCTACGCAGCCCAATACGGCTTATGGTTACATACAGATGGGGGATGAGGTAGACGAGAAGGATATGTTCAAAGTACAGTCCTTTAGCGAAAAGCCTGAGTTGAACTATGCCCGACTCTTCTTAGAAAGTGGAGAGTTTCTTTGGAATACGGGCATCTTCCTTTGGAAGGGCGAGACTATGGGGCGTCACCTCTCAAAGATGGCCCATCGTCCTGACCAACCCGTTGAGGCCGTGGCGCAGCAGATGGTGACGATTGCACAGGAGGTAGACTATGTGCGTTCGTGCATACCTGAAGGCTTGCCCCGAAGTATCGACCTCTTGGTGCTCGAACATTGTGACAACGTAGCCGTGCAAGCTTGTACGTTCGGTTGGGCCGATGTTGGTTGTTGGACAGAGCTACGCGAAGTGTCGAAGACCGATGCCGACGGCAATGCCGTAACGGGAGGAGCCAAAGTTATGTTGCAAGGTACGCAGAACTGTATGATAGCCCTCCCGAAGGGCATGAAAGCCATTATTGCAGGCCTTGACGGCTATGTTGTATCAGAACAGAATGGCGTGTTGATGATTTGTCCCAACACCGACCCCGATGCCATTCGCCGTCTTATCAACAAGGGGGCATTTAGTTTGTAATTAGACAGCGTATATACAAAAGAAGGAGATGTGTCAAATAAGTTTTGACACATCTCCTTTTTATTTAAGTTTCGGATTTAACTGGGGGAGAGGACGTTAGTTATGCTATAGCGTTTAAACCTCTTCCATTCTATGTAACTTCCAACCATCGAATTGCATAATGATTTTGTGCAGTTGTGTGCCTTGGCGCAAGGCTTCGACGCGAGGTGCTTGGGCGTAGGTGTTGATTTGTTTGACAGCCTCGTCCCACTGCTTTTGTGCAGCGACCTCGGTGTCGCCCTTGTGTAAGAGCTTGAGTTCGAGAATGTAACTATGCTTTGTAGCATTGTGCGTCAAGTCGGGGAGAAGGAAAAAGTCGCAAAAGCCGTGGTTCAACTCCAACTCAGGCGCGGTGTAATAATAAGCGTTGAGATTGAGATAGGCCATAAAGAAGCCTTGCAGGTTGCGCTCCGCTTCAATGCCGTCGCGTACGGACGATACTTTGGCGTAGGCCTCAGCCATGTAGTTGAGTGCGTCTTGCCACTTTCCTTGGAGCGCCATGTAGGTGAAGCGTATAGAGACTTCGTTGAGATTGACGTTATTGATATTTTGATATTCCTCTAACAAAAAACCATAGTATTGCTTGCGCACGTTGTTGTTGGGGATAGAGAGTATCAACATATTACCGATAGCCTCTTTAATCGTTAGCATGCCGTAGTAGAACAAGAGGCTGGGGAATATATTAGGATTGGTAATCTGGTTAGCAGGAAAAGTTTCGTAGAGGCTACACATGATTTCTCCCGTTTCGGCAATGGTGCGAATGACGCCTTTGCGATCGCCGTCCAACTTATCAAGTTGTATGAGACGCTTCATCTTGTTATAGTCCGTCTTGGTGTTCGGGTCGATCATCTCTTCTGGGCCTTCGCCACGGCTAATGTAGTTGCGTAGGTAGTAGAGGACCATATCGCAGTTGAACACGCGGCTTTGCGTGTGGAGTGCATCTTCTGAGAAACAGTAATTGTCGTACCAAGGTTTCATCTCGTCAATCACAGCCTCAATGTCGCAGTCGGGGCGAATAGCTCCTGACGCTTTGTAATAATTGAAGAGAGCTTGCACGTCCTCGGTAGAGAATCCGAGCATTTGGTTAAACTCAGGTTTTGTAGAGATGTGCCAACCAATGTTGAAGCCGCTGGTCACGTCGTCGAGTGTAACAGGACTTACGCCTGTGATGAAGATACGGTCAAATGACCCTTTGAACTTCTTAAAAATGTCGCAATATAAGCCTTCGGTATGCGTTATGGCCCAATATACGTCCTCACCCTGCTCGTTGAGCACGGTGTTGGTAAAGTTGTCGTACTCATCGATGATGAGGTAGAGAGGATAATTCTTCGTCCTTGCCTCGTTTTGGATAATCGCAAGTTTGCCTCCTGCGTATGTTGTTTCGTAAACTTTTTTCCTTGTCTCTTCTGAATAGTATTCAGCGTAATCACGAACAAATCCATCAAGATTAATGCCGAGATAGAAATTAAAGTTCTCTTCCAAATTTTCTATCTTCCCTCCCACTTGTGAGAAGTCGAGGTGCAGCACTTGATAGCGACCTTGATTAGGTGTGGGGTGTTGGCCAATCCACAGTTTGCCAAACCACTGCTCAAACTTATCCTTTGTGCGGCAGTCGTAGTAGGCATGGAGCATACCTAAGAAGAGGCTTTTACCAAAGCGTCGTGGACGTATGAAGAAGAGATTGCTTGCCTCGTCCTCGAGCATGGGTATATACATGGTCTTGTCCACATAATAATTGTTTTGCTCAACGATGGTAATGAAGTTTGATACGCCGTAGGGCAATTTTTTTGAAGTGTGATAGCTCATGATAGGATTGTTTTGCTGCAAATGTACGACTTTTATTTAATGTGTAAATGTGAGAATGGTCGCCTTATATCGCCTTATATACAAGAAATAACTAACGCAGCAAGTGAGGGCGCCTCCACTTGCTGCGTTAGTTACATCGGGATAGTAAATATTCTCCCTTTAGGCGGAAGAATGTTTATTTTAATCGTTGTCGTTCATATACTGCCAAATGCCACCATTGTCATTGCGTTCCTGGCTCCATTGAGTGGCATCTGTATCGTTCGTTTCGTCAGAGAGTACTACGCTGTTGTTCAGCAGCGTGTCTTCTGTGAAAAGGCAAATGCTCGTAGCTTGCGGTTGAATGTATGTACGTTTCATGTATATGTTTCTTTATTACAATGGTTGGATTATTTTACGATAAACTTCTTGCCGTTCTTTACGTAGATACCTTTCACGGCTTTCGCTACGCGGCGGCCTGTGAGGTCGTAGATAGGAGCATTGGCCTCAGTAGCGTTGATAGTAGCTTGATTGATGCCTGTTACCTCACCTCCAGCGAAGTTGAGCACCAAGGCTTCGTTGTTAGTAGGAGCCATGATGTAAGCCTTGTTGGCTGCTAAAGAAGTAATGCCGCTATTGGGCTTGTAGAAGCCAGCAACGTTATCCTTCTTACTAAAGATGCGTACTTGATCAAAGCTCTCTACGCTGCTGAGTTCTGTATCAGTGAGCACGCCCGTAAGATCATTTTTTTGTTCTGTTACACCGCTTGCGTCGGCCAGTGTAAACGTAGCAGTAGTCTTCGTGTCGCTTACCAATACCACGCCCTTGTTGGCAGGGATTACGCCGTTGGCATATTCCGTGAGTTGTACATTGCCATTATTAATCGTACCAGCGTATGCCGTTACGCCTTCAGGAGCCTTAGCTGCAAAAGGCAAGTAGTAAGTGGCGTAGTTCTTATTGTTAAGGGTGTTGAGCGTGATTTCGGGAAGGGCAGCGTCGACAAAAATACCAGAACCTTGATCCGCACCACCAGTCCAGAATGATAAAGCTTTTTGTGTATTAGTAACGTTGCGAGAGTTTAATTTCCAAGCAGCGTGGTCTTTAACTGCTAAGTGGAAACCTTTGTTGTTAATAACGTCGTTGTTTGTAGACTTGTACGCAACCCAAGTATCAAATCCATTTGTTGGAGCAGTCGAAGCAGCGTAAGCGAAAGTAGTGCCACCATCTCCAGAAACAGTAGGGGTTACTAACTTATGTCCGTTGGCGCTTATAAGCGTATAGCCTTTAAGAGGATCACCTTCAAATTTCCATAAATAGTTAGTGGTACTAAGGTCTTTTGTCGTTACTCCCATATCAATTCGTGTGGCATTATCATTCTTATCATAGAGGTAACCATCGGATGTATTTCCCACACAGCCCAATTTAACGAAGTACCATTGGTTCTCTTTAAATGGCATGTCATCCCATGTAACAGGTATCTCCTTTGTTACATCCTCATTTGGAACGGTGCCTTCGGGTAGGGTTGATGTAACATAATCGGGAATTTCTAATAAATTAGGATAAGCGAAGCCACCCCCCCATTGACCTGTGACGGTTTTAATTGTTTTGCCATTGTGTGTGTAATTATAGGTAACGCTTACCGACTCATCAATAGTGGCTTTATAGAAGCATGCTTTTATTGCGGGGGTTCCCTGTGCTTCCCAAAAGCCAAGGTTGTTATTTTGTCCTGAATTACCATTGGCATAAACGTAATGAGAACCTATCTGTAAATAGAAACAATTGGGATAGCTATTACCTGCTGATTGAAGGGTATAAGAACCTGCAGTACTCCCGAGAGTGAAAGTTTGAGTATTGCTTGGATTGGCAGGAAAACTTTTTGTAGCGTCAGAAAAACTTGTAATCGTAATGCTACCGTCAGTGCTTTTCGTTACAGTCCAAAGATAAGTCTTATATGTATCGATTAATGGTGTTACGTGTCCTTCAAAATTCTTAGTGTTAGTGTTAGCATCAGCGAAAGCATTGCTATTATTCAAGAATACGTATCCACCAGTTTCGTTCTTGTCAGAGAAAGCTTTGATAACGTAAGTTCCGCTTTCAATGTCGGTGGTTGGAGTCGGGTCTACGCCAGCCCACCCCGTTGCTACACAGAGTAGCAACAGAAAAAGAGTAAAGACTTTTTTCATGTCCATAAATATTTATTTTGTTGTTAATGTTAATGCAACAAATAGTCGTAAAGTGTTAATAACTAACGTATTTATGGGTGCAAAAATAGTAATAAGTCCTTAATTTTATCGGGGGGGGGTAATAAAAGATGTTAAATCTTTTAATATAAGAGTATTTGGTCTGTGAAAAGAGGAATATGACAAGTAGAACTTTGATAGTTTCGTTCCTATTTGTTCGACAAATTGCAGTTTGAAAGTCTCTATGAAATGTTTCAGAACGTCCTAAATAGGCATTGTCCTTACGTATATTTTACCAATGGTGTTTTTTGCTTTCATGTTTCATTTTTATGTTTCAATTCGTTGATAATCAATACGTTCAACGACTGAAACATACGACTTTTATGTTTCATTTTTAGTTTCAATGTTTCATTCTAAAAACACTGAGGGAGAAAAACAAAAACACTGTGGGAGCGATTCAAAACCCCT
>ERZ1026852.1693-NODE-1693-length-11419-cov-19.913411_pt1 | contig 11419 bp, 10 predicted proteins | sample MGYA00380156_ERZ1026852 | MGnify/ENA primary metagenome ERZ1026852 (study PRJEB33269, sample SAMEA4719792) | human gut metagenome | biome: human-associated habitat; feature: organic feature; material: feces | place: Cameroon | collected 2013-10 ...
AGGTTGCACTGAACAATGTCAAGAACAAACTTGTGCATTTGATCACTGCAATGGTTAGAAACCGCCAGCTTTTTACCACAGAATATAAAATCACAGATTAAAATGAAAATAATGGTCAAAATATTTGGATATTAACATAGAAAGCGATTTAGGCTCATAGGGCGCGTGAATACTTGGTTCGAACTCATTAGCCTAAACCACCCGGAACCCCGCTTGCTCAAATCCCAAGTCTCAAGACCTCCACAACCTGCAAAGAATGATATCATGTTCATTGCAATTATTCTTTCTTCGTTTATTCTTGTTAATTCTATTTGTCTTCTTGGGGTCTTCTTACCCTCAAAGACTATGGTGCGATTATTTCCCAGTGCCCCCTTGTCTGGGTCCATGCGACGGTTGCCCCCTTGTTCCTGTAGCTTTCTTTGGTGCTCTTGCACGTTGCGAGAAGCGATATCTATTTCTTTAGAAATGGACAGTGCCGTCGCATTCGGATTCTTCCAGATAATTCTAACAATTTTTGCTCGCGTCGTAGATATTTTTTCTACGATGCTATCTGTGATGTTTCCTGCGATGTTTCCTACGATATCACCGCCAACTTTACCGCCAGTTTGTTGGTATAGCTCTGTGAGACTTTCACCTCAACCTTGAATGTCGTGATAGAAGGTTGTAAAGCAAGTGTGTGATTCTTGCCATTTTGCCATATCAGACGATTATTTCGGTTGATAACTGTTAAAAATGACGGTAACAAAGCAAATAATCGCCTAAAATCTTTGTTGGCCATAGTTTAATTGCTATTTTTGCAGAAGTCCTACAAAATCAAGATTGAAATGATACTTAAAATCGAATTTGAAAATTTTTTCTCTATCCGAGATAGGGTGAGGATTGATTTCAGAGCAGCAAGCATCAATACTGCTCAGGCAAGAGAGTTGAGTCATAATGTGATGGAGTGGAAAGGTGTGCCTGTGCTAAAAACCGTTGGGCTGTTTGGCCCTAATGCTTCAGGCAAGTCAAATATCCTCAAAACCATCACTTTCTGTTGTAGAATGATTTTAGATTCATATCTTCACAACGAGGGTGTGACTTTCAATTTTGAACCATTCAAATTCGATGGATGGCAGAAAAAGCCAAGCAAATTCTTGATTGATTTTGTTTGCGAAGACGTGGAATATGAATATTCCTTTGAGCTGACTCGCGAGCGTATACTCAGTGAAAGTCTGTACTATTATCCCGTTGGCAGGAGGGCTAAGGTATTTGTCCGTGATGCTGATGGCAAATACAGTTTTGGTGCTGGAGTCATGGTAAAACCTTCAGATGTTGTTACTAACACCAGTGAGAAGAAACTTTTCCTTAGCTGTGCAAGTTCCATGAATCGTGATATTGCTCAAAAGCTATATCGTTATTTCATGAATCAATTCCTACTGGGGCTTGTAAATGTGAATGACATGATGGTATTGGATAGTTTCAATGCCTACAAGAAGGTGATACTCAAAGCACTTGAAATATGTGATACGGATATTACTGATATTGAAGCAAGGAAAGAGCAAATGCCGGCTCCTGTGGTTGTGCCAGGACAAATGGAGCTATCGTACAAGCTGGTGGATGTACTTCGATTCAAGACATTTCATCGCGACCAAAAGGACATCATGTTCGACATGGACATGGAAGAATCTAATGGTACAAGAAAATTGTTCCAGATTCTGATACGACTCTTGGATGTGGTAAAGAACAAGAAGAGTATTATGATGGACGAGTTTGACATGGGACTTCACACTCGTCTGGCAGATTTCATACTCGACTTGATCCATGCTTCAGAAAACAGTCAGTTATTGTTCACATCCCACAACACGAACCTTATCGATGTCAAACGACTGAGACGTGACCAAATTGTTTTCGTCAACAAGTCGGAACAAGGTGCAACGGAGGTGTATTCTTTGTATGACTTTAAGGATTTCCGTGAAAATATGGATGCCGAAAAGGGATATATACAAGGACGCTTTGATGCAGTGCCTTATATTGATTCGTCGGTGTCAAGTATTAAACAATTATTGGAAGGTTGATTATGGCGAGCAAAAGAGAACCATCTCCGTCTATGCGGATGCGAAAGATCGCTCTCGTCATCTGCGAGGGCGAAACAGAAGTCTGCTATATCAATCTTTTGAAAACGTGGTACAAGTCACCTATCAGAATCGTTTCGCACATAGAAGGAACGAAGATTACTCCGTCGTTGGTTGAGAAGCGTACAAAGGAACTCAAAATTTCACAATGGGATAAGGTGCACACATTCCTCATGTACGACATGGACGTGCAAGCCATCAATGAGAAATTGCTGAAATGTAAGGCTGAAATGCTACTGAGTAACCCTTGCTTTGAAATATGGTTGCTGCTTCATGCCAAAGACCAAAAGGCTGCCATTGAAACAGACGCCCTCATCAAGGAATTGAAGAAGAGCGCTCCAGTGTGGAAGAATTACTCCAAGTCAGCCTTCACTGATACTCAAAAGGCATTCTTGAACGACAATACATACTTAGCAGTTGTAAGAGCTAAGGGATTAAAAGAATTCCAAAACCCTTCAACTGGGATTTATAGATTAATCGAACTCCTCAAAGAAAATAACAAATAAGATATGAGCCATATAGAATCTGTTTTTGAAAGTAAATCAAAAGAAAATGCGGAAGCAGGAAAGTATCTGCAGCAATGGCACGTAGCAAAAACTCATGTACCTCAATTGTTGAATACTATTTCTCACTATTTCCCTCATTATAGTTTGCATGACTCAACTCATTCGGAGACCATACTAAATAACATTGAACTTATAATGGGGGCGGAGGTAATAGATAAGTTATCTATCGTCGATTTATGGTTATTATTATCGGCATCATATTATCATGATTTAGGGATGGTGATAACTCGTGATGATAAGTTGGAATGCTTGAAGGAAGGGTCTGCGTTCATCAACTATGTAAGAAGTAAGCAGGACGACGAGACATCACCAATGCATAACTATGCTCTTTGTTTTGAAATAAAGGACAATAAACTTTTTCATAAAAATAATGAGATAACTCCCGAGAACATAGATGCTCAAAAATTTTTGTTCGCAGACTATATAAGACAAGAACATGCTGATAGGGCTACTGGTCGTATTCAACATGAGGGGTCAATGCATCTACCGGGAAATAGTATTCCTGAAAGAGTTATCAGAATATTAGGGAATATATGTAAAGCTCATGGACAAAAGCAGAAAGACTTGCTGGAATTAGCTCAAGAAGAGAATTCTGGATGTGGCACGGAAAAATGTCATCCTTTATTTGTCGCATGCATGTTGCGGTTAGGAGATCTGCTTGATGTGGATACTAATAGGGTATCCAAAGTCTTGTTGAGTTCACTGACCAGCATTCCTTCCGACTCTTTGCTGTATAACCAAACGAATAGAGATATTACTCATATCAATATAGGACGCAAACTGATAGAAATATCAGCAGAATGTGAAGACATAAAAGTGGCTAATCTTTTAAACGACTGGTTTAAAATGATTGACGTCGAGCTACAATTTCAAAGTAGGAATTGGTATAAAATAGCCCCGTCTATTGATTTTGGTTCTCTACCATCTGTTGGAAAACTAATCGTGAGACTGAAAGGATATGATGATATAAGTGGAAAGAACAGACCTCGATTTGAGATAAATTCATTAAAGGCCATTGAAATGTTGCAAGGAGCTGGATTATACAATGATGCAAGTCAGAGTATACGGGAACTGCTGCAAAACGCAGTAGATGCCACCTATATCCGCGTCTTTTTGGAGAATCCGACTCTTTCTGATAGAAACGAGTTTAGAAAGAAATGCGCTGAACACGTAATTAACGTCGAACTTAACAAATTGGCAGTAGAGGTGGACCATGTAAAGTGGCATTTGAAAATACAAGATCAAGGTGTTGGTATAGCTCCAGATGAGGTCATATACCTGACACGAACTGGTAGCTCGAGCCAAAATCAAAAGAAAAATGATATCTGTAAGAAAATGCCTTCTTGGATGCGTCCTTCTGGCGCATTTGGTATTGGATTTCAAAGCATTTTCCTTATAACGGATAAAGTCACCTTAGTCACTAGGAAATGGGGCACTGATGATGTTGTGAAATTGGAAATGTGGAACCCATCTGGTAATGAAAAAGGCAATATTTTACAAAAAACTTACAAAGACGAATTTACGAATTTCGGCACCATTATAGACTGTGACTTATATTTTGACAAGCATTCAGGATGGACTGTACACTCTAATGAAAAGGTGTCATTGGAGACAATAGGAAATTTTGACTTTGCCGTTGATGAATCCTTAGATATACAAGCTGCTAAACTGATTGATGAGATTAATAAATTTGCAGAGCAAACCAATGTTGGCATTCATTTTAAGATGAATGACAAAGAGTATGACTTTATCGTTAAGGAAGAAGATGCATACGACTATTATGATGAGGAAACTGGCTATGAGGTAAGAATAGGGTCTCAACACGGAAAAACGGCGTTATATTATAGGAATCAGTATGTAGAGAAATTCAATAGCAATATAGAGTTGCTGAATTTCAGTGTTAATATCTTAAACGGAAAAGCTACCGAACTACTAGAATTGAGCCGTAATAATGTCCGGAAGGAAAAGAAAAACGAAATTTCAGAAAATGTACTCAAGGCTGTTCTCAGGTATTTGATATCAAAATATGAATTGCTTGACAAAGAGATTAAATACTCCAAGATTAAACTCAAGCCATTGGCTGCTGCTATCTTGGAAGAAAACCGTGAATATATAAAATCAAATAATATTGAAACCAACGGTTCTTTGCCCAACGATTGGATGTCGTTAGAGTTTTTTGGGAAAAATGCAGGCGAAGAAGAGAAAAGGTCTATCGGACAATTATTCCAATTTGGCAAAGTTGAATTTTGGAATAATGCTAATTCCGAATTACGATTTTATAATAAGAAAAAAAGAAAGTCACCATTTGTTATAAGTCAAAATGGTTTAAATACTCAACCGGAATGCTTTAACTTCCTGAAATTCGTACTTGGTCGGCATTTAACAAATCTTGTATACACATCTGAGTGTATAGTCCTTTCAAAAGACAGTAATAAAGAACTTATCGCAGATACAAAAGAAGCAAAGCTAAGATGGTTTAAGAACTATCTAAATGGCGGAACTTATGCCAGAGGTTACATGCCCTGTTTGAAAAAGTATTCAAACCTAAGGCTGAAAGATATTTGTTATGAGTCGACATTCCGTAATTTTGGAGCGACATACCCAGTTATGATATGCCCATACGTAAAAACATCAACAGAAATCTTATCTGTATTCTTTACCCATAGAAGTTTAGAATTTAGGGCAGGCGAAAAGGTAGTTGATTATATCTACAATCACCGCTATAGTGAGGACATTTCTATGGATCAGATAAAGGATAAGTTAAAAGAGTTCCAGGAAGAATTCCAGCCTATAGTTGATGAGATAAATTCTTCTATCAATAAAAAGAAGTAATACATGATTAGAAAATCCATCATATTCACTGATGTGCCATTGCTGAAAGCATTCCTGTATAGGGAGCGCTTTCAGTTGGTGCCATTTTTCTATTTTAAGGGAGCGCCATTATCAAAGTTTGCCAGGCATTTTCCTGCTGTACTGGAATATGAGTGCGAAGATAAAGAGGAGATGCTGCCGATGGAGGCTGAACTGCTGAAGCGTGGTCTTAGCGAAGATGTGGTGAGACTTGGGAGATCTATACCGGAGTCGCAACGGGTTAAGCGTGAAATACTGCATCTGCTGACTGCATTGACCAATTATCATTTCTTTGAATATAATGCAAGCGCAGGATGCTATGGTGTCCAGGCTCCTATGGATGATTTTAAGACTCTATCTCCTGAGGAAACCGAGAAGTTCAATAATCAAATCAGTCATTGGACGATTCCGACATATTTGTTCCCTAAGGTTGGTGAACAACTGCAACAACAAGCGTTCACGGATTGCACAGAATTTTGTGAAGAGGCAACGAACTTTATAGACTATTATACCAATAATCTAGATACCAACCATCAAAAGCAAATACAGTTCCCTCCGGCTATGGAGTTCTGTATGGACAGATATCTCGCTATGAGAGGCGATATGCGTAAAGGCGTAAGACATTGCATCTCATTACTGGCAGATGGAGTAGAGTTTTTTGATTATAAACGAAGTGTATCAACAATGGCAACCATAGCTTCTATAGAAGGTATGGCGAATATTGATTTCAAACTATATGGAACTGCAGATGAAAAGAATAGGCCGACTGCACGATTCGTTAGGTATTTGAAGCGATATGTTGCTGGACGTTCAGAGGAGAAATACAAACAATATTACAGTAGACGTGGTGAAATCTGCCATGATGGAACCATATTTCTCGGTGATGATGACATCTATGGAAATACCACAAAACAAGATAGAGATTGGATGCTTAGACTTGAGATACAACAAGCAGCACGAATCGCTTTGTATAACTGGCTAAGAAGGAAATTGAATAACAGTCCAATACTGTAACAGACAAACAGGTGAAATACACGAAACTTAGAAACATCAGGAAATATGATGATGTCAATAGTTTCTGCTACGTGGAATATTGGTAAAAACTATAGAGGACACAACATAATGGCAAAGTTTTGGTATTTCTGCATCGTATAGCCAAGCAAAATAAAAAATTATCAAGTTTGTGATTTTTTCTGTGTTTTCTTTTGGTTGCTTGGGGAGAAATACATACTTTCGTGGTGGTTTTGTAACATGTTGCTTATTTCCATATTTGCAGCACATGTGCAGCACGCTCACGCAGATGGCTTGTTTAATAACGGTTTGCATTTCGAGGAGGTCAAGTAAGTACTTTGAAATTGTGACGTAAGGAATTACTGAACTGATAAATTCTAAATGAGGCATGATTAATTATAATTGTGCCTCATTTTTTTATTATAACATTATGAGTAAAGTTTTTATTAGAAAATCAAAAGAAAGTAAACCAGTTGTTGCAATATGTTATGATTTTGATAAGACATTATCACCAGATGACATGCAAGCACAAGGGTATATTCAATCTGTTGGAGATGAAGTCGAATCTTTTGGGAAAGAGTCCAATGGGTTAGCTGAAGAGAATGAGATGGATCAAAATTTAGCTTACATGTTTACCATGATCCGGAAAGCGCATGGAAAAGTCTTATTTACTAAAAAGGCATTAATGGATTATGGAGCGAAAGTTCAATTATTTCCTGGTGTTGAGACATGGTTTAAGCGTATTAGAGACTATGGTGTAGATAAAGGAGTTATTGTAGAGCATTATATCATTTCATCTGGTCTTAAGGAAATGATAGAAGGTACAAAAGTCGCTAATGAATTTGAAAAGATATATGCCAGTTCCTTCTATTATGACAAGGATGGCGTTGCTCAATGGCCAGCACAAGTTATTAATTATACGAGCAAGACTCAATTTCTTTTTAGAATTGAAAAAGGAACTTTAGATGTGAATGATTCTGGTGTCAATGACTATTTTAAGCCAGAGGACATTCGTATTCCTTTTAGAAACATGATCTATATAGGTGACAGTGATACGGATATACCTTGTATGAAACTCATTAATTCTTATTCTGGTCATTCTATTGGAGTTTATAATCCAGAAACAAAAGATAAACGAAAAGTCTATAAAATGATGGAGGATAAGCGCATAAAATATTATACTCCTGCAGACTATACAGAAGGATCCGAATTGGATGAATTAGTCAAAACCATTATTAATACAACCGCATCAAATGAAAAACTGATGTCTATCCATTACCAAAACAAACAAGAACAGGTAAGCCACAATGGTCAGCCAGACAATCAGGAAGATAAAGAGAAAGAGAAACTTATAATGGATTTGGAAAATAGCAATAGTTTTAAGCAAACTCATTCTATAATTTCCAAACTAAAAAAAATAAAGGATTGGACTTTAGAAGAAAAAAAACAATTAAAAACTATAGCGGAGAAGAACACACAGATTCGTTCGATAATTAAGGATGGCGATGTTGCCTCTTTCTACTCCTCTCTTGAATAAGCTGTTCCCTTATTCTATTCTGCAAACCATCACAAGTCCTAAACCATCTCCTCCACCTACGCTGAAATCGTGGTGGCTCTACAGATGGAACAGTTTCAAACAAAGGACTGACAAATGGGGATTACTCCAATGGTATCTTGTCATTCTCGGCATCATTGCCAGTATTTTCTTTTCATCTCTATATCAAAGTTGGGTTATGGATCTCGACCGAACCAACCGCATCTTTTACAAGAAGGTCATCATGGATGAGAATAGAAAGGAGCGTTACCATGAACTGGATTCGTTGATTCATTCGGATTCGTTTTTAAGAACGTATTGGAGTTTGGAGCATTGACAACAAATACAATACGATATGGGGCTGGATAGTTCCGCATATGGAAACTACCCAACCCCGTTTGTTGGTGTTTTTCAGATTCTTTTGAAGAAGCCTTCATATTCTTCATCCAATATTTTCCAAATACCATTTTTGCGACCTCCTTCTCTGACAATCAATTTAAGGCCCGAAAGTTGTTTAAGGTATCGCTGTACTTGGCGTAGGGAAATGCCCATGTTCTCAGACATTTGAGTGGCATTGATTTGAGGTGTTTGTGAAATCAATTTATAGATTTGTCGCTGAGCCTTTACAAATTCTTTTGTGACATTAGCTTTGGCTTTTACGACATCTCCTGTCTCTTTTACGACGTCTTTTACGACATCTTCGGGTGCTTTTACGACATGAGGATTATCTTTTATGACATCCATGGCATAATTGAGGTTCCACATGGTAACATGGAATTCAGAAGCATTGGAGTTGAACTCTGGAGCATGATAATTCTCCAAATTCTCAAACCGCTTATATTCACCTATAATCTTCTTCATACCACTACCTCTACGCTCCATAAGCTTTAAGCGATGAAAGAAATCAGCGAGCAAAGGGTTGCGACGTTTCGAAGGTACAGTCATAGGGTCAAGTTGCTGTATCAAGCGTCCATCAAACATACCGCCTGGGGAATACACCTCCATTCGGTCATCATACATATCAATGTGTATTTCGCTACCAAGCTCCATGTAATCCCTGTGAATGATAGCGTTACATATCACTTCTGTTACGGCACGTTCTGGATAATCGGGCAGTTCCTCCCGATAATCATCTTCTTTCCACCATCTTCGATGTGAATTGTTCCGAACAAATGCGACAGCATCTTGCAATTGCCCAATAACGCTACCTTCAAGTTCTGCATCATCCAATGCCTCCCCCAAACCACTTGTCATATCTAAGCCATTCCAACGGGTGCAAAATATGCGAGAATGGCGTATTGGTGAGTCGTCAGCCAATAAAGCACCAGCATTGGTAAGTTTTCCATCATTATCTACAATGCCCCATGATACGAAATCACTATCATCAAACGATTGGTTCAACCGTTTGAAGTGTACAGATTTGAGCTTTGAGAAAGCCATATCCTCAAACTTATAGGGTGAAGGAATCGCATCAAAGGAACGACCAGCACCTCTCATTACAAGACTTTTTAGTTGTAGTCTGTCTGCCACAACACTCTCATTGCCAACTCTTACAAATGCCAAGCGTTGCTTATCGCCTATATAGTAATATGGTGTTTCTTGTCCCTTGTAAACTTGAAGCAGCACAAGCTTCTTGCCTTCAACCTCTTTAAATTCAAGGTTGATGGCAGGTATAGGGTCAAGTTTTGTCTTTATCTCTTCGCTTATTCTTTCGGCATCGCTCTCTGCATCAGCAAGACCAACAACTTGATCGTCATCATTGATGCCAAACACTAATGTTCCGCCTTCGCCATTGGCAAAGGCAGATACACTTTTTAGCCAACTCTTTGGTCGCTTGACTTCAAGTTGTTCTTTCTTATCATAGGCGGTTGCTTCGCCTATCAATTCATTTATGCTTGTTTTCATCATAACAATACTCTGTTAATTCTAATGTAATCGTTTGAAAATGAGAGAGTTAATTAACGTAATATAACTAATAAATTTTGGTTAAGTGGCTGATTGCCAGTAACTTTATAGTTCCCCAACATTAAAGTTATATGACATCAGAACCACTCAACCAATATACGGAAATCTGCAGAGATGCTATCAAAAGTTCATCTGCAAAGTTAAGCAAAACTTTCGAGAATCTACTCTTGGAAATATTTTTATTGTACATGACGATACAAAGAAAGATAAATTTCACTCAAATGGAGCGTTACGGCACCCATTGTGAGCAGACCTACAGAACGAACTTCAACCGTGGTCGTGCTAAATGCATAGACTGGGTGAAGTTCAACCTTGCCCTATGCCGACGTTACTTGAATATGGATGGTCTATTGGCTATAGCCATCGATCCGAGCTACATCAGCAAGTCGGGTAAGAAGACTCCGCATATCGGTACTTTCTGGTCAGGTTGTGCAAGTTCCATGAAGCATGGGCTTGAAATCATGGGACTTGCACTTGTCGATGTCCATGCCAACAGTTGCATGATGCTGCGCGCCCATCAGACTCCATCTACTGGAGAATTGTAAATGCGTAACATGACTCTCGTGCAACATTACATAGCGGTCATCAAGCGTTATAAGAAGGATTTGTTGAAGGTCACCGATATTGTTGTCGCTGACGCTTTCTTCTCTATCCGTCCGTTTGTGGACGGAATCAAAGAGTGCGGTTTCCATCTTGTCAGCCGCTTCAGGGATACTGCTAGCCTATATTATGTGTATACGGGACCTCGTTCCAATAAGCCTGGACGTCCCAAGACACTTGACGGAAAAATCAACTACAAGAAACTTGACCTCACACGTATGGCAGAGTTGCATATTGAAGGACTTGAAGGCACAGCCTACACACTCATAGTCTATTCAAAGGCATTGAATCAGAAAGTGCGCCTTGTCATTTGGGTTATGCCGAACGGAAAACACAAGCTTTTCTTCTCAACAAAGACATCCATGTCGGGTGAGGAAGTGTTGCGCACATACCGCTCAAGATTCCAAATAGAGTTTTGTTTTCGCGATGCAAAGCAATATACTGGTCTTACGCATTGCCAAGCAAGACACAAGAACCAGTTGGACTTTTCCTATAATGCATCATTCGCATCACAGAATGTTGCGAAAGTGATGATGAAGGAAAATGGAGTGCCGTATTCCATGGCTTCTTTCAAGGAAATCATGGCAAACACATACATCGCTAAATTAATTTTCGACAAGTGTCGGACAATACCGAACCGAAAGTTAATTAGTCATACTATCAAAGAACTCTTCGGCTGGCAGCGCAAAGCCGCTTAGCCGTTATCTCAAATTTTAACGAACTATTGTTATGGGGTATTCTATATTCTCAATAGTCTTTGTCTCTGTTGTGAAACGCATTTG
>ERZ1026852.1694-NODE-1694-length-11419-cov-7.562742_pt1 | contig 11419 bp, 10 predicted proteins | sample MGYA00380156_ERZ1026852 | MGnify/ENA primary metagenome ERZ1026852 (study PRJEB33269, sample SAMEA4719792) | human gut metagenome | biome: human-associated habitat; feature: organic feature; material: feces | place: Cameroon | collected 2013-10 ...
ACCCATCCGAATACCGATGCGAGGATGGGACCCGTCACAGGGCCTGCCCCTGCGATAGAGGAAAACTGATGAGAAAATACGGTGAATTTGGAGGAAGGCACGAAGTCCTCTCCATCTTCATGGGTAAATGCAGGCGTCTTCGCCTTCTCATCGATACCCCACTTTTTTGCAAGCCATCTTCCGTAGAAGACATAGCCTGCTACCAGCACTGCCATTGCGATCAGAATGATTACCAAACTGTTCATTTTTGTTTCCTTCTTTCTTATGTCTTGTTGTTTTGTCGTGACAGAAAGAAAAATTCTGATTGCCCATAAAACAAAAAAGCCTTCCGTCTCCGGCGCCCTTAAGCACCCAAAGACGAAAAGCTCTAAGCTCTCCGCGTTACCACTTTGTTTGCCATGTTTTATCACATGACCTCTTGTTCCCATCTCCATGAAATACAAATATCCCATTTCCAACAGGCTTCTAAATAACGGTAGAATACCGGTGACACCTACTTAAAATCTTCAGTGCACTTCTCACAGAGGATAGTCTGTCATACTCACATACCGTCTCACACCAGCCGACGGCTCTCTGAAATGCTTCCGTATGCAGATCTTGTTCTGCTCATCGAATTTCACTTTCTGTTCGATAGCAACAATACCACTCTGCTTTTATATTGTCAATAACTTTCTTTTCACATTTTCTTGATCTTTTTTATTATTTTCCCTTTTTGTCGGCAATCAGGGGTTTGATGGCAGAATAAATCTCACTGGTGCGCTTGCTGTCCTTGAACTCCTTATTCAGGGCATTGTTGATACCCTGCTTGGTCTTGTACTGGCGGATGAATTTTACCACCTGCGGGACGATGGTCTGATCTGTAAGGACTTTTTCTACGGCTAAAGTCAGTTCATCCGGTTCCCCCGCGGACTTCTTCTCTGCAGGCTTCTTTTCTGCCGGTTTCTTCTCAGTAGGCTTCTTCTCTGCAGCTTTCTTTTCCGCGGTCTTATCATCTGTCTTTGCAACACTCCTCTTTCTCGTGTTGCTCTTTTTCCTTGAAGGCTTCTTCACGGGTTGTGCAGACTCGTCCACCGTCTCAGGCTCCGGCTGTGCGGGTTCCTCGGGTACATCCGCCTTCTCAGGCTCCGGCTGTACGGGCTCCTCAGGTGCATCTACCGTTTCCGGCTGTATGGGTTGTGTCTGCTCTTCCTCTGTCGTCGGCTGCTCTGTCACATTCTCTGCAGCGGTAACGGCTGTTTCTGTCTCCTGTTCCTCTTCTGTCAAGAGATTCTGCTCTGCCACAGGATTTTTCCCCCATAAGAGGTTACGGATGATCCGCACGGGAACTCCCTGCGCCTTCCAGTACACCATAAGGCTGGTGAAGCCATTGTCCTTGGTCACGATAAAATAATTTGGGTGTATCCCCTCGTTCTGCTGCCCGCAGATCAGATATCCCAGATAGGTTGCCAGCTGGAAATCCAGTGCATTCTTGGTACCCACCGCTACCTTGTGGTAAATGATGTTTGCCTTCGTCTCATTTAATTTCCGATGCAGGTCAAAGGTCATGCTGTCAGCATTATCGCTGTAAAAAATACAGACAGTATCTTCCTCCGTCAGAAGCTCCACGCCTTCCATGCCACGGCTTTTTACATTTTCGAAATCAATCAGATAATATGCCATTACGCTTCCTCCATGCTCGTTGTCCCACTGCCTTCTGTATCCACGGACTTCTCTGTCTGTTCCTCTTCTGTCACCGTCATCTCCACAGCATCCGTCTGTTCTGTCTGTTCAGAAGTCTCTGTATCTCCCATGGGATCTGCCGCTGTTGATGTCTTAGTATCCTCAAGAATTTCCGGCGGCTCCTGCTTTTTCTTCGGAAGCTTTGCACGGATCCATTCTTTCCAGCCGGAGAATACTTCCTTTGTCCGCTTTTTCCATTCTCTTCTCTTCGCTGCACGCTTCTGTCTGGCTTCTTCCTTTAATTCCAGCTTTTCCTGCTTTTTCGCCTGCTTCGCCAGTGCTTTTTCTTCCAGTTCCACTTCCTTGATGGCAGCCTTTTCGATATCACGGATGTAACGATTGGCCTTTTTATGATTCTTACGATCCAGTCGGTAAGGGTCATACAGGAAGTAAGACACCGCTCCCAGCATCAGAAGCACCACTCCGGCTATCGTAAGCGCCGGTACGATAAGGGCATACTCTGTAAATCCCAGTTCATAGCACACAAACACGATCAGCATCGCCGGGAACAAGAGCAGATACAGAATCCTCGTCAGGACATCCAATATTGCATGCTGTCTCTTCCCATTGTTCAGCAGCGTTCCCTCGATGGCTGTATAAAAAGCCATGAAAATACATAATTCCGAGCCGAAACCATGGAGATATCCACAGATTCCGGTCAAGATCAGCGACAGAAAAAACATGCCGAACGCTGTTCCCCGATACAGGGCATAGCGGTATTCCGTCATTCCCTGCAGCTTGTCCTCACTGATGCCGTGCATCTGGTAGACATCCTTGCGGATCAGGCGTTCAAACTCTTCGTTATACCGCTGCTCCTCTCTGGTGTTGCGCAGATGGTCTTCCACCGCCTTGCTCATCTGCTCAATATATTCCTGCTCCTTGCGGATGCGCTTAGTCCGAAGCTGCTCCATCTCGTTCTGGCGTCTTACTTCCTCTTCCAGCTTACGTACTTTGCCGATCCTGGGATTTTTCACCGTGATCTCCGAAGGTTCCGGGAGCACTGTGCTTTCTTTTTTTTCCTGTTCTTCCTGTTCTTCCATTTTGGGGTCCTCTTTCTGTGTGTGATCCGTTAGTCCTATTATAATTTTTCCCACGCAGAAAAACAACCTTTAGTTCACTATTTAATGCCTTTTTCATTGCTTTGAAGCCCAGATTGGTCACTTGAAAAAACTGCTGCAATTACCGGAAGTATTACCATAATGGGAAACAGATAACGCACTTGCACTACCGGTCCCAGTAACATGGTTCCAAAATACAGAAATGGTAATAAGCTCATCTGGAAGCACTGATATTTCTTCAGGTATAGGCAGAATGCCATCAAAAGGAACAGACTCCAGCTGTATAAAGAACCATGGAACAAAATGGAAAGTACAGGCCATTCATTAAAACAGTTCCCACTAACGATCTTTTCCAACACTTTTTCAAGCACCGGAAATTTTGACTGATGTTCAATACTGCCGTAGCCTTCAATTTCCGAAGAATTGTAGGTAAAGAGTACACCGTATCTTTTCTCCGTACCATAGCCAAGGTTTTCCGCCCAAGAGAAATCATCCAAGAACCAATATCCTCTCGTCAGTTCCAAAAAAGCATCCAGAAATTCATTCGGATATTGTCTGCCCATTCGCATCCAATCCCGCAGAAATTGTCCATGATCATCGGTATATGAGCCGTCATTTACCGTACCTTTAATTGTATCCGCCAAAGGAGCATAATACGCATCCCAACGATCTCTGGCTACATATTTTTCCAGCACCTCCGCCAGTTCCGGGTTTTGTGTTTCCAGCTCCTCACCATGGTAATAGGCTACTCTTGCAAACTGTTGAATGGGAACGCTGTAAGCCTCAATCTTAGGTGCACCCAATTGAGTCCCAATGGCTGTATGGATCACATTTCGTGTTCCAACCTCACCAAGCACCAGGCAAATTCCAAGAATCAATATACCAAGTTTTTCCTTTTTCGGCTGCAGAATCAGTAACAGCAGCATGAATACTGCCACCGCATATACCGCATTATTCCGGAACTGCATCATCAGGCACCCCTCAACCATCAGAAGAACATTCAAAATAATGCTTTTTTTCCCACTACTATAATATTTTTTCTCCAGAAATAACAGAAAAAATAAAGTAAACATTATGGTGAATAATGTATCCTTTGTGGTACACACCACTAAAACCGTGTTATATGGGAAAACAGACAAAAAGAGAGTTGTCAGCACCACCGCCCATTTTTTAGTGGTCATTCTCCAGATCATTGCTATCGCATACCCCATGACCAACGAATATAACAACATCTGGAATAACGCCATACAAGCCATGCCTGCCTCATAAGACCCAAGTGCCATTCCGACCTGTAAAAACAGCCAGATCAACCAAGTATGTGCAATAGGTTGCAAAGGATAGAACCACGCAAATCCCTTATACGCTTCGTTAACCTGTCTGTGAAAATCATAAGACATAATGATTGGATAATAGGCCAGCCACACCGGAATCAGGCATAAAAAAATAACTATTGCCGTTACTGCGAATACAACGCCTGTCTTCCATTGTCTCCCCACAGCCGGTACCTCACCTTTTGAAGAGAACATCTCTATTCCTTCAAACAACAGGTTTACAAATGGAAATGCCGCAACGCTGAGGCACAGCGAACGGATTAGAATCATGACCTTACCATGAACTCCACAATCCGTCATTCCCAAATTCTGCAGCTGGTATCCCATAACCATCGAAAGTGAAAACAGGAAGCTGATCACTGCCACATAGTAGATTCTACGCTTCCTGCCTCTTTTCATTTCTATATTTTTAAGTTTCCCCTCCGTCTGCTGCAAAAGGCAATAGATTCCCACTGCCAACAGCACATTCAGAACACTATAATAAATTCGGTTCACCGGTTGTAAGCTGAACAGATATGCTACACCATAAACGCCACACATCGTCAAGAGTGTCCTTCGTAAAATAGCTTTATATTTCGTCCATTTATCTTTTGCAATAAACAATTGTCAGATACCTCCCCTTTTATTTTCATCTCCTTTACTATATTGAATTTGTCATTTACTGTCAATTACTGTAATCCATTTTTCCCAATTATTTCCATTCTGCCACAAAATGTAGTTCTATTGGCTGGCTATAATCCGGCTCACCGCCTTTTTCAGCAAAAAAGCGGGATGCCGGCAGGGTCTCCACCCGTATGTCTCCCTCATCCGTCGTGAGATACCAGCCTGCGAAATGATACCCTTCCCGTTCCGGGGTCGGATATCCACACAAGTACACTGTTCCACCGGAATATTTCGGTGTCAGTGCATTGTACGTCTGTGATGGATGTCCCTCAATCGTTCCTCCATTGGCATCCAGTACCATTATCATCTGCCAGGCAGCAGGATCCTGAGAGCTCCAAACCGCGTGAATATCCACACTGCGGTTGCCTTCCTCATCCGGTTGGATCCTAAGCGCATCCTCTGCGGTAAAGCGTTCCGTAAGCAGACTCCACTTCGGATAGGTATCCTTATCTCCTGAAAAATGTGCCGCCCATCCCAGGAATGCAAAGCCTTCCGGCGTCTCCGGCTGCGGCAGAGTGATCACTTCTCCGGCAAGGAGCTGTTCTATGGAGATTTCTCCTTCTTCCAGGATTCTCTCCCAGGCGTCAGCAGTGGGATTGGCCAGGTGCGTCTCATTATAGATCTTGTAATATAAGATGCCGCCTTCCAGAGGATAGAATCCTTTCGTCTGTTCTGCTATTTCTTCTGTGTCGGCAGCAGCCTTCATCTCTGTATCTGCTGTCTGTGCCGGGTCGTCCTCTCCGCCTGCCGCAGAGGGCTCCGATTCCTCCACTGCCTGTACCGGTATTTTTTCCTGACCTGCCTCCGCCCCATATACACTGTAACCAAGTAATACACAGGCTGCCAGCATACAGACCATGCGCATTGCTTTTCTCTTCTGATTTTTCTGCCTTTCTTTCTGTTCCTGTTTTCCATTCCACACAAGTCTGTCCTGCTGCAAATATTCATCCGGCAGCGGCGGATATTCCGGGGCTATGGAATCCCGCGGAAGTGTCTGGTATTCCAGAGGTATGTTGCTCTTATATTTCTGCATTTTCTGTTCCCTACAATTTTCATTTTCTCTATAATCTCTGAAATCTGTCTATCACCTGTTATGCACATCCAGCTGCGGGAAGGGGCACTCCACGCCCAACTTCCGAAATCCCAGCAGCAGATCGTGATTCAGAATACGCATGCCGGAATAGATATTTTTCTCCGAGACTTCCACTACGAACCGGAGCAATACTCCGGAATCCTGCAATGCCTGCACTCCTACATACACAGGAACTTTTTTCATAGTATCTTCATGTGCCTTGTAGATTGACTCAAGGAGTTTCGGCAGTTCACTTTCCAGCTTTTCAAGATCCGTTTCATAAGGGATGCTGATATCGCAGACAGCCTTGGAATAATTGTCGGAGCGGTTCAGGATATTTTTCATTTCGGAATTATTGATGATCTTCACATTGTCGCCGGTGTCCGTGATACAGGTGGTACGGATGCCGATGCTCGTAACAGTTCCGCGGAAACCGTTCACCTCCACGATGTCTCCCACATTATACTGATTCTCCAACAGCATAAAAGTTCCTGTCACCACATCCGCGATCAGACTCTCCGCGCTGAAACCGACGATCAGAGCCAATACTCCGACACTGGCAATGATGGTAGTCATGTTAACTCCGAGGATCGTCAGTCCTGCGCACAGGATCACCAGAAACGCAATATATTTTGTCAGACTGGATAACAGAGAGAGCACAGACCTGGCTCTGTGATTCGCCGGTTTGATCAGCCCCAGGATCCATACGATCAGACTTTTTAAGAACAATACCCCGAAGATCAAAAGCAATAATTTACAGACTGCAACTGCATTGACCGTAAATATCCTCCCAAGTTCCTCCGTTTGAATCTGTCCGGTTCCCAGCGCGATTCCCATAATAAGTACTAAAAGCACTGCATACACGATTATTTTTTTCACATTTTTCTTCTTATCTTTGTCTTCCATTTTTCCCTTGTTTTCCTCCTTTGCAAACTGCTTTTTGATGGTTCATTTTATCATTTTTGCGGAGCAAAACACAGTTGACAAATGTCTCATTCTGGTAATATGTGACTATTTCACAAATATAGTAATGATTCCTATTATTATATTTGTTACTTTATTCCATTTTCTTTTTTCAGGAAAAGAGATATACTATATACAGAAACAAGGAACTGTTTCCATTAACCACAACGTAAAAGAAAGGATGATAGATTATGGCAAAATTATATACAATTACTTTAAACGGTGTTACAGAGGATACTTACAACAAGGCAACGGATTACATTCAGGCAAATGCCCTGCGCCTGAACTATCGCCCGGCTGCTTCCACCATTGATGCGGAATTTCCGGATGACATTGATCCTGCGAAAGCTCCGGAGCTTGCTGATGCTGTGATCCGCGAGGTGCATCAGACTCTGTAATTTTTTGATTTTTACTTTGGCAAAATAGCAAAGCAAAAGTCCGTCGATGCTTTAACGCACCGGCGGACTTTTTTATTTTGACTGCTATGCTGTCACGCGTCGAATTATAGTTCCCACCTACGGCAGTTTTACCGCAGATTAAATGCGGTATCTCCTTCATATCATCTATCCTAGCCATGTATTTGCATAGCTGTAGAGACACGGGTGTATATATAACATTTTACTTTCTTTTTCAACCAAGTCACTCCTATTTGGGTAATACTAACGTCGGATTCTGCAATAATGTTGCCATAACCGACGCATATTTTTTTGTTCCATAATCCTCAACAATACTTGTTATTCTTGCACCGGCATCTTTGGAAGATGCACCGCATAAGAATACTCTTTCATCAGCAGTTCCATAATCCAATACTATAAATCGATCATGGAATATCCCACCAGTTTTCTGCATGGAAATTTTTACATTGGGATACTCTTTGCAGAAATCAGTAAATTCTATATTATGAAGCTTATTATTTCCAACATTGTCACTAGCCTGACCGCATCATTGGTTACAAATGTATGTCCTATATGAATAAGCAAGAAAAGAACGAACAACAGAGTTATCTTTTTCAGAAAGCTCTTTTTTCTTTTCATCTACTTAATCTCCGTTTTATGATAGACATGATACATAAGCGGAACCATCAAAATACTTAGGATTGGATAAATGACCAACATGATTGGTATCGAGCCGACAATCTTACCGCCTATATGATACAAATCAAATGTATTGATAATCTCATTGATCTGTAGCAATCGGTCTGGGAACACACCCAATATTCCCGATAAGAAATCGAAATTTGATACAAACAGTGGTAAAAACAGGATTGTAAAAGGTATTGTAACCGCAACAACTGCTGTATGCGTCTTTGCTGACACAAGCATAGACAGAAACAGGCAAAATACGGTTCCAATATATCCGGCAACTACCGTGAGCAAATACAACTGCATATAGGTGATATTGTAAAAAGATTTCCAATGCCAGAAGCCTGTCTGTATCATGACATTTCCACCTTGCGATCCAAGACATCCCAATACCACAAGTGAATACAGCGATATTACAATAAAGTAAATAACTGATACCACGATAAATCCTGCCATGATCTTTGCTCTCGTTCCCCTATCCCTTCCGTATTTTGTTGAGAAAAATATGGAATCTGATTTCCAACTAAATTCATTGGAAAAGATACCTGACACCAAGAATGCTGACACAAGCATAATGAGCATAATAATTGTCTGAGCGTAACTCAGTGCTGATTTCCAGCCATCGTAGTCCTCATAGTATAAAGGTGCTTTCATCTCACGGTACTGCTCTATCAAAAATGCTTTCTCGTTTTCATCGAATAAACCATCAGCATCTTCGGAGTTCAACCATTTTTCCAAACTCTTTCCACGGTTCTCATAGATCTGTCCCACTTCTTCTTTCGATAAGGAATCAATACGGTAATAATTAAAGTCTCTAAATTCGCAAAATCCCATATTGATCATGTCCTTGATTTCTGAAAACCCTTGTACCTTGGAATCATGCAATAAGTTAGCAGAATCATCTCCAGGGCGAATGGGATATTCTTCACTAATCTTTTTATATTCATCCAGGACCGCTTGTAATGCTGCTTCATCTAAAACACCTTTCCACTTCTGCTTTTCTTCCCGCAGACTCTTTGCTGCTGCGATTCCTGTATGAGATTTGCCCTGCTCATCCAAAAAACTGACATTCGTGATTGCGAAATAGCAGGATATCAAAAGTGAAAATAACAACACGACCAATGATACTTTACTGAGGCTCTTAGAAAAGATTTTCTTAATCTCATATCTAATCATTCCATCTCACCACCCTTTTCACCGAAATAATATAAGAACACATCCTCCAATGTCGGCTCCACCACAGATGCTCCAGCAATCGGTGGCTCACTGGCAATAATACGAAGGTTCACTATTCCCCTTTCCGCTTTCATATTAGACACCTTAAATTTTTTCATCATCTTCGTTGCATCTGCCTGTGATACTTCACACGCATATACCTTTTCCTGCATAGAAGCAAGTGTCTGATCAAGGTTTCCCTGCTGCATGATTTGTCCATCCTTCATCAGCCAGATTTCATTGGCAATATACTCTACATCTGAAACAATATGCGTCGATAAAATAACAATCCGATCCTCTGAGAGTTCACTAATCAGGTTTCTAAAACGCACCCTTTCCGTCGGATCAAGTCCAGCCGTAGGCTCATCCAAAATAAGAATTTTGGGATTGTTTAGCATTGCCTGGGCAATTCCTGCTCTACGTTTCATTCCACCGGACAGCTTCTTCATCTTCTTATTTGCTGACTTTGTAAGTCCAACCTGTGCAAGCAAGTCCTTTACCCGTTTACCAGCAACCATAGGTCGAATACCCTTTAAGCTGGCAATATACAGTAAATAGTCTTTTACTGTGAAATCCTGATAGAATCCGAACTCCTGAGGTAAGTATCCAAGCAAATTTCGATATTCTCCATCCATTTTGAAAATATCCTTTCCATCGCACAGAATCTGTCCGCTTGTCGGTGGCAAAAGGGTACAGATCATTCGCATAAGCGTTGTCTTGCCTGCACCATTCACACCTAAAAGTCCATATACTCCATTCTCTATCGTCAGGTTTAAGTTCTCTACTGCCCGAAAGTCCCCAAACTTTCTTGTAACATTAACCATTTGTAATTTCATATAGATTTCCCTCCATCGTCGAACATAAGCGGTTGCAGTCATGTATTGCCTTATACACAGCACCAATCAGGAAACAGCTTGCTAATCCAAATAAGATACTCCATACAGGAAATGTAATCTTAGCATAAATAAAATCATTCATTGTAACCATCCACCAGATCACACTCCACAAAAAGCAACCGAGCATGGATGCTGCCTCATTCAAAGCGCTACTGTTTAACATGGCAAAGCAGATTCCAGCAGCAACGACCATTGGGAACAAAAACTGCACCAAAATATCCATAAACTGCATTCTCATACCCACACAGCAAACGAACATAAATAGCGTTATCATAAATACATCCGCCACTCCTATCAAAAATACTCGTGCGGAATAGATCTGTCTGAGGGAATATAGGCACGCTGCCTCAATCTGTAAGGAATCACTTTCTTTGTTTCTCCAAAATTCCGGAATGATCATAACGATAAAAAGGACAGAGGAAGTTCCCAGTGTTCTCATCAAATATTCGCTATCATCCAGATAATTCATGAGAAAAAATGTCACTATCAGTAATGTTGCCTGCAACATCCACCATCTCTTTCGGATCAGCCGAAATTGAGAAAATAAAAACTCTCCATAGCTCATCGTATGTTCAGACTGAACTTCCATCACAATTTCCTTAGATTTTTTAATCGTTTCCAGAATCTTTTCTTCTCTTGGAATAACTTTTGTTTCCGTTTTATAGTTTTGCATCCTCTTTTCCAAATTCATCAGAGTCCTCCTCTCCCAAAAGTTTTTTTAATTCTTCTTTTGCCCTTTTATGTCGGTACTTAACCAGCGGCAAGCCAATTTGTAAGATATCAGCTACCTCTTTTAGCTTACAGTCTCCAAAATAAATTAACAGTATCACTTCTCTTAACTCTGGGGCTAACCTGCCAAGTGCCTGTTCCACATCCATTCGTTTTTCTTTCCTATGAATACCGCCATCCGAAACCAGCTCTCTTTCCAATATTTCCTGCTCTACACTCTCTGCCTTCCATTTCTTTGCGTAGTTCTTACATAAATTACCTGCTATCACATACAGATAATTCTTTGCTTTCCCAATATGCTGATAAGATGCAATATTTTCCATAAATCGAAGGAAGGTTTCCTGTGTGAGATCTTCTGCTTCTGCCTGATCCAGACAGTGATATCTGCAATAGGACAAAATTTCTGCATAATATTTCCGTACAAATTTATCAAAAGCCTTTTCATTGCCCTGTTTCATTTGTAGGATCAAAAGAAAATCATTCAAGTTGCCCTCCTTTCCCATTTCAGTAATGTATAAACGTTTATTCCATTCTAATATGTATAACAACTGAATACACAAAAAAGATAGTCTATGTTTTAGATTTCTCAAAAAAAGACACCAACCCTCTATGGTTGATGTCCTATCAATAGCATTTGTACTCCTATATCATCTGAGAATGTCTCAAAGCATCCTCAATTGCCTTCTCCTTC
>ERZ1026852.1695-NODE-1695-length-11414-cov-15.162954_pt1 | contig 11414 bp, 6 predicted proteins | sample MGYA00380156_ERZ1026852 | MGnify/ENA primary metagenome ERZ1026852 (study PRJEB33269, sample SAMEA4719792) | human gut metagenome | biome: human-associated habitat; feature: organic feature; material: feces | place: Cameroon | collected 2013-10 ...
TATTTATGAGACTACCAACTTTTTTATAAACTATTTCTTATCCCGAACTGGGGTAGCATATGGACTCTCGCATTCATTGAGAATGATTTTCTCAAAAAATACTATTAAGGATGCTGCAAGACTTTCTATGGCTAAATGGTACAATAAAGTGGAAGAAGCAGGCTTCCGTTCTTTCAATGTTATCGCTGCAACATTCTATGAACATTACGATGATATTCTTAACTTTTATAAAAATAGATCATCTAATGCGGCAGCTGAATCCTTTAATGCGAAAATCAAAGCCTTCAGAGCATCACTAAGGGGTATCGTTGATGAAAAGTTCTTTCTGTATCGACTTGCAAAGATTTATGCTTATCCCCACTAAATTTCCACTGATCCGTTTTCGTTTACTTTTCGGCTTACGACCCAGCACGTGGTATAATGACACGCAAGCGATATTATATCACAGACAATCTCAGTATCTCTGCGAAATAAGCGAAAGCGTGGACGGTATATATCGGTAATACGAGTAAGATGGGTATTACTCAATATTGTTTATTACACCTGAAAATAAAACTGTATTTGTTGATTCTTCTACTATCTCAAATAAGAATGGCTTGTTAACCCTCATCACTTTTGGTGTAGGCTCAACTTCTGGTGGACAACATCCTGCTTCTTCCATAAAGGTTACAGCCGCAGCCTCGGTTCCTTGCTCATCAACCTTGATTTTTACCTGTTGCGAAATGTCTGAAATTTGTAATCCTTTGATACATTGGGGTATTATGTCACATGATTCCAATACACATGCCAATCCCATCTGGCATAATAATTTCTTGACATCAATATTATTAGTAACTTCAAACTTTGGCAATGACAATTTCACTTCTTCACGCTTAGTGTGTAATTAATTATTTATATAATAACAGCATCATTATTTTCAAAAACATCTCCTATATCCATTTATTCCTCTGTTTTATTGATTGAAACATTAAATGCTTTGCAGCGACGATACTTCTGACTACAGCGACTAAGCGAGAATCGACTAAACTTCTCGTAGATGTCCAAGCCACGTCCAAGAGCTATGGTCCATCCCGTATCAGTCTTGATGAAGCGGTCGTGATCTGCCTTGAAGTCGTAGGTAAACTCTATGCCCATCGGCAGCAACTCATCTGCCAAGTCGTTGAATGAGTCGATCATCTCTGCCACTTTCTCGTCATCGTCATTCTGCGTGCTTAGATGAATCCTGACGGTGTCTTGTGTTGTAGACACATCTTTCACCATTTGTATGAAATCCAGCAAATTGTCAATCTGATAGGGTTGACGTATGAAAGGATCGGTTATTTGTATTTCCTTTGCTGTTCGCAAATAATCACCAAACAAGTCTTTATAAGTCACTCCTCCTTGGTTTTCTCTTATGGAAATAGTCTTGGCAACAAGTGGCTTGATGCGAGGACGTGAGCCAGAATGTTTAAATTCCAGATGCTCCTCCTTATCATTGTCTTCTACATCCTTGTTAATAGGTTTATGTTCTATGTTTTCAAGCGTCTCCACCTTTACTGTTTCGCCAGTCTTCAGCCAAACATATTCAAACCTGGCTGGTTCCGCACAGAAAGTGCTGTCGATGATATACAGCTGGTCTTTAACTCGCTTGCGCCCTTCTGCAGAAAAGTCAATGATTTCCTTTGCTTCCTCATCCGTTATCTTACCATCAGGATAGATGAGTTTCATCATGCCAGAGAATGTCTTGCGGATGGCAAGATGGTCGCGCTCGGAAAGCGAACCGTCGAACTTGGCATAATCATTCAACAATGCCGTGCGATCGTCATTGCGTAGAGCGTGCAATACGGCTGCTATGTAGTCTGTGATAAGACCGTATCCCTTAGAGAAACTGTTCTTTTTCAACATCTTAATTTCCCATCCAGGATTATATAGATGCATACGGTCAAGAAATGCACCCTTGATGAAGGAAGTAGGGATGCTCTCAAACAGATGGCTGTTCTTCAACATGTATGGCACAGTATGCTTTGTGTTGCCGACAAAAGACATAGATGCACTTGCCTCATGTGTACCCTTACCACGGTTGAACGACTTGTTAGCAAGATAGTTTTGCATCGTATCGATAAGCACAGCATCCACGTTTCGCCCCTTCTGCTGTTCAAATTCGTCCCATGCCACGACATCCCAATATCCTACCAATCCGAGAATTTCCTTATTTCCTTGTATCTTTACGAACAATCGGGCACTGGTTACATCGCCTCCGCTGACAAGCACACCGTATGGCGACAACTCCTGGAACACATGAGACTTGCCCGTACCTTTCGGTCCCAACTCCATAAAGTTGAAGTTGTTCTCTACATGAGGAAGAAGACGCGCCAAAGTGATGAACTTCTCACGTCTGTTCATTGTCTCTGGATTCAAACCCACTGTGTGCATCAGAAAGTCAATCCATTCATCAGTTGTGAAGTTTTTTCGTTGGTCGATATAGTCTTGCAGGTCGATGTTTGAAATCTGAATAGGCTTCAATGTCAGTATCTCCCATCTCACCTTGATGTTCTCGCCACCGATATAACCCAGTGTGATGATGCACCACACACCGTTGCCGCTCAACAGCTTCGGGTTATGGCGTACATAGTCGGTGCCGATAGGAACCCCCGACAATCCGAGATTGGCAAAGGTAGCCTGATATTCATCGTTTCTCTCATTAAGAACAACCGTCACCTTGTCTATGATACGGTGTTGGCCATTCTCGCGTATGAGTCCTTTTACCGATTCAGCTTCCGCGCGGTGCACATAGTTGTTTTGGATAACCAGTTTCACCTTCTCGATACCTTCGTTTATCACCTCTTCGTCATCGCTGGCGCAATACTGACCAAGAAGATATTCAAGAACGTATGTAGGCACTGGAAGTCCTCCCTTCACAAGGAACGCCAAGTCTTTTCTGACGACCTTACCTATGAAGCAATCCATTATTTTCTGTTGTAAATCCATAAACCTTGAAGACTAAAATTAGAAGTCAAAATCATTTTCTATCAATGTGTTGTTTGTCACATTCTCCTTTATGATAGGGTTCAATTCGTCTGTGGCATCAAACACTTTTAGTTGCAACACCTTGGCATCAATATTCTTATTGAGTGTGAGGTCTACTTGAATCTTTCTGTTGTCCAAAGATGGGTCTGTCTTGTCGAGAAGGATATCCTTGACGGGTGTTACCGGCACATCGTTATGATACAGGGCAACCCTTATGTGGCGTTCCTTCATATCCATAGACACAGTCTCGGTCTGCAACATTTTAAATCTCAAGCGTGAGGCTTGCATAGAAAGTCGTCTGTCGAGAATCATTACGCCCACTGGTTGCTTATTGTCGTCTCTTTCCAATTGGCTTGTCATTACGGGGATTATCAGTTCCTGCAATGTCGCACCGCCATGAGTGAACATATAACCACCTGAGGGAGCCGCAAATCTATTTGTACCTGCTGGCACAGCCACCATCACATCGCTAACATTAACCATGCCCGACACCTCGCTGAGTGGAAATTTAACCACGCCGCTTACTTCGTCTTTCGATTTAGTAAGATAATAACGTGTGCTGCGTTCAAGATAGTCTTCTTCTATTTTGTGCTTGTCCTTGTCGGCAAACATTATGTCGTTGAACAGGAAGCCATGGTCGCTTGTTATGTACACTTCCGTCACATTGTATGAGGCATGTATCTTTGGAATCATGTTTTTCAATTCGTTGATGGCATCCCTACAACTGTTCACTATCTGCTTGGCATTGCCATCGTGCCCCGTTTTGTCAATTACATCGTGAAAGATGTACACCAACGGATGCTTGAATATCTCACGGTTCTTCTCCTGGTTATATTCCGCCACAGTTTCAAACGGCACACATATGGCACCGTCGCGATAGACCTGCAGATGCGCTGATCGTTTTTGTGTCGTGTCAAGAATGTGATCGTCTACAGCCATGTCTTGCTCTTCGCCCTTACCATAGAGTTTCAGTTCACGATGCGGAAGCAACGATGGCTTACAGTATTTTGTTTCGGATGGCAGCATAGCAATGGCTGGTTTCAAACTTGCAATATGTTTAAATTTTGCCAGTTCTCCTATAAGCTCCTGTGCTACCTCGTATCTGAGCGCATCACTTACGATAACCGCCACCTTCTTCTGTATCGGCTTTATTCGCTCATCATAGAAGTTCTGTTGGCGCAACAGATGAACCTCGCCTATCCCTCCAGTTTCTTTCAAACATCTAGTCCACTCCAGGTTAATTCTGTTGCAAAGTTTGCTGTAGTTTTGGTCAAGGCCACGTTTCACCTTCTGCACTGCGTCAAACAACTCGTTTGTAGGATCTATGCCAAAGTAGGTTTCGTTTGCCAGACGATAATACTGGTCAATAACGCTATAGTCCGACTCATATCTCATTACATACTCGTCGGCAGTGTTGAGCGTTAACGAGCCGAGCGTGAGCGCTTTCTCATAAAGCCTTGCCACGATGATAGCATAATGCATTACGGCCTCAATCATAGAGTTGTCGCTATGTTTTAGCATCAAGTCCTCTATTCTGTTGATAACTTCTGCAGGTTCCGTTTCAATCTTTTCCTCCAAAAGAGTTTTGATGATAGGAACGCAAAGTGCCTGCGGCAGATAATAGTAATTGGCCTCCGTACCATACCAACGTATGATGTCGGCATCGCGCACCTCGCTGCCCAGTTCATCGAAGAGTTCGGTGAGAGCTTCCGTTGTTTTATCTTTACTGAGAGCCAACTCCAGAATGCGGTTTATGTGTTGTAGGGCTACACTATCAGTAATTCTTGTCTGCTTGTAGTTGTCTGCAGCTATCGGGGCAAGGTTTTGCACTATGACATTATATTTGAAGACTTTCACAATATGTGCCACCTTTTCTTTACTGTCATCATTATACGACACGCCGAAGATGTCAGTAAGATGCTTACCCAGAGCCTCCTGGGCATCCTTGCATCCTCGCAGCCTAATGTAAAAATCTCGTTGTTTATCGCTCTCACATTTTCTGCCATACAACAGCACTTTAAGGATGATGCTATCCCAATTCAATATACTATGCGCACCCATAAAGCTGCTTATGAAGCCACGCACCATGATGTCGTATGTTATGCTGCCGTCCTGGTAATATGGCATGAAGAAGCGCAGCATCTTGTCTGATTGTAAAGAGATGACATTTCGCTCCACAAATCTAACAAGTTGCCCATCATTTGCAGGCAGCCCATATTGTTGCATGAATGCGGCATAGTCTTGGCTGTGATACTCCATGTTGGCTGCAAGCACATCCATGAGCGGAAACGATGCCTGTAGCGATTTTTGTTGCAGCGGACTAAACTGATGACAATATATGACGACCTTGTCATATTGCCAGTCATTATCAAGTAGATATTTAGTAGTAAACCAATCTCCCTTGAAATCAACATACCGGTAGCCTGTTTTCCATTCTGCACTTTCAAGCTCATCAATAAACAATTCGTTTATAGCGTCTTTGAAAATGAACAGAACCTTCAATTCTGGGTCACGGTCGAAATATTCGTATATTTTCTTCTGTAATACGTTCATGTCGTTACTACTTCAATTTCTGTAATACATCACCAAATTTAGCATAGTTCACAACTACGCCATCGTCCAGGTCGAAGGCTATCTGCTTGTCAGCCACTTCATGCAGACGGTCATGATACTCGCGACATTCGGCTATTTGTGCAGTCAGGCGGTCGAGTTCACGACGTTCGGCTGTGCTTAGGTTGGCTGCATTTTCTTCCATTTCGCTTTGCTTCTGCACAAGCCATTCTATGTGTGGCAGCAGATACTTTGTGCGGATTTGCTCGGCTGTATAGGGTGTCATACGATGCATATAAGCTATACACTGGAATGCGCCCTTCTTTGAGCTGAACAGCCAGTAGATAGGACGGTTCTGATACATCTTCTTATGGTATTTCCAGAAGTCCTTAACGAAGAAGTCATCAATAGTCTTACCAAGGGCAGCTTCTACGGTGTTGAGGTTCTCCACCAGTCGATCCTCGCCCAACACAACAGCCAGCCATTTCTTGAAGCGAACAGTTGCATTGTCAGCAAAATCGGTATTCGATGCCATCAACGGAATGATACCGTCATCGTCGATTTCAAAACGAGAGTTTGGCACGAGAGCTTCATACTCTTTCAATCCATCGCCTTGGTTGGCAAGGATTAGTCCGGGCTTGTCGATGCTATAGCGCCCCATCATACAGCCAACGGCGTAGCTGATGAATTGCTTCACGATTACGTCATCGTGCCATACTATATGTTGTTTGTTGTTTTCTTCCATAATTCTGTTCTATATGAATTGAATGTTTTCGTTAAGCCAGATGAGCAGAGGTAAACCTGTTTAACTCTGCCATGGCGAGAAAACGTGCCTTGAAAAGGAACGTTTTATTCTTTCACTTTCTTGTATATGACTTATTTCTATTGCCTCCATGAGCTTCCAAATAACCGAACTCTGTCAGTTGGCGTAGATAGCGTTTTGCTGTGGTTTCAGTCAGACCCAATTGTGCGACAAGCTGCTCGGTTCTGATCTCTTCTTTGTCGGCCATGAAAACTATAATATCGGCCAGTTTTCCTGCCAGGGTTGGCTTTATCGACCATTTATCGACCATTTCTTGCAGGATCTCTGTTTTATCGACCATTTTCTCTGACGTCGATATAAGGAAATGGTCGATATCTTGCTGCAGATGTTCGCAATGTAGTTTCGCCATACAGTTGATGAAGATGTCTGTGTCCTCAGCTTCTCTTGTGTCAATGAGCGCTTGTATGTATTCAACTTTATCTTCTTTATATACTTTTGTTGGCAATACATCGTATTCCATTTGTAAAAGGTTCATAAGTAGGCGGCTTGTTCTGCCGTTACCGTCAGCCCATGGATGGATGGTTACAAGATGGTAGTGCGCCCAGAAACTCAGTTCGTATATAGCCAATTCGTCTGTTGTGTCTATTGTTTTGCGGCGTTTGTTCAGTTCCTCGCAAAACTCCTTCAATTTCATTGGCACCTTCATCCAGTTCATATACGACCGTCCGCCAGCACCAGCAGTAACGTTCAACTTGCGAAGCTCGCCTTTCGAAGCATCAAAGCTTCCGCCTAACGAATTGTATTCACCGCCAGTACGAGCCATTACTTTTGCAGCAAGAGCAACAAGAGATTGTACGCTGATGTCCTCATGTCGCTTTATCCAAATGCGGCCATAGTCGTAAGCCGCTTTCAGATCGAGGTTCATCAACTGCTCTATCATAGGCTTTCCTTTAGCCGTAATGCCCTCGTCGAAGAGCAACTGCGCTTCCACCTCCGTCACAGTACAGCCTTCTATGGCTGTACTATGAGTAATGATAGAGTACAGATAGAACTTTTCATAGTCTATCTGTTCTGTTATGCCCAATTCCTTATGGCGTTTGAGCAATCTCTGCATGATGTCTTTTATCTCTTGTTTCATTGCTTTCTTTGTTCTAATGTTGAGGTTCTGATGGCTTCCACATAGCCCAAGCAAGCTTGGCTCTGCTCTCACTCGATCGAGATTTCACCTTGCTGAAGAATGGTGATTTCATTCAATGGCACATCGGGAGTCAACTCGTCTTGCAGACCATATATTTCGATGAACTGGCGGTTGAGTTCTTCCTCATTCTTATGCAGCTGCATAAACTTGCGCTCCCACTTCTGCTTGTATTGCTCTATGCGCCATGCCAAGCTGTCGAGCAGTGGGGCAGCAGGATCGATGCAGAGGCGTTCGCCTGTTTCCTCAACATGCTTCTCTATCTCGTAATTGATGTTCTCCATATAGGTATCCTCATCAATGGACAGAAGCTCGTTGCGCTGGAAAGCCCAAGAGGTTTCGTGGGCATCCCAGTCTTGCTTGCTGATGGAAATGTTTTCTTCTATTTCCTCACTCTTGTTTACTTTTGTATATGGTAATGAAGAAACATTTCCAGGCTTAAAATGTATTGTTGGATTCAAGAGATTTCCAATTAAACTAACAACCTTGGAATTTATAAAAGCCATTCCCGAATAAAGAGCTTCTTTATTTTTACAGAAAAACATTGGAGCTACATCTGTAAATAAGTAGCCTATAGGATAGTATCTTGCACACAATCCTTGTGAAGAAATATCAGGCCAGCTTATGCCTTCTTTTAAGTAATAATCATAATTCCTGATAGCTGCACTTCTCTCTTTTCGGATTTCTTCTCCATCTTTATCCCAATTAATGAACTCAGAACAATTTCCATACCATTTTCTGTTTTCTCCTGAAGTTTGAGGAAACCATTTATGTGAAAGGAAATCTCTTTTAGAGGTAGAATTGAATGTCAAATTTTTAAAACTTAATTCATACCATTTTCTTTTGTATTTGTCTGTATTTCCACTTGTAAATCCTGTTTTAACATCAAATATATTTGAGAATGATGAATTTTTATCAAACATAGAGATGACGCTCTCACTCACCCAATACCCAATCGGACATCCCGGAATCTTCTCAAAGTTCTTCTGCTCCACATTAGGATAATAAATGCGGTTGCCATCCTCATTGCCATGAATATGTGATAAGAATAGTTGTTCTTTATCCGTACAGTTCTTTCCTTCTACGAGACGATAGTACACGCCACCTTGCTCAACAGGCACATGCTTGCTGAGTACAAAAGCAGTATTCTGCACAACCTCGCCCGAAAGTTCATCGAAAGTGCGAGGACCAAGATGGAGCATGTTGTCAATGTTATAGTCCTTCAAGAATTGCTTGCGCAGTTTCTCAAATGAGGAAAGGAACATCCAACTCTGCATATTGATTTGCGCCATTTTTCCGTTTGTAAGAAGACGCTCCATACCCATCTGCATGAAAACCGAGAAGAGGTCGGCTTTGCCGTCTACATAGTTGTCTTTCACATACTTGCTCAGCACATCATCAAACCTTCCGCTGCCCATATATGGTGGATTCATACAAAGCGCTGCATATTTTTGGGTTAATGCAAGAATGATGCGCATATAAGACATCAGCAGCAGAATGGACGAAGGCACAATCTCGCCATTCTCCAACTGCTCCTCATACTCTTGGGTACGAACCATCACGGCATTTCGGGTCTGCTCCGAAATGTCGAACTTCATGATGCTGCCAAGCGTGTTGGCATGGTTCATCAAAAGAATGGCATCGGTAAGTTCCTGCACCATGTCGGCATTGCCGCCCAACAGATAGTGAGGAAGCGTTTCTTTGAGATATTCCTCGGCATTGCAAGTATCGGCATCGGCACCCATAGCCTCGGCTATAGGTCGCGGCATGTCGTAGACGCGCGGCATCACCTTGCCGTCAAGGAAGATGTTGTCCTTTTGGCAAGCCTTCATCAGGAGGGCAAACGTGGCAAGCTGCTTGGCACGGGTGTCGAGGTCGATGCCAATGATGTTCTTGCGCAGGATGCTGTTGATGGCCTGCGAGCGGCTGTAGCCTTCCTCTACGTAGAGGGCATAGAGCAAGTCGAAACACTCGTTAAGGATGTGTCCAGAGCCACAGGCAAGGTCGGCAACGGTCAGCTCTGCGAGGTCGTCAATCTGTAGCGTCTCGTCGCCAGAAGGCGTATCAACCAAGTATTTCCACTCGTCCTTCGCCTCGCAATATGGGTTGTTGTCGATATAGATGCGCCCAACGGTGTTCTCCACCATATACTTCACAATCCAGTTAGGCGTGAATATCTGCGTGGCAGGAGCAATCTCGTCGGCATCATACTTGCCCTTTTTGGCAAAAGCCTCGTCCTTGCGGTCGGAGATATAGAACTGATAGAGCCAACCGATAAGTTCGGCAGAACGGAAATCTTCGTCGGTGATGAATTCTGTGTCGTTAAGCATACTCACAAAGCCACCTTCCGCCAAAATATTCTGTGGCAGGAGTAACTCTGTGTAGTCGGCAATGGCTCCGAAGCACTTGTTGATAATCGGATTCTCATGGCAATAAGCCACTATCAGCAAGGCAAACTGCTCGTTGGTCTTGCTGTCGTCGTCAAGGAGTTCCATCAATTTGTCATGCACTTCGGCTGCCATCTGAGGTATTCGTCCCTGTCGGGCCTCACTAACAATGACCGGTACACGCACTTCTTCGCTTTCATAAGCCAAGACAGGCGAAATGAAGCCCTGCTTCTGCATGATGCGGATAGCCATGAAGCGGTTGAACCATGTGTAGGCAGCCTCTTCTGCCACCTGCTTGATGCCGCGAGCGTGTATATTGTTATAAAGCGACATCCAACGGCTGTAAAAGTCTGTCGTTACGGTGTCGCCCATGAACACGGCACCGCCCTCCATCTTCTGGGGCATTTCAGTGGGGGTGCCAGTCTTCAGGTCGAAGCCTATAGCCTGCAAGCGGTTTTTCACGCCCTGCATCAATATATTTCGAGCCTCGGTAGCGAAGCGTTTCAATCTGTTAGTATCCATATTATATAGTCCTATCCTATAATAATGTCGTTGTTGTCATTTATGTACTGCATAAGTTCGGCTTTTAATCCTGCCAAGTAGATGTCTACATCAGCCTCTGAACGCATTGGCTTTGTGGTATGCGTATTGAGATGCACAATCTTGCGCATTCGTGGCTTGGGCTGAGGTTCAGCAGAATTAGGTGTGCTGCCACCATTGCCACCAGGTGTTGATGGAGGAGGCGCAGGAATGGCACTGTTGATTTTCTTCATCTCCTCCTCCATGAAGTCGCGCGTATCGGCATTGGCCTGCAACGCATAGAAGTTGGAGGTGCTTGTTTTCAGCGATATGGTAATGTCGCGCTTTGCGAACTTGTCACGCGGCACATTCACCTCGCTGGCATACTGTTCCAGTTCGTCGAACACCTTGTTGTAGTTTGCCTTTATCTTGTCAACGAGTTGGGTTTTGCACTCGCCCAACTGACCATTCAACGTGCGCATCATCTTCATGTAAGACGGCATCTTGTTCCACGGCTCCTCATCGGTAAGAATGGCACGTATAGCCACTACAGTCGGTTGTTGTTCGTTGGTGAGGAAAGCGAAATTGTCACGATTGTCATCAATGAACTTGCGCACCTTCTCATAGTTGGGGAATTGGTCGTTATGGAACGAGTTGATACTCTTGCAACGGTCGAAGAGTCGGCAAGCCTCGTCGCGTGCGTTGATGACGGTTTGGAAGAACTTCAGATGATCGCGCTCTGTGAGCCAACTCTCCATCAAAGTGACGGCTTCGTCGATGGTATGGACAAAGGGGCATCCGCTAAGTTTATGAGAGAGGCTACGATAATTTTTCAGAAGTGCATTGAGCTGACTGTCGTCTGTCTCCTTGCAGTTGCGGAATAGCTCGGTGCTGTCGTTGCTGCCCTTCACCGACATCACGTTGAAAATATGCTTCCAGGCATCAATGAAGTCATTAAGCACCTCCTGCGAAATGGCTTTTGCTTTCTCCACAG
>ERZ1026852.1700-NODE-1700-length-11400-cov-4.441164_pt1 | contig 11400 bp, 15 predicted proteins | sample MGYA00380156_ERZ1026852 | MGnify/ENA primary metagenome ERZ1026852 (study PRJEB33269, sample SAMEA4719792) | human gut metagenome | biome: human-associated habitat; feature: organic feature; material: feces | place: Cameroon | collected 2013-10 ...
TGGTCTGCTTAATCTTCTCAGTAGACTCTCCAAAGTTAAGTTTGAAGGACACTGGAATATCCTTGGTCTTTGCCTTGATAGACTCAACGAGCTTATCAATGCGAGTATTGAGAACTGTAATTCTCTTATTGTCCAAGCCAACACCAATGTTTACTTCCTTGTCCTTAGCTTGGCTATTCATGTTTGCCAGCATTGCGTTCATTGCGACAGTCATCTGTCTCATGTCAATGCCACCCAATGCCTTCTCAATATGACCGCCAATGTCAGCCTTAGCAATAGCACTTTCAAATCCCTTGCTGAAGTTATCGAAAGTTTTCTTGTTTACCAACTGCTGGTTCTTGTCCTTGGCACCTTGAAGCATCTTCTTGGTTGCCTCGTCTGCCTTGATGGCATCAATGGCTTTCCTTGCATTTTCAAGGTGTGCAGTGAGCTGGCTTAGAATAGTCAGGATAGGAGCAACATCGGCCAAGGTGATAGTAATTGGTATTGGCTTCTTAATCTCGGCTATGTCCTTCTTGATTCGCATGAGCTTTTCATCAGTAATAGCTACTTGATTCTGCTCGGCATTGGTTAATCCCTGAACCTTCTTGGACTTGCCAGATTCAAGGTCAGCCTTTAGTTTTTCAACCATTGACTTTGTACTACCCTTGGCAGCTTCATTGGCTTCAAAGCCTTTACCAGCTAAATCAGCCAGTTGCTTATTGGCTTCGGCAAGGTGCTGACTAAGAGCGGTCGCAGCTTCCTTCACTGCCCCTATCTTTTTAATGGCCTTGTCAGTGCCATCGGAATCATCAAGGTTTACCTGAATACCAACCTTATTGACTTCCTCAATCTGCTTCTTAATATCAGCAAGGGCATCAATTATCTTCTTCTTGGTTCTAATGTAAACCGCAGTCATGTCAATTTTAACTTCTGAGTTTTCCTTTAACTCTTTGAGGACACCTGCGATTTCCATTAACTGCTTGTGCAGTGTATCTATATTCGCTGTAATATCTAATTCAAGACTAGGGCCTTTCATTCAATCACGCTCCTTATCAACGCATACCAAGGAGAGCATGGATAGCATCGTCACCTTCAAGCGGCTTCTTGTCACCCTTAATCTCCCTCTCCATTGCTTCAGCATTTTCACTCATGCCCTGCAACAAATCTTCCATTTGATTTATCCTTAAATTGCCTATATCTTCCATTGTCATACTCGTGTTCTGAACAATGGAGGCAAATAAATTTCTCCATTCAGTCTTTTCCTTTACATCACTTTTTTTTTAAACTGGGACATACCAATGAATATCTCAATGATTTCCTTGGCAAGCTTCATGTCCAGCCATTCCTCAATCTGTTCTCTACTCTCACGATAGTCCAAGGCACACTCAATGATTTCCAAAAGGTCATCATGGAAGCCATTGTCATAATCAATGTTGCCATTTCTATCCTTAACTACTTCGCCATCTTCCATGACAGGGGCAAACATATACATCGAAAGGAACTCAGGATTGTACTTCTCAGTAAAGGAAGTTACAATCTGCATATCCTTGAATCGCACAGAGAACACCTTGTGTCTCTTATTATATCTGTCTACTACTGTCTCATACATTGAAATTGTGTTCTGTTCCATATTGTCCTCCAAATAGATAAAAAATAAAAGGGAGAGCTTTCGCCCTCCCCTCATAATCAGCTAAGCTTAGTAATAGTAATCTTAGCAAAGTCATCCTTGCCATCGCCTGGGTCAAGAATCTTAACCGTCAGGGTTGGAGTGCTTGCAGAATCACGTGCGGTTTCAATAGCGAACTCACCATTGGAACGAGTTCTACGAGCGAAAATGTCAACCTGATAACGATTACCCTCTGCATCCTCAGACACAAACATCCAAGTGAAGCTAGCAACCTCTGGCATTGCGTTCTTCAACATTTCTGCACTGATGGCATTTTCCTCATCAGCGTAGTAGTACACAATATACTCACCCTCCTGAGCAGTAACATTGGCACCAAATGCAACCGTACCGGTATCAGTAACAGAAATAACATCGTCACCAGCAGCGGTAGCAACATCAACATTAGAGCCATCAGGTGCAATCATAGCGATTACACTTACGCCAGTCAGGGCATCCTCAGTAAGTTTGGTAGAATCCTTGGTAATAAATACACGATTGCAACGCTTGTTGTTCTTAACAGTTACCTTGGAACCCTGTGCCATAGACAGCTGGGAAAGCTTGAAGTCAGCGTTCTGAATTTCAATGGAACCTTCCTTGCTAGAGATATAGGTATACATAGGGAACAAAGAGTCACCTGCGTATACATCCTCGGTGCTGGTGGTAACATTGAGCTTCATGGACTGTGCAGTGGAGCACTCCAAAACCTTACCGCTTACGGTCTTAAATACACCCTTACCAATGCCATGCAAGAGAATTGGGGTGTTTACAAAGTTAGACATATTAGCCATTAAACATCAATCCTTTCTTATGTGAATACTAATGGTCGGAACTCCAAGTGATACTTGTATACCGCATGAATACCACTCTGCTGCTGCCCTTCATTACGGACTCTTTCATCAAAATGGTTGTGCATCGTGTCTACGATTATCTTCCGTATCTCTGGCACTTCATTCCGCATAGCGGCATAAATGTCAATACACAAGTAACCTTGATTCATAAAGTCATTCTCTGTTGTCCATGCCTCACTAAAGTAAATAGTAATGAATGGTAACTTATCGACTTCATAGCCCTCGGCCATTACATCCTCTGTTCTTATCTTTATGGCATAGTCCTCATCATCGTCTATGCCTAGTAAATCCTTTAATTCTTCATTGGCCGTAAATAACGACCATAGTTCTTCAACGTAATTAAATGTGTTCATTTCAACGCATCCTCTAGGAACTTTGCCATATCCTTAACTATTCCATTGCCAAGAATATCAGCTATCTTATCCTCATCTTTAGGTTTCCATTGTGTCTTGTTCGGATTCTCTAGTGATGTTGCTCCTAATACTTTGGCAATAACAGGAGAGGAATACATTGCCAAGGTTTTCCCTTTGTACTTTCCGTTCTTATGATAGGCAAATGCTTCGGTGTTTAGCCCATTCCTACCACCGATTCCAGAACCAGTCTTGGAATTAATAGGGTCATCTATATCAGTGTATTGCCCATATCTGGTAAAAATTCTAACTATGTTAAAAGACCTACCTGCACCAGTTGTCTTTTGCTTTTTTTTAGCTTTGCCAAATCTCTGATATTGATTAACCCTTCTTGCATTATTAAAAGCTACGCTCTTAGAATACTCTTGAAACATTGGCGACCTTACAACCGATGGTTCAACGCCAGCCCCAGTTTTATCTGAGTACCCTTTACCAAATTCCATGTGCCACATCCGTTGACCAGATAATTCTAATTTACCAACTATCTTATCTCCGCTTAACGTAACACCACCATTGGTTCTTGCAACACCTTTGTATTTACTTCCTTTATTCCATTTCGCTCGCATAGCCTTGATTTTTTGTTTTAGGTACATCTCCATCGCTTTTTTAGCGTTAGGTGTCTCAAATGAATTACTTCCTTGCATCTCGGCTCACCTGCATTACCCATACATCTCTGTACTTATCCTTGGCAATATTATCAATCTGGAAAATACCATCATCGCTTTTGATTCTCTGCATATCCTTGAATTTAGGATTAGGCTTAACATAGAATCTCTTGACGACATCAGGAAGGAAACCAGCATCATAGAACTTCACTCGTGCACTCTGGTCTTCACAGTAGGAAGGAATGTTCTCTGCAATGAGATTCTCCTTGATTCCTTTTCGTCTGTGCTTTTCATCGAGTTCATTAGTAAGTTCATAGATACTAATATGAGCGTTCACTCGTTTGCCCTGCAAGGATACACAGTCGGCTCCAATCTGCTTGGCAACGATAATGAACTGGTCTGGGTTCTCATGGTCAATGCGAGTAATTAAATCTCCATTAACGAACTGTGTCCCCAATGGAAGCACAATGTTCTTATGGTCAGAGATAGTGTAGGGGTCTTGGGTTTTGCCACGCCGTAGCATGAGTCCCTTCTCAATGAAGCCTCTGTCACAACTAAGTCTTTCCAGTCTGTCGCTGTAGAATTCCAATACACTACTCACTGTATCTCCACTCCTCTCAGCATGACCTTGATTTCCTCAGTGAACACTCCTTCGTCTGAAAGAGTAACCTTAATGTCATAGTCGTCTCTCTGCTTCCAACGCATTACACCACCCATTTGCTTAATGTTACAAGCAAGGATTCCACAGGCTCGCTTTAGCTGCTCAGGAATCTCATTGTAACCAGAGTGATATGTTATGTTCAGGAAGTTAGGAACATGTCTAAACATGAGTTCCCTTGGCATATAGAAGGAAAAATACAGGGAGTGATTATCATCAAACTCAATGCAATCGACTGGAAGCTCTATCTTCTGCTCCCCAAAGATACACCGTGTCTTGGCGGTTATCTTATCTATGCAAATTCTAGGGAAGTGCAAGAGCTTTCCCCTGTATTCGTCTCGCTTCTTCTTTAGCTCCACTCTCTCAACATACTGCTTAGGCAGGAAAGAAATCCCTTTGTAAGCATCAATGAGAGTAGTGGCTGCCTCTACGTGCTCCATAGTTACCCCAGTAACCAATCCGCAATACAGTGATATTTCCTTTTCTGTAATGTAGCTCATACGATAAAGTCCTTTACCTCATCCTTATTTACTGCTTTAATCTTGCCATCCTCAATAGGAATCAAGCGACTGCCTACCATGATATAAGAGTAGTCCTTGAACTGGTCACGAACTGTATACTCAGTAGTAACAGTAACTTTTTCCTCTGCTGCTGGCTCTGCTTTCTTTTTTACTGCCATTCTCATTCTCCTTTAAATAGAAAGGAGGGCTAATGCCCTCCATAGTCTACAAACTAACTCACGCCTCGGTGTAGGTCATAATGAAATGAGCACCAGTGTGAGCACCATGAACAATGTAATTTGCAAAGTCCATAACGAACTTATCAGTCAGCAAACGGTCATTTGCCAGCGGAGTCTCAGGATTTGCAATCTCATAGGTAACAGGGCCATCATTGAACATATAAATCTTGTCAATCATGGAACTGTTCAGTGCCACAATCTTATGCTCCATCTTAGACTCGCCATTAGTGGCTGGCTTAATATATGGAGTCAGGACGATTGGCAGCTTGCCCATTGGAGTCAGGAAAGCTGGAACACTGATGCCCGGTACTACCTCGGTGTCAATCTGCTTAACATAACCGTTACGAGCCTGCTCCTGTTTCAAGATAATGTCGTAGGTTGCAGGATTCATGCAGATAACATCAGGGTAATTGGTGTAATCAAGACGAGCCATCAGAGAGGTAATCTTGGTTACGAGGGAATCAGCAATGTTAGCACCAGCCGTAATTGCAGTCTTGTCAGTAATCTGGGAAAGTACACCGCAGTAAACAAGGTCAGACTCGGTGGAGCCATCCAGCTTACCAGTACCATTCCAGAAGTCATTAGCGGTCTTGCGAGCGAAGTCAACGAACATATCATTGTAGTCCTTGGTAACTAAGTCCTCAAATGCACCGTAACGCTCCTCCAGCTTTCTGTCCATGAAGTCATAACGAATACCAGTTACATAGCATCTTGCAAATGCCTGTTTCCAGTTATCACGCTTATAATCATCCTTCAGGGTAGTTGGACGATAGGAAGGATTGTCAGTAGTACCAAAGCCCTTGCGTGGGTCAATGGCAGCGGCGTTCTCAGGAATTGCCTTCTGCTCATTCCATACATGAGGATAGCCAAGTGCTTCCACATGGTTAAACTTCATATCAATCACAAAGTCTCGCTTCAGGTAATCGTGGAGTACATGGTCATAGTCACCGATAATCAGAGTATGGCCCTGATTCTCTACGGTAATTGGATTAGTAGCTGCTCTATATAACTTTCTTGCCATTATTATCATCAACCTTTCATATTAATTCTAGCTTTTGTAATAGCCTTCAACTTATCCAGTGGTGCCATTGCAGATGCGTTAATCTTCTCAATCTCTGCCTTCAGCTTGGACTCCTTGTCATCCGCTACGTTAGGGTTAGGAGCTGCATTGCCTACAGCAGTTGGTGCAGGAATGTCCTGAACTGCAATAGAAGCCTTCAGTTTTTCAATCTCTGCCTTCAATTCAGCAACCTCATCTGTTGGCTCATCTACTGGCTCTGGCTCTGCTGGTGCTGGTGCTGGCTCATTTACTGGCTCTGGCTCTGCTGGTGCTGGTGCTGGCTCATTTACTGGCTCTGGCTCAACAGTGTCAGCCTGTGCCTGTACCTTAGTCTGTGCCTCAGCAGCCTTTACAATTTCATCCTGCTTTGCAACAATACTATCAATAGAAGCCTGTAGCTTCTCCATTGGCTCTTTCAAGGAAGCTGCAATCTGCTCCTCAATAAACTTCTTCATTTCTTCATTCATGTTCTTATCACTCCTACTAGCTGCAATCTTTTCAATGAAGGTCTGGGAGAACGCTGCCGAGGAACTCCACAGCATGGCACAACCAACACCTTCAAACTCATCAATGAACTGTACATTGGCCTTATCATCGTTATGAGTTACCGTTGGGTACATCTCAACGCTAAAACCAAGTGAATCCATTGCACTAATGGTCAGTTCAGCAAGGGCTGGATTCATGTCCTTCCAGAGAACAATCTCTGCCATCAGGTTATCTTCCTTCTGCTTTACCTTTCGGAGATAACCAACAACGGTATTGCCATGCCCAGAGAATGCTTCGTAACCATCACACCACCAATCATTTGGTGCGATGACATTCAGTGGCATCCCCTCGAATGACTTAGCACACTTGTCAACGGACTCCTGTGTAAAACAAACGAGTGCACCATCGGCTCCGCAAGGGGAACCAGTGGAAGGAACTCCTACCTTTGCGATACAACCATTAATAATCATCTTATTTGCTTCCTTGGAAATACTTACGTTTTCTAGGGAAGCCTTTATTTTTTCCTTATCCAAAAACTCTCACCTCACTTCTCCCTATCCTTACTGGTGTCCTTAACATTGCCGACTCCATTGAATCCCCCAGCTACACCATTGTCTACATTGATAAGCGTAGCCTTTTCAGGAGAAGTAATATCAGCATACTTACTGTCGCTGTGTTCATAGCCCATCATGCTTCTGAACTCATTTTCAGTAATAATGCCACGGTAATATTCATCAACCAGTCTCTTTGACTTCGCTGTTTTCTGTTGCTCGGATTCCTCATAAAGCAATCTGAATCTCAACAGCCCACCCCAGCCAAGGGCATTGATAACATAGTTGTTAATCAAGTCCTCATACATGGAAGCATATGGCTTAATCAATTCCTGAACCACAGCGTTCTCTTGGTCTTGACCAGTGCTGCGGTCGTTAGCAATCATAAGACCGAGCTTCTCAGGTGGAAGTCCAAAGGCAAGCCCAACAATGGTCGTCAACTTATCCTGCCAGTTCAAATAACTAAGCTCATTCAGGCCAGAGCGAATCTGCTTAGTTTCAATCTCAGTACCATTGAGGATTGGGATTTTCCCAGTGCCCTCAATTTCTTCATTGAAATACTGCACGAATCTCTCCCGCTCATCATTGCTTATGTCCTTCAAGCCAATGAGATAATCAGCGGTGCCATTGGTTGCCTTGGAGTTACTCTGCTCTACAGCGGATAGGTAATAGTCAATATACTTATATGCCACCATGACTGGGGACAATCCATAAGGCTGGTATGTAAAATACTCTCTTTGCAAATAAGCTATGTCTTTTGCAGTGAAGTATTTCATACCTGATTCCTGCTGTTGGCAGTACCTTGGTGCCTTCGGGTCATCGTAAGCATATGGTGTGAGGTGTCTAATAGTAGAACCATCAACTGGATATAAATAAAGAGGGTGCTTGGAGTCTGTACTCTTAGCAACCTCTACTACCATTGCATCCAATACTAATGCATCGTCCACCAGTCGCTTAACAAAGGACTGTCGGGAGTCAATCACATTGGGATTCTCTATTATATTTTTCAAAGCAGCAATCTGTTTAGTGCACTTGCCTCGGCCACCGATTACTTCAATGCGATAGTCCTGCATTGCTAATGCATCCTGCACCAAGCTGATTGCTCTGCGTACAATAGGCTCTCGTGAGAAATTCCTGAGCTGCTTCACAGTAGGATTCCTTGGAAGAACCGACTTCGTCTTTACATTTCTTGGCAACCTAAAACCATAATGGTCTGTTGGAAGCAATACACTAGACGGTATTTTACTTGCAAAATATTTCTTTACTTTCTCAAACAACTTCTCACCTCCTGCCTAACAGTGCTTGTTTTATGAAATGAAATGGCTGATTCTCTTTTCGCTTGGTATTAACACCTGTACTACCAAAGCCAAAGCTATGAGTAGTATTGCCAAGCAACTGCTTAAATGCCATCTCAACGGTATCAGGGCCATCATCGTGAACCTTTGGATAGTTCTTGAATTGGCTCAGAAGAATCCGTTGACCAGCATGGAATTTAATGTAGCCATTCTTTACATATGGAACAAGGGCTTCTATTCGCCCTGCCTTGCTATCCCCTGCTTTGTGGTACACTTCCACCCAGTCAAGGTATATCCCTGCGTTGACCATATCTCTCTGCAAGGTACTAGAGAAGAACGCTTGCATCTGATTGGTTTCAACTACTATCTGTGGTTTGTATTTGTAATACTTCCTGATAATCTCTTTTGCATCTTCAATGATTCTATCAGGCTTACGCTTTTGAATATCAGCTTCAAGAACATAGAACAGATTATCTTTACCCTTGCTCATCACAACGATACTGCTATAGTCGCTCACTCGTCTCGAAGCAATGGCAGGGTCAATTGCCATGCAGACTTCCTTGATTTCAGGCGGGTCTACATACATATTGTTTTCAAGCCACTCAGTCTTAAATACTCTGGTGCTCTCTGTCTGTGGGTCGTTCTGATACTCAGAGGCAAAGCCTTCTTCACTGGCTATCCTACGCTCCATCAAATGCTTGTACATATTAGGTCGCTGGGCTTCCCAGAGTACCTTGGTTCCTTCAAGCATCGCTTCCTTGTGTTCCTCATAGAACTTATTGGCATCCGCATAGGCTTGGTCGCCACGCTCAGGGTCAGTCATTATTTCTTCCCATTCAGCCCAAAGGGGACTCGTTGAAAATTCAATGACTGCTTGGAACATCTTTCGGTTCCACATACTGTAAGAGCCGTTCTTTAGCATATGGTACAGCAGACTCTCATAAGAGAGAACTGTGCCGATATAGATATAGCTTGCAGTCGGGCTGCCCATTGGCATGGCATCGGAGTTGAACCAGCGTTCCAATGATTCTGTCTGGGCTACACTGTCGACCTGCTCAGATGTCTCCAAGTCATCGAAGATTACAGTGTCAGGTCTGGTGCCATTGAAGTTCAATCCTCTAAGCTGAGTCCCAGCAGATTTGCAAGTTATATATACTTTGTTAAGCGTAAGGATTTCCGTGTTGTTCCAAATGGAATCACTCTTTAAGTCACCGAAGTCCTCACGTATTCTTGCATTAAATTCCAATTCATTGCGAATATTTACAAGGAATTGTTTTGCAACCGTAGAAGTTGCAGAGACAATTACAATAAACTTTTTATAGTTATAGCAGGTAAGCCATAACGGATATGCAAAAGAACACAATGTACTCTTAGCATGACCACGAGGAGCTGCAAGGCAATCCCTTGTCTCCTCATTGGAATGTTCCAATGTTATGTCCTCCAACTTTGCAATTGTCCAGTCATGGAAGTCATGTGACCAAGGACTAGGAAAAGACTCAGCTAGGTAATGTTCGCAAAAGAGTTTAAAGTCAGTAGCACAGCGTTCCTTAAAGGAACCAGAAGCAGAATCCTTACGGAGTTTGTTTCCGAATATCTCTTTCATTACATCTGCCATTTACTCACCTTGTCTTATACTTGAAAATTTCCTTCTTTGCTTCCCTAGAGTCGTCCCTGTCTTTACAATGTCTGCGAAGGTCTTTACCTTTCTTTACATGGTTAAGCCTACGCTCCTTCTCCTTCAGGCTCATGTAATAGAAGGAGTGACAGTCAATTTCTTGACAATGGACTTTACTACTTCCATATCATCATCGCAAAGGGTGGCAGATTCAGAATCCTTCTCAGCCTGCTTGCGAATGTAATTCAATTCAAGGGAAGTAAGTTCATCATTGTAATCCTCAGACTTGACTACGACATCTCTTGGGGTTGCCAGCTTGTGCCATGCTCCATCAACGAAGAACTCCTTGACCTGAACAGTGAACTCGCCTGTTCCTGTAGCAGACACAACGGCAGTCAGCTTTACTTCATCATTTGCATTAATCATTTCGATTTCTCCTTAAACATTAGTCGGGGCAATCTTCTTCAATGTCTCACAAAGGATTGGGTCATCCCGAAGAACCTTCTTTAAGTCCTCGTATTCATCGGGACTCATGCGGACACTAAGGACTGCCATTATCATTTCCATAGCCTTGGCTACGGTTTCATACTTATATACCTTTTCCTGCATCTCTCCTATGCTGGTTGATAGTACCTGTATGCGTAACCCTATTCTGTCCAGAGAACTAACAAGCTGTCCTATCTCTGACATCTTTACTGACATAGGGTCTTTATTAATTTCATCCAATCTAAGCTGCAATGTATCCAATGTGGTCTGCATGGTTTTCAATAGCTGGCAGTTCACATTGTATGTATTGACAGTCTCGAACTCGCTGGTGGCTTCTATGGTGCCACCCAAGCCATGATTGGTACACCACCGAACAATACTGTTGTAAGACAATACATAGCCATTGGGTATCAGGTTTTTGCTATTGATATAATCAGCAATCGCTCTGTAACTCTGGCCTTTCAATCGCATTTCCTTGACAACGCTTGTCAGGTTGTATACATCCACTAGGCTTACCCCTGCTCTTTCAAGGTGTGGACTTGTAACACTTCCGTACCTTGGAGACAGCGGCTTAGGATTCTTATTCGCCATGTCTTTCATTCTCCTTTCATTTGGTATGACATAGAGTAGTCAATGCTCCCCATGAATACTTAGTATATACATGGAGTACTATGTCTATCTATGTATGGCACAAACTACCACTCATATTCCATGTTTTATAATTCATGGATTATCAGTAGCAGTTTGTGTAATACATAGAACATCATAGCCTTGATTGTTTATCAAGGGTAACGTATATCATAGCTTAAAGTTCCTTCGGAACTTACTTGCCTTACGGCAAGTTATTTGTTTTATCATGGAGTGATTTGAGTTGCTTAGTATATCTCTGTTATACCAATGCTTCATAGTATATCTATGTCACTCATTGCTACCCACTGAAAGACTATGACATATAAATCATAGTTATACAGTGAATACCAATGAAAGACATAGAAAACT
>ERZ1026852.1702-NODE-1702-length-11387-cov-4.727762_pt1 | contig 11387 bp, 9 predicted proteins | sample MGYA00380156_ERZ1026852 | MGnify/ENA primary metagenome ERZ1026852 (study PRJEB33269, sample SAMEA4719792) | human gut metagenome | biome: human-associated habitat; feature: organic feature; material: feces | place: Cameroon | collected 2013-10 ...
TTTCAGCTTCTGACTTATATTGAAATCCTGCAACAAAATCATCCGCAAAGTTGACAAGAAAACACTCTCCCTGCATTTCCTTCTTCACTACAAGTTTGAACCACAGCGTCAGCACATGATGCATGTATATATTCGCAAGCATCGGACTCATTACGGAGCCTTGCGCCGAACCTACCTCTGTTTGTTCAAATTTACCTTGTTCCATTATTCTTGCTTTAAGGTATTTGCGTATCAGCCACAATAAGTTCTTATCTTGTATGTTCCATTCGAGGAACTTCATCATCCACTCATGGTCAATATGGTCAAAGAACCCTTTGATGTCAGCATCTACGATATAGCTGATTTTTCCATAACTTATCCGCTGATATACCTCTTTTATTGCTTCGTGACAACCTCTGTTCGGTCTGAATCCATACATATTATCAAGCACTCTCTAACAAACTCATTCTCTGTTTTTTAAGCAAATTAAAAGAAGTCTCAGCATAACCAAATCTGACGTATTATCCATCAGATTGTTTTATCCTGAGACTTCTTGTGTTATCATATTTCCTTGTAGCTCGAAAATAAAAAAGCAGAAATCTCCCCGACCAAAGTTTGACTTCTGCTTTCAACCAACACATAGCACTGGCTACGCCTCACTATGCACACGATTATGATAACAGTTGAAACAGAAAACCACAACCATATTTCTCAGGATTTTTATAATAATACGATAAATTCTCTTGATCTGGCACTTATTCCATGCACTTGCGGACATTCAGGGTGCCTGATCCGTCATGGCGTTTACAAACGCAGCATCCAGCTCGCTGATACGGTAATTACGCTCTCTGTGATCCGGGTATACTGTAAAGAGTGTGGTCATACACATGCTCTCCTTCTTTCCTCCATGGTTCCCTATTCCCAGATTCCTCTCCAGCTACACGTCAACACGATTATTGCCGCTGAGTATCAGACTGGCTTTGCCTCTCTATTGAACGAACAGGTCTGCGTTGATGAAAACAACCTGAAATCCATTCTCAGAAACTACCGTCTCCACTGGTGCGAACGGTTACGGGCGGTATCCCTCTGTTTGACAGATTTGTCCAGGCTGGTTTCCGGATGTTTCTCACACTTTTCCAGGCAGTTCATGCAGATTAAAACCACCAGAAACATACTTTTTGTTCCACCCACATAACCTTACACGACAGCCTTCATACTTTCCAGTATCCTTGTGGAAAAGGAGGTTTAACACTATGAAACAGGAAAAACAACAGGAAATCGCTCTGATGCGCTACAGAACGATTGCTCCGCTTATCGCAGGTCTTGATGAAAACTATCCCAGCAAGTCCACTTTTTACACGGAAATCTCTGCAAAAGTAATTCTCGGACCCGATGGAAAACTTCACAATTATGCCCCCGCTACCATCGAAAAATGGTATCAATGGCAGAACAATCTGTTGATCTCTTTGAGCAGATCACCAACGTAAAAACATCATAAATAAAAAAAATTGGGAATGAATCCGCTGACTGTTCAACGTGTTCACTCCCTTTTCTTTGTTCAGTGATGATTTTAAAAATCACGGTGGCAAATGGGTGGCAAATCGACTGAACCCTACTCATAAAACCCTGTAAAACCGCTTATTTACGTGATAATAAACAGACTGTTTCGACATGCACCGTATGCGGGAACTGATCCACCGGCGTCACATCCTTAAGCTCATATCCATTCGCTCTTAAGAACTTCACATCCCGCGCAAGCGTTGCACTGTCGCAGCTCACATACACGACTTTCTCCGGCTGCATATCCACGATCGTCTGAAGTAGGGATTCCTCACAGCCCTTTCTCGGCGGATCGACCACGATCACATCTGCGTGCGCCGCCTCTCCGTTATGTGTCTTTTCATATTCTTTATAATATTCCGGCAGAACTTCTTCTGCCTTGCCTACATAGAACTCCGCATTCGTAATGTCATTAATCTTCGCATTATTCTTCGCATCGTCAATGGCCTGCGGTACGATCTCTACACCGTATACCTGCTTTGCTTTCTTCGCAAGGAACAGGGAAATGGTTCCGATTCCGCAGTACAGATCCCACACTGTCTCATTGCCTGTAAGACCTGCATAGTCCAGTGCCAGTCCGTATAACTTCTCTGTCTGAACCGGATTCACCTGATAAAATGACAGAGGGGAAATCTGGTACTTAATCTCACCGATATAGTCTGTGATGAACTCCTGTCCCCACAGAAGGCGGATCGTATCACCCATGATCACATTCGTCTTCGCCGTATTCGTACAGAGTGTAATACTTGTCATACCCGGAATCTGACGGAGACGTCCGACCAGATCATGGCAGTGTGGAATGGTCTTTCCATTAATGACCAGACATACCATGATCTCATCCGTTTTAAATCCGTAACGGAGCAATACATGGCGCACCAGTCCCTTATGTTTCACTTCATCGTATGCCGGAATTCCGAATTCTTCCATGAAGTCCAGAATACAGTTCAGAATCTCTTCATTCACTTCCACACCGAGTACACAGTCTGTATTCTCGATAATACTGTGTGTTCTGCCAGCATAGAATCCGGCGATCACTCTGCCGTCTTTGTCTGTTCCAATCGGGAACTGCGCCTTATTACGGTAGCGGAACGGCTGCATTCCTTCTCCGTCCATGCCGACAGCCGGGTGCATGATCTGATCCAGAAGTTCCGCCGGAACTTCTCCGATCCGCTCCAGATTGCCGCGTACCTTTGCTTCTTTAAATGCAAGCTGTGCCGGATACTTCATCTCCTGAATCTGACAGCCGCCGCATTTTCTTGCCATCGGACAGACCGCTTCCTCTATGCGGTCCTTCGATGGAGTCAGAACCTTCATCAGGCGGGCATAGCCGTAATTCTTCTTGGCTTTCATGACCTTTGCCTCTACGACATCCCCTATAATGGCATCTTTGATGAACAGTGTATACCCGTCCACCTTGCCGATGCCTTCTCCTCCGACTCCGATATCTTCTATTTTTACCTTTACAATTTCATTCTTCTGCATCATTAGATAACTGTCTTTCTGATATTTGATTCAAACAGGCGGTTATATCCCAGCCAGTCATTTCCCTTTTTGTCTTTGAATAACTCTGTCAGAGTCTGCATCTTCGCATCCGCATTGTCGGCAAGATTCAGTGCCATTGCCTCGGCAAGTGCCGGTTTCTTTGGGGAACCGTATTCCAGTTCTCCATGGTGTGCAACAATACAGTGTTTTAATTCGTTCGCAAGTTTCTCCGGAAAGTCCGGAATATTGCGGACTGCATCCCCGATCATCTCCACACCGATCACGATATGTCCCAGAAGCTGACCTTCGTCTGTGTAATCATTTTCTGGGAAGGAAGATAATTCCTTGGTCTTTCCGATGTCATGACAGATTGCTGCTGTGAAAAGCAGGTCCTTATTCAGGATCGGATATGCGCCTGTCATATAGTCACAGAACTTGACAACACTCAGTGTATGTTCAAGAAGGCCGCCTGCGAATCCGTGATGAACCGTCTTCGCTGCGGAATGTCCCTTGAAGTTACGGATAAATGTCTCGTCTTTTACAAAATAATACTCCAGTACCTGTCTCAGATACGGATTATCTACTTTCTTAATGTATCCAAGCAGTTCCTCATACATACCGTCTGTACTCTTCTCTGTTGTCGGCATGTAATCGGCAGCAATGTATTCGCCCTCCTGCGCTTTTCTGATCTGCTTGATATTCATCTGCAGATTATTATTGTAATTGATGATCTCACCATATACCTCAATGAAATCCAGCTCATCATAGTCTGCAATCCCGCCGGAATTCGGATCCCATACTTTTCCGTCCAGTGTTCCGGTCTTATCCTGCAGGATCAGATTATCATACGGTCTTCCGTTTCTGGTCTCCGCCGAACGCTTTCCTTTACACAAATATACATTTCTGATCGTTTCCCCTTCGTGAAGGGTATTGATATATCTCATCTTATTTCCTCTTTCTATATTCTATATCTTTATTTTACAACTGCCCCGGCACCAAAGCATCCATCCGGCAGGCTACTCCTTACTTCCGACTGTCACGTCAAAGGAAATATCCACATAACCACCGGAGCCCTGTCTCTGTCCTTTGAGTCTGATTTTACTGCCGCTTTTCTGGTCCCGCAGTACACTCTGGTAGGCTGACAGTGATGTTATCTTCTTCCCTGCTGCCTCCGTAATGATATCTCCACTCTGGATCCCTGCTGCCATTGCCGGAGAATCCGTCTCTACAGTCCGGACATACACGCCTTTGGGAATTCCCTGCGCTTCGATTTCTGCCGTCACATCCAATCCACGAATGCCGATATATGGCACCGCCTGACCGTTGGATAACAATTCAATCTCTGATTTCAATCCCGAGATTCCATAACCGGTCACCAGTTCTCTGCTGCTGTTCCCGGATATGCCCTGGTCAATAATTCCAACCACTTCGCCCGACAGATTGACGATCACGCCTGTCCCATCCTCTGCCGCACCAATGTCTGTACAAAGAAGCGGATAACTTCCGTCATCCCCGTCCAGTTCATTTCTGCTGCTCGCAATCGTTCCGAATCCAACCGCTCCCGCATAACCGAACGGTTTTCCGAGAACCACCGCAGCATCTCCTTTCTGTACCGAACCGGAACTGCCAAGAGTTGCAATACTGATCTGCTGCCAGGTTGACTGCCCGATGCTGCTTTTGGCTACAGCATAGATCGCAAACCCAAGACTTTCATCCTTCTTCTTCACAGAAGCCTGCTTCGTTGTCTCATCTGCGAATCTGATATGAATCTCTTTTGTATTTCTTAATATAGAAGTCTTGCCGTATATCAGAAGTTCCTGTCCATTATCCGCAATGATCAGTCCGGACACACTGTTCTTATTATCATAAGATTCTTCCGTCCAGTCCTGCTCTCCCGAGATACCGATGACCTCAACTACCGATTTTGCGGCTTCGGATGCTACTGTGTTCATTGCTTCCTGAAGTTCTCTGTAACTGTCAATGCCCAGCGTCTGTACTGTGCTGTCATCGCCGCTATCTGCAGTGGTTTCATCCGACTTTTCTTCCTCTTTTTCTTCCGGTATTACAACTTCCTGCGAATCTCCGGGAAACTTTTCATCCAGCCATGGTCTGAGCGCAGAAAAACTAATGCAGGCACATACACCGAACGCCACTCCAAGCCCTGCAATCCGAAGCAGATCTTTACGGTACTTTTTCCCGCGGCTGTTCTCGTCTTTGATCGTTTCCTGCATAAATGAATACTCTGATTTTTCCGTATTATTTCCAGGTTCCACCTGTTCATTTTTCAGATGTTTCTGCTCATCCATCAGCTCTTTCGTCTCCTTTACAATCCTTTTTATAGTATACCGTATGGAATGGGAATGTTCAATATTATCCTTTTCTTTATAGCGCAAATAAGGTAGAATAGTTACTGACCAGAATTACTGTGTGAACAGTAACATAGAATAGATCCAGGTGAAAAACATGAATAAAAAAACATTAACGAAATTAGAATATCATAAAATCATTGACATCTTAATAGAACAGGCAACCTCTTTCGGCGGCAAAGAACGCTGCAGGAGATTGAAACCCATGACTTCTCTTCCGGATATCAATACTGCACAGGAACAGACTGCCGCCGCATTTACCCGTATCATCAAGAAGGGACGTCCTTCTTTCGGAAGCTGCAACCCGGTCGGGGAATCTTTAAAGCGTCTGGAAGTCGGTGCAGCCCTTGGAAGCGGGGAACTCTTACGTATCTGCAAGCTTTTGGAAAATGCAGGACAGATCAAATCCTACGGCCGTCATGAGACCGTAGACGATGCGGAAGATTGTCTAGATATATTTTTCCAGCAGATTGAGCCGCTGACACTGATCAGCACCGAGATACGCAGATGTATCATTGACGAAGATGAGATCAGCGACGATGCCAGCAGCACCTTGAAGCAGATCCGCCGTTCCATGAACCAGATCAACGATAAAGTACACTCTACCTTATCTTCCCTGGTCAACGGTTCACTCCGCACCTATCTGCAGGATTCGATCATCACAATGCGCGGGGACCGCTACTGTATCCCGGTCAAAGCCGAATACCGAAGCCAGGTATCCGGTCTGATCCACGATCAGTCTGCCACAGGCTCTACACTGTTCATCGAGCCGATGTCTGTTGTAAAACTGAATAATGACCTGAAAGAACTTTACGGCAAAGAACAGGAAGAGATACAGATAATCCTTGCACGCTTAAGTGCCGATGTCGCAGAATATACAGAGTCCATCCGCACCGACTATAAAATCATGACGGAACTGGACTTCATTTTCGCAAGAGGGAACCTTGCAATTCTTATGAATGCAAGCAAGCCGGTCTTCAATACACAAGGAAGAATCCATATCCGCGAAGGACGTCACCCTCTGTTAGATAAGAAGAAAGTCGTTCCGATCACTGTCACTCTCGGTGACACTTTCGACCTTCTGATCGTAACCGGACCGAACACCGGCGGTAAGACTGTTTCCTTAAAAACAGTCGGATTATTTACCCTGATGGGACAGGCGGGACTTCATATCCCTGCACTGGACCGTTCGGAACTGGCTCTTTTTGAAAATGTATATGCCGATATCGGGGATGAACAAAGTATTGAGCAGAGCCTCAGTACCTTTTCCTCTCACATGACGAACATCGTCTCGTTCTTAAAACATGTAGATGAACATTCTCTGGTACTGTTCGATGAGCTGAATGCGGGAACCGACCCTACTGAAGGCGCCGCTCTTGCGATCGCCATCTTAAGCTATCTCCATCAGAGAGGTATCCGCACCATGGCAACCACACACTACAGTGAACTGAAAGTCTTCGCCCTTTCCACACCGGGTGTTGAGAATGCCTGTTGTGAATTTGATGTAGAGACACTCAGTCCGACTTACCGTCTTCTGATCGGTATCCCGGGAAAGAGTAATGCATTTGCCATCGCAGGAAAGCTTGGCCTTCCTGATTATATCATCGATGATGCCAGAACACACCTGACCGAACAGGATGAATCCTTTGAAGACCTGTTAACCGATCTGGAGACAAGTAAGCGTACTATCCGGAAAGAACAGGAAGAAATCGAGCACTACAAACGTGAACTGGCACGTCTTGAAGAAGAGACCCGTCAGAAACGCGACAAATTAGAAGAGCAGCGCGACCGCATCATCCGTGAAGCCAACGAAAAAGCGCATGAGATTCTGGCCGATGCCAAGGAAACCGCCGATGAGACGATGCGTAACTTCCACAAGTTCGGCAAGGCAAATATATCTGTTGCCGAGATGGAAAAAGAACGCGAACGTCTCCGCAAGAAAATGAATGCCACACAGAATTCCATGAAGACAGATACAAAAAAACCGAAAAAGGCTTACAAGGCCAGTGATTTCAAGTTGGGTGAATCTGTCAAAGTACTCAGCATGAACCTGACCGGATCTGTCACTTCACTTCCGGATGCCAAAGGTAATGTCACCGTGCAGATGGGAATCTTGCGCTCCACAGTCAACATTTCCGATCTGGAGATTATCGACGAAGCGCCGGCATATTCATTTGCAGGCAGAACCCGTCAGACCGGCAAGGGGAAAGTTAAAATGGGCAAATCCCTTGCGATCAGTCCGGAAATCAATCTTCTTGGAAAAACGGTCGATGAGGCGGTTGCCGAACTGGATAAGTATCTGGACGATGCATCGCTTGCACATCTCAGTTCCGTAAGAATCGTTCACGGAAAAGGTACCGGGGCCTTAAGAGCCGGTATCCACAAATATCTGAAGCGGCAGAAACATGTCAAATCATTCCGTCTTGGGGCTTTCGGCGAGGGTGACGCAGGTGTAACCATTGCCGAACTGAAATAAAACAAAAAAATGCATCTGCATATGGGAGGCGTATACATCTATGAACAAACAGAAAATACTGATCGTCGATGACGATGAAAATATTGCCGAACTGGTCTCTTTATATCTGGCCAAAGAATGCTTTGATACCATGATGGTCCACGACGGCGAACGGGCACTGGTTGCCTTTGATACTTACAAACCGAATCTGGTTCTTTTAGATCTTATGCTGCCTGGTATTGATGGATATCAGGTCTGTCGTGAGATCCGCACCAGATCCAACACCCCAATCATCATGCTCTCTGCCAAAGGCGAAGTATTCGACAAGGTACTTGGTCTTGAACTCGGCGCAGATGATTATATTATGAAACCATTCGATGCCAAAGAGCTTGTTGCCCGCGTAAAAGCTGTTCTACGCCGCTATCAGGTTGGTTCAAAACCTGAGACCCCTCAGGCAGATAAGGGAAAATGTGTCGAATATCCGGGAATTGAGATCAATCTGACTAATTATTCTGTCATTGTTGACGGACATACCGTTGAGATGCCGCCGAAGGAACTGGAGCTTCTTTATTTCCTCGCATCTTCTCCAAATCAGGTCTTCACCAGAGAGCAGCTGCTGGATCAGATCTGGGGTTACGAATACATCGGTGATACCCGTACCGTAGATGTTCATATCAAACGTCTCCGCGAGAAGATCAAGGATCACAATGGCTGGAGTCTCAGCACCGTATGGGGAATCGGTTATAAATTTGAAGTAAAATAACAGCGGGTAGATATCATGAAAAGTACATTATATTTAAAATTCATATTTATCTATATCATATTCGGATTCTTAAGCCTTTTTACAGCCGCAACACTGACAGAGAATCTGGTCCGTACACCGATCTTTAACCGTGTAAGTAACAGTATGTACCGGGAGGCTACGATGGTTGCCACCAGCTATCTTCCCGGTTATTTTTCCGGTGAATTGCAGGAATCTGATACACAGATGATCTTATCCGGGATTGAGACCCAGCTGGATGCCGCAGTCTGGTTCGTTTCCAGAGATGGTAACATGATCGCCTCCGCCCATTCCAGTGAATACCCGTCCGCTCCGGATACGATCAAGGATTTCGATCCTGCCGAATCCGGAAGTGACCGTTCACAGACCGGTGATTATCACGGATATTTCGACAGTGATGTTATCACTGTGACCGTTCCGGTAACTTACGGGTATTTCCCAAAAGGTTATCTGATGATCCATCAGTACACCACCGTCGTTGACACCATGACGGATATATTAATGCGTGGTGTGTATATCACATTCATCGTGATCTTCCTGCTCTCGTTCATTATCCTGCTGGCATTCCATTTCCTTGTCTACCGACCGCTTCACAAGATCACCGAAGCTGCAACACAGTATGCTTCCGGCAATCTGGAATATGAGATCCCGGTCACAACCGAAGACGAGATGGGTTATCTGTCCGCATCGCTGAACTATATGTCTTCACAGCTTCGAGATATGGAAGATTACCAGAAGAAATTTGTGGCAAATGTATCCCATGATTTCCGTTCTCCGCTTACTTCCATCAAAGGGTATGTGGAAGCTATGACAGACGGAACTATCCCGCCTGAATTACACGAGAAGTATCTGAAGATTATCTTATTCGAAACGGAACGCCTGACAGACCTGACACACGATCTACTGACATTAAATGAGTTCGATACCCATCACCTGCTTCTCAACCGGGAAGTATTCGATATCCACGAGATGATCAAACACGTGGCGGCATCCTTCGAAGGAGTCTGCACCCAGAAAAAGATCTCTATTGAGCTGGTCTTCGCAACAAAGCATCTGAATGTAAATGCCGACAAACGTAAAATCCAGCAAGTCTTATACAACCTGCTGGACAATGCCATTAAATTCAGCGATCCGGATTCCATTATTACCATCGAAACAACAGACCGCGGTGAAAAAGTATATACAGCAGTCAAAGATAATGGGATCGGAATTCCAAGGGCGGCACTCGGAAAAATCTGGGAACGTTTTTACAAAAGTGATCTCTCCCGAGGGAAAGATAAGAAAGGCACCGGTCTTGGGCTTGCGATCGTGAAAGAAGCGGTGCAGGCACATGGCGAGAACATCACTGTAGTAAGTACGGAAGGGGTGGGAACGGAGTTCTCATTTTCACTTCCGAAAGCTGCTGGTTAATATAACAGGGAATTTTCCCTTGTCTCCATAAAAAAGAAAGTCACTTCTGCTCATATTCACAGAAATGACTTTCTTTTTTTATTTTGTATAGAGCATCTTCTTCACTTCATCCGTCTTCAGATTCTCTTTTGTCACCCAGATATACCCTGTATTCACTACAGCTTCATTTCCCATATTCAGGGAAGCTCTTGCTGCTGCCACAACGGTCGCATATCCCATACCAAATGGATTCTGTACGATCAGTCCATTGATCTTACCGTCTTTCAGATTCTGGATCTCATCGTCATTGGCATCGAAGCCGATGACTTTTACCTGTTTCTCCATTTTATTTCTTTCCAGTCCATCGACCGCAAGCTTCGCAGCATCACCGTTTGCCGCAAAGCAGCCGGTGATATTCGGATGTTTTGCAAGGATGTAATCGACTACCTGGTCTTCTGTAATACTGTCTGCAGCCACTATATCTTCTCCGGTAAGCTGTCCATCCGGAAGTTCACTGTCTTTTGGACGGTAAGTTCCGGCATTGATCTCGTCCGATACTGTCTTCTGCATATTGCTCAATTCATCCATATGATATACATTTACCACAGAAATATTCGGATGGTTCGCTGTCAGTTCATCCGTCACAGCTTTTTCTCTCTGAAGAGCAGCCTGTGATTTCGAATCCTGAATGAACAGAACTGCTTCCCCGCTGTCTCCCATCTCTTCTGCCAGCCTCTGTGCTGCTTCTGTTCCTGCAGCTACATTGTCCGTCGATACATCTGCAGCCACTCCCTGATAATCAGACCCGGAATCAAAAGTAACAACCGGGATCTCGCTGTCGGTTGCGAGATCAAACTGTACCTGACAAGCCTGCAGATCTACAATTGAGATTCCGACCGCAACCGGATATCTGTCCAGTTCTTCATCCAGAAGGTTCACCTGATCATCCACATTGTCTGCTTTATCCGGTGCATTGTATGTTACTTTTATCTTGTCTTTTCCTGTATATCCAAGACTTGCATTCAGATCCTCTGCAGCCTGTGTCACGCCTTTTTTTACTTCATCCCAATACTGCGTACCATTCGCCTTTCCTATAATCGAAATATAGTCTCCTTTTTTCAACTTCAGTCCGTCTGTATTATTATAAGCCGCCGGACTGATCAGGTCTAATTTTCCCTGATATTCCTTCTCTTCCGTCTTGGTTGTATTCTTCTCTGCTTCAATCTTCTTCTCTTCATCCGTTGCTTTCGGTGTCTGCTGACATCCGCATACAAGCAGTGCCGTACCAAGCAGCATAGCAATGATTCGATTTCTTTTCATTTTCCTCTCTCCTATATCCGGTATCATTTCACCTGTATTATATACTACCTATATT